>Ga0008651_10001615_pt1 | contig 12881 bp, 7 predicted proteins | sample SaaInlV_200m_DNA_6_FD_59173 | JGI IMG/M metagenome (GOLD analysis project Ga0008651, IMG submission 59173) | Marine microbial communities from expanding oxygen minimum zones in the Saanich Inlet - SI037_S2LV_200m_DNA | ecosystem: Environmental > Aquatic > Marine > Intertidal zone ...
GAGCGGACCAGGTCGCGCGTGGATTCGCCGGCATAGAACCGGGACAGCGTACCGGCCCGGCATGTGTACTCCCACTCCGCCTCCGTCAACAGCCGAAATGTCCCTGCCGGAACATGTTCTGTCGTACACAGACGCCGACAAAATGCCTCACAGTCTTCCCAACTGACCGTCTCCACGGGTGCCTCCTCGCCGGCGGAAGTGAAGGTGGAGGGGTTGCTGCCCATGACCCGTTGCCACTGCTTCTGCGACACCTCAAACGCGCTGACGTAAATCGGCGAAGCAATGGTCACTCGGCGCTGCGGATTCTCGTCTCGCTTGCGTCCGGCTTCAGCCTGTGGACTGCCCATCACGAAGCGACCGGGTGGGATGAGTCGCAGGACGATCGCCGTCTCCTTGGTCACGATCTCAAGTGGCAGTTGGAGCTTCGCAGCAGCGGCCTGCTGGCGGTCCCGGGCCTCGACGCTGCCCGAAGCCAGCCCGTTTACAGAAGCCGTAGACGCACCGGGAACAGGCACGAAGGCGCTGCGCGGCTCGAGCTCAGCTCGCAGTGTCGCCGGCAGGTCAGTTTCCACATGGTGGGTCGCCTCGAACGGCTGAAAGAAACGCCCCAGCTGGGAGGAAATCCCGACCCGTACCACGTAACTCTTGCCTTTCTCCAGCTTCGGAGCGAAGGGCGTGCGGCCCGGCCCGTGTCCCCCGGTCATGCGTACCCATGCATCCTTGATCTCCTTGCCCCCGACAATGGCAACGATGCGCAGATAGGGGGCCTGGGCTTCGCTCGTCAGGCGAAGCGCCGCAGGCTGTTCAGGGTTCGTCTTCAGCGCTTCGCCGGCCAGTCGCAGCACGGCTTCCCAATCGCTCTTGCGTTTGGCGGAGCGGGCAGCGTCGATGAGCAAAGCGTATATCCAGTCTTCCACATCTGCCCGCATCTTCTTCGTGATGTCCGAAGCGGGATCAATGAGAAGCGCGGCCCGTGCATGCTGCAAGGCTACCTCGCGCTCACCACTGGAGACCGCCGCATCCGCCGCCACAAGCAACGTGTTGATGCGTTTCTTCAGGGCACGTCCGCGATAGCGCACGGCATCCACGCACTGCGGGTCGAGAGCGAGAGCCTGATCCGCCAAGCGCATCGCGTCGCCCCACTTTTCGGCCTTGTATGCCTGAACAGTCTGCGCCAGCAGTTCACTCAGTGACTTGGCTCGGTCCTGGGCTCGACGCGCAGCATCCCGAGCGTCTGTCGCTTTGCGGATCCCCTCCAAAGCTGCCTGATCTTTGTCACGTCCCGGGACAGCAAGGGCCTGCCGGAAGTGGGCCTCGGCCGCGTCAAATTCCTGTTTCTCGAGGCTACCGAGACCGAGCTTAAACGCCGCCTCATACTGCGCAACAAGGGCAGCTTCGATGACCTTGGGGAGCTGCCTGATCGCTTCCTCATAGAGCGCAGTCCGTGCCGTGAAGCCTGTGCCTCGATTGTTTGCCTTCGCGACCAGTTCCAGGAAAGCGGCATAGGTGTCTCCCCCAAAAGTCTCAACGCGTTCGACGTCAAGAGACTTCCGCCGGGCCTCAAAACTGCCTCGAGCCCGCAGCATCACAATGAAGGCATCGGCAGGCGGGAAACGGGAGGCAAGCTGTTCCGCGTAGATCAGGGCATCGGCTTCAGTCTCGGCTGATGCAACGACATGCATGAAGGCGCGTCGCTTCGCATAGAAGCGGTACTGGTTGTAGCCCCAGATCGAGCAAACAGCCAAGACCAGCACCCCCACTTGGATCAGGAGCATCCGCCGACGTTTGGCTCGAGCCATCTGAGCCGATTCGCCCAGTCGGGCCGCGATCTCCTCCCGCCGCTTCTGTGCCGCGGGGTGCTCCGGCACCTCCTGTAGCACGCGAGCAGCAAGATCGTCCGCTTCCTTCAGTTTCTTGGCGGAGAACGCGTCCTGACACTCAGCCCACAGCTGCTCTGCCCTCTCCAGTAGCTCGATTCGTGGTGCGAGGGTGGGATCATGGGGCGCAAGTTCGCGCACACTGTTGAGCGCGGCAACAGCAGCAACGAGGTCGCCCTGGGCAACCGCATCGTCGGCCTGGGTCAGAAGCCCACGCGCCTGCTCTTCGATTGGAGCGATCTCGGCGAGCTGTTCGTGGAGCCTCGCAACGATCTCACTGGGGGTCAGCTCGGAGCCGAAGACCGGTGTGTCCGGTTCCTGGATCCGGCCCGCTTCCGCGAGCAGTTCATCCGTCTGCGCCTTGGCCTCAGTGTAACGTTGATGCCCGATCAGCTGGCGGCAGGCTTCCAGCCCTGAAAGCAACCTGAGGCGTCGTTCCTGTTCCGGCAGAATCGTCTCGACCTGTTGGCGAGCCAGAGCCGCTTCAGTGCCCTCAGGGAAGGCCTCCAAATAGCTCCGGAAAATCGATGTCGCATCGGCGTAGCGCCCCTGCTCGACAAAACCGCGCGCCGCACTGAGATAACGCTGTTCGTCCGCGCTGACCTCGCGGGGGGCCTCCTGCTGCTCCTCCGGCGTGACGGCCGTTCCGCACGCAAAGCAGATGCTTGAGGAGTCCGGGATCTCACTGCTGCACTTGGGACAATTCATAGTGTCCTCATCAACACGGAGCACGGTTCACGGTTCAGTGGGGCAGCTTGGGCCTCCCCCTTCCACGGTCCTTGCACCACCAGCGGAAGAAGCTGACGGCTCGACGTGTCCTCGCCTCCACTGTCCTTGCGGCAGTAGGGCGACGATTGAGCGCTCACGAGGCGCAAGCGCCTTCTGGACCGTCTTGAACAATGTAGCGCGCCTTGAGTGGCTGATCGAGTCTGCCCCCCTTGATCACTCGCCCGGTCAGTCGTCGGGGCGCCCCCCCTTGAAGAGAGTAACCGCCTCCCCTATCTTGGCTCTGCACGGCACGATTGCATCCCCCCCCATTCGGCACGTGCAGTCCAGCAGATCGCGGGGGCTTGACAGGAAATCATGCTCATGGTTCTCCCCCTGGATCAGCAGGAAGCCCGCCTCAGCGAGACCCGGGCCTATCTCGAAGACGCCCTTGCCACCATCCCGGAGATTGCCGTGATTGCGGGAACCGGGCTTGGAGACGTTGTGCCGCCTGAGGCCCACCTGCAAACCATCCCCTATACCAGCATCCCCCATTTCCCGGTCTCGACTGTGGAAAGCCACAGCGGCGACCTCGTTCGATGCCGCATTGGTAAACGTGACGTCCTGCTGTTCCGGGGACGGTTCCATCTGTATGAAGGCTACACGCCCGCAGACGTCGGCTTCCCGGTCAGAGCGCTTGCAGCATTGGGTGTTCAGGGCCTGATCATCACCAATGCTGCAGGCGGGCTCAATCCTGGCTTCCGGGCGGGCGATATCATGATGCTCAGCGACCACATCAATATGACGGGCGCCAACCCGCTAACGGGGCCGCACAGCCCTCAGTGGGGAGATCGGTTCCCGGACATGTCCAGAGTCTACTCCGAGCAACTGCGGAACGGTGTACGCGCAGCGGCGGCGAGACTCGGTATCGCGCTTCACGAAGGAGTCTACGTCGGGGTGACCGGTCCATGCCTGGAGACCCCCGCTGAGACCCGCATGTTCCGCCTCCTGGGAGCCGACGCAATCGGCATGTCTACTGTTCAAGAAGCAATTGCAGCGGTCCAGGGCGGACTCAACGTTCTCGGTTTTTCCGTGATCACCAACGTGAACAACCCGGACGACATGCAGGAGACAACACTTGATCAGGTGATCGGGGCAGCGGCGGCCGCCGCCCCGCGGCTCTGCGCGTTGGTTGAGGCAGCGGTGACCGATTGGCCGGAGGCGGGCCGCCATGTGTGCTGATATCTGCTTTATCAACGGCACGCTGCTCACAGGCGACACCGCGCACCCCGTGCTCGAAAACGCATTCCTGAGCGTGACCGCGGGAAGAATCTCCACGTTTGGGGTGATGCCGGCCCAGACTATCCCTCCACCGGCAGCTCACGAGACGATCGACCTCAGTGGGAAGCTTCTGATGCCTGGGTTGGTGAATGCGCACATACACGCCTTCACCGTCCCATTTCGCGGCACGAGATGCCCGCTGCCGATTGCTGCTCCGGCAGGACAATCCGAGGTTCAGGATGTGCGCGAATGGGTGCATTGGGGGGCGAAACTGGCGTGCCTCGAGATGATCCGTTCCGGGACAACCTCGTTCTGCGATGTGTCGCCCTGTGCCGCTGCCGTGGCCGAAGCAGCAGATGAGTCCGGCCTGCGTGCGATTGCCACCCAGGCAATCAACGGCCCGCCCGGCTGCTCCACACCGGAAGCAGCCACGGCTCTGTATGACTTGCGTAACCGGATGGCGCACTATGCGTCGCACGATCGCGTCAGTATCGGGGTGTCGCCGGTCAGTAATGCGCCGCGTATCCTGCGACAGGTTGCCAGCCTCACGGCAACGCTCAACGTCCCTCTGGTCGTGGATGTCACGCGTCTGCTGGAAGAAGGGCGTGAGAAGCCGGGGAGCAGGGCTGACCTCGCTGAGCAACTGGACGACATGGATGTGCTCTCGCCGCGGCTCATCTGCGTCCAGGGAGTACAGCTGGGAGACAATGATCTGGAGGTCCTTGCGAGTTGCGCGGCGACGATGGTCTACTGCCCGGCCAACGCCATGCGGTCGGGCCGCAGCAGCGTGCCTCTCGGGGACTTGCTGGCATGCGGCGTTCCCGTGGCTCTGGGGACCGGTGGCTGCACTGCCGGAGACAGCCTGGATATGCTGCGAGTTCTGGACGAGACGGCGAAGTGGGAAAGCGTCGTGAACGGGAGTCCTGCCGGCTTGAACGCCCCACAGGTTCTGGCGATGGGAATGGCACAAGGCAGCCGGGCCCTGCTGCAAGCCGGTGTGCCCACGGGCACGCTCTCCGTTGGGGCACCGGCTGACCTTGTCGTCCTCGACCTCCAGACTCCCCACCTGACGCCACTCTACCACCACCCGTCACACCTGGTCTATTGCGCCCGGGGATCAGATGTGTGCTCAAGCATGGTGGCTGGTCGCTGGCTGATGCGGAATCGAGAGGTCCTGACCCTCGATGAAGGCGAGATTCACCGGCAGATTGCAGCGTTACGGGGCGGATCGCCTTCCGTGCTCCAGGCTCCGTGATGAAGGATGACGCGCGATCGGCACGGTGCACACGCGCGACCGCGGCGCGGCGCGCTACATTGGACGCGGCTTGCCGAAGCCCCACGTTAGAGCCGACATGAGGAGAGTACCGATGCGGACGACGTGAAGTGACGCAGAGCGCATGAAAACTGAAGAAAGAGAGGCAACGATGCACAGCACGCTGTCACGATATGTAGGGGTCTGCTTCCTGACACTGGCCCCCGTCCTTTCATTGGCGCAGACGAGGAGCGACACCATGATTGCCTACGCACCGGACATCGTCGGCGTCGATCGGATCTTCCTGGTTGCCCTGCGAATTCCGCAGAACGAACCGTCTGTGGGAATCACGCACCCCGAAACCATGGTCCTTTTTGACCGCACGCCTTTGCCGGCAAACGCTGCGCTCCGCAAGTACTACTTCCGTGCAATCGCTGCCACGGACAAGGCCGAGATTGTGTTCGCGCACGCTACGGGGAAGGAGACCGTTCCGCTCACGATCTGGTCACGGGATGATCTGCGCGACTACCGGAAACTCAAGGGGATCCAGCTCCCTCGACGCTGGCCGCTGGGCGAGGCCTTGCCGGAGCTCAAAGAAGGACAGACAACCACGACGGCCCAAATCAAGGAATCACGCAAAGGCAGGGGCAAAGGCAATCAGGCTTACCTGGCGATAGCGGACGATCTGATTTGGTCCCTTCAGCCCGACTCGACCATCCCGCGTTGGCACTGGACAAACGTATCGGCCGGCTGTCCGACACACGGGAAAGAGATCTACAAGGGACGCGCATTCTACCCATGGTTGAACGAGACAGAACGCGATCTCCGCAGCTACACGGCAGGGGTCCCGTATGCGTGGAAGATCATGTGCCCGGTCGGCAAGGAGCTGTACCCCTCCAATGACTTCGCCAACGGAGACATGACCAGTGGGCAGTTCCCGGACGACGGCATCGGGGGGGCCTGCCTGCACAAAGGAAAGAAGTACGGTTTCGTCGCGGAGATCGCGCAAGCCTACTGCCACCAGATGCTGCAGGTTGCTCCGGCATGCGCGGATAGCTATCTGGTGACCGGCGACATGCGCTACGTCCACAAAGCACTGGTGGGACTCTCACGGCTCGCCGTGGAGTATGCCTACCTCGCCACCATGACCCACCATCGACACCGCAACCGCCGCAGCCAGGTCGATCGACTGGGGCAGTCCAGGTTTGCTGAAGGCCCATTTCTGAGCCACACGGGCTTCACGGTCTACGCCATTGACCAACCGGGGTACCAATGGGCCCTGGCCGAGGCCTACGACAAGATCTGGCCGGTGATCGACGAAGCCCCCGAGATCGTCCCCTACCTGCAAAGCAAGGGGCTGGACGTCGAGACGAACGAAGACGTTCGACGCTTCATCGAGGAGAACCTGTTCGCAGTGTGGATGCAGGGGGCAATGGATGGTTCGACCAGCTCGAATGAACCTTACTCCCAACGTGGCCTGGCACGTATGGCCGAGGTCCTGAACTACAAGCGCGGAGACGAGTTCATGGACTGGCTCTACGACGGGGCCGGTCACATGCGGACCTTCGTGGTCAACAGCTTCTTCCGCGACGGAGCTCCGTACGAGTCATCGGGGGGCTACAACGGCATGCATGTCGTCGCCCTCGGGCCGATCGTGGAATCAATTGAGCACCTCCGGGAGTTGCGCCCCGAGGTATACCCGGATGACACCTACCCGAATCTGAGCAAGTCACGGCGCTACCACAGCGTGTTCGATTTCCCGATGAACACGGTCAACATCGACCGCACCTATCCGCGCGTCGGGGACGATGGAGGGCACCCACAATACAGCAAGCGGGGACAACGCACGTGGCAAAACGGAGGAACGGCAGCCTTTGAGCATGCCTATCGCATCTTCCGCGACCCCAAGTTCGCCTGGGCCCTGGCCAATGCGCCAGGCTGGAAGCCCTCGCTAGAATTCCCATTCACCAAAGCAGAGATCGAGGCGGAGGCCGCCACGTGGAACGACACATGGAATGACGGAAGCTGCATTCAGGATGGCTATGGGCTGGCCATGCTGCGCAGCGGCGAAGGCACGGCCAAGCGAGCGCTCTGGATGATGTATGGGCGAGCTCGAGGTCACACCCATGATGACATCATGCACATCGGTCTGGATGCCTTCGAGAGCGAAATTCTGGGGCACCTCGGCTACCCCCGCAACTGGAACCACTGGACCAAAAACTGGATCACCCAGATTCAAGCTCGCCAGGTACCATTCGTGAACATGACAGCATCCGCTCAGATCTTTGCCGATGCAGGCCCCGTTCACTTGGCGGAAGCTCGAGCCGAGGCCTTCACAGATCGGGTCGCAAGCGGCGAAGGGTATGTCGTCAACAAGGACAACTGGCAGCGCCGACTCCTGGCCATCATCGACGTGGATGACACCCAATTCTACTGCCTGGATCTCTACCGCATCGCCGGTGGGAACGAGATGTGGTGGACCTTCCACGCCCAGGAAGGCGAGTTCAGCACCAACGGTTTGGAGCTCACCCCCCAGAAGGAAGGCACTGTGGCCGGTCCTGATGTGCCGTACGGCGATGAGGCATGGCTCAAGAAGGCCGGCTGTCGGAAGGGCGGTTACGGATGGAGCGGAGCCAACTTCGGTTTCCCCCATCTCTACAACGTCGAACGCGCCCGCTCACGCGGCGGTTGGTCAGCCGATTGGGCCCTGGAGAAAGCGGATGGCCTGCACTTCCGCCTGACCGTCCCGGAAACCAGTGAGACAGAGGTCGTTGTCTGCGACGGCACGTCGCCGGCTGGAGGGAAGCCTTACGAGATGAAGTGGGTCCTCATGCACCGCAATGGCGACGCCCCTCTCCAAACGCAAATCGCGACACTCATGGAGCTGTACCGAGAGTCGCCGGTTGTCCGGAGTGTGACGCCGCTCAAACTCAGCGGACCGGATGAAGCGGGGTTCAATGCGATCGCCTTTACCGTTGACCTCGGGCATCGGAAGGACACGATTTTCGCTGCGGCAGATGCCTCCGTCAGCCGCACGGCCCCCGACGGCTTCGCCTTCAGCGGACGCTTCGGGTTCTACTCTGAAGAGAATGGCGAACCCACAAATGTTGTGTTGGTTGGCGGAACAGCCATGACAAAGAACGGACACGGCGTCACTCAGGAGACTGCCGAATCCACCACCAGGATCACGGCTGTCGATCGCCAGGCGGGGACGGTCACGATCACGCCCGCTCCCCCCAACCCGGGCGCGCTGGTTGGGCGAATTGTGTTCGTCCAAAACAATCGACGACGCCTGGGCATCAAGGTCCTGGCCGCGACACCTGCCGGCGCAGATGCCGTGCTGCAACTTGAGTTGGACTCGTGTGTGGGGATCGGGCAAGTGCAGGGAGTGGCAGCTGACCGCGTACTCACCGAGACCAAATTCCACCTGCGCGGGTACCGATACTACGATGGCGCGAGACTGGTCAGTGAGTCGGGGACAACGGAATACCGCGTTGCAGGAGTGCGCTCAACGCAGTTTGTGCTGATCGACACACGGGAACACGCCGATCTGGACGCCGCGCTCCTGCGGGCCGAGTTCCCCGAGGGTTCATGGTTCGAGATCCACGACTACGGTGTCGGCGATCAACTGAGCTGGCCTAACATAGCCGTGCTGAGCAGGCGATAGGCCACGCGAGCCGGCCCCATTCTGTGGCTCAGAGCCTCCCCGGGAGCTACATTATGTCCTGAGTGTGTCAAGCGTTGGCAAGCGTGCACCCCTTCTGTCCACGCACGGTCGTCCGACGCGCTCCATAACACAAAGGCCAGCTATGAGTAACGATATCGCACAGCAGATCCAGGATTTGAAGCAGGAACGAAACGCGATCATCCTGGCACACAACTACCAGCCCGGGGAGGTCCAAGACATCGCCGATTTCGTCGGTGACTCGCTTGAGCTCAGCCGCAAAGCCGCGGAGGTTGAAGACGCCGATGTCATCGTCTTCTGCGGAGTGCACTTCATGGCGGAAACAGCCGCCATTCTCAGTCCGGAAAAGACGGTTCTTCTTCCTGATCCACTCGCCGGCTGCCCGATGGCTGACATGATCAATGGCGACCAACTGCGCGAGCTCAAAGCCAAGCACCCGGGGGCAGCCGTGGTCTGCTACGTTAACAGCACAGCGGACGTCAAAGCGGAGAGCGACTGCTGCTGCACGTCCGCCAACGCCGTCCAGATCATCAACTCCTTCCCGAAAGACCAGGACATCATCTTTGTCCCGGACCAGTACCTGGGCGACTATGTGGCCGAGAGAACGGGCCGTGAACTCATCTTCTGGCCCGGGTACTGCCCCAGCCACGCCAAGATCCTCGACATCCACATTGCGAGGGCCCGCGAAGAACACCCCGGGGCCGTCGTGATCACTCATCCGGAGTGTGCCCGACCAACCCGCGATGCGGCAGACGAGATCCTCTCAACCGGGGGCATGGTCCGTATCGCCGCAGAGTCCGATGCGACGGAGTTTATCGTCGCCACCGAGACCGGGATGCTCCACCGCCTGCGCAAAGACAACCCCGGGAAGAGCTTCTATCCCGCCACCGAAGCCTGTCTCTGCCCGAACATGAAGAAGATCCGGATCGAGAAGGTGCTCTGGGCGCTGCAGGACACGAAACACGTCATCCAGGTCAAAGAGCCGATTCGGACGAAGGCCGAGTCAAGTATCCGCCGCATGCTCGAGGTCTGCGCCGGCTAGCCTGGAATGACGTTGATTCGAGCGGCGAAAGGTGCATCCAGGAAGAGGTCGCCGGATGGCACCGCCTCCCACATTGAGGCCGGGTGCAGACAACGTGTGGGGGGCCGTCTCGACGCGTTCCACGGCTGTGGGACTTGCTCAAGGCCCTGAGCCTGGCCTTCGCCAGTTGTTCTATCGCTTGTATCCGAGGTCGTTACTTGCGACGCTTCGGTGTCTGAACAGAGCCGCGACTTCCGGGAGCGGTTTCAGGTGGCAGTCCCAAGCAAGACCGCTCCCGCAAGTCGCGGCTCTGACGGCCACCCCGGACTCCGATTCGTACTGAAGTCCACACGAGAGTGATTCCTCCCGGCTATCACCAATGACGCGAGGTCGTTGGGGTCAAATTCCAGCACCACTCAGGGCCAGTACGCGTTTTTCCCAAAGTACTTTGCATTGCAAAGCCTGTTGTGCTACCTTAAGAGTAAGGAGCCAGCAACGGGAAGCCTTGCGCGATGATTCCACGACATATCCATCAAGCACTGACGCAGGTTCGGGAGCTTCGGTCCCGGGTGATCGCGAGCAGTCGTTTCACGGGATATTCGGGAATTGCCCGGATCAGCGGCGGCGGCCTGGCGCTGTGCGCATCGCTCTTGCTCACAGCCGGGGGGAATCCATCTGCAGTGTGGGTCCATGTGGCAACGTGGGGTGCCGTCTGCTGCTTGTCGGTTGCGATCAACTACGGAGCACTCCTCCGTTGGGGATTGCAGGGAGCGGACCTCAGCAAAGCCGGGGAGAAACTGAGTCCCGCGGCCGATCTTCTCCCTTCACTTTTCGTGGGCGGACTGCTCACGGGGGCCTTTCTCCTGCACGGGACACATGATCTGCTGTTCGGCATGTGGATGTGTGTCTTCGGCGTCACGAATCTCGTTTCACGGCGCATCCTCCCGGACGGAATCGCGCTTGTCGGCGTGTATTACATCGTCGCAGGAACAGTCTGTCTCCTGCACCCAAACGCTTCGTTCACCAATCCCTGGCCGATGGGACTGGTTTTCTTCATTGGTGAGGTAAGCGGCGGGGCAATCCTGCACCGCAACAGAGACCGGAAGGAGCCCATCTGATGTCCTCCGAGGACGCATCACTCTACGCCCAGCTTGAGCGCATTTTCCATGAGCCCAAACGGCTGGCCATCGTGTCCTCGCTGGCCGGTTCGGCGCGAGGCAAGACCTTTGTCCAACTCAAGGAAGAGTGCGACCTGACTGACGGCAATCTCAGTCGACATCTGAAGGCGTTGAGCGACGATGGCATTGTCGATCAAGCCAAAGCATTCGTGGGTATGAAACCCCAGACCACAGCACGCCTGACGTCCGCCGGCAGGACCCGGTTTCTGCAATATCTCGACACCTTGGAGCAGGTGCTCAACCGTGCGGGCGACGCCCTCAGCTCAGCCGCACGAGAGCTTGAGGATGTAGCCGGAAAGGCCTGGCCAATCCCGGAAACGGCATGATTCGGTGAGAGCCCCCGGCGTTAAGGATGAGAGCGTCCCTCTTTTTTTACCCCACTCACTTTGCATTGCAAAGCATAGTCAGGAACAGACGTAAGCACATGTGCAAACCACCACTCAGCCGTCACCGTTTGTTCTGGACTGGTCTGGCGTTGGTCTTCCTCCCGCTGCTGGGGGTTCGCATTGCAGGCCGCCCGGCCCACACCTACCTGGAATTCCCGCCGCTGACCCAGTATGTCTCGCACGCCCCCTTCTCGTGGCCCGTGTTCAGCCTGATCGCGGGGCTGGCGCTGATAACCCTGGGACTCCTCGGGGCGGGCGCTTTACGCGGGGCAGGCCGAGAGTTGGACACGGGCTGCAGGTGGGGCAGACTGCCACGCTGGGGAGTGGCTGGAATCGCCTTTCTCACGCTGGCCTGGGTGATTGCATGGACACGTCTGCCGAGTCTGGCTGCCGTACAGTGTCACACATTTGTTCCACTCTGGCTCAGCTACATCGTCGTGGTAAGCGCCCTGACTCACGCGCGAAAAGGCACATGCCTGTTGACGAGAAACACGCTCCGGTACGCTGCGCTCTTCCCAGCGAGCGCGGTGTTGTGGTGGTACTTCGAGTACCTAAACCGTTTTGTGCAGAACTGGCACTATGTCAATGTCAGCGACTTCACCCGGACGGAGTATGGTGTCTTCGCCACTCTCTCCTTCTCGACCGTTCTTCCGGCCGTTGTCTCAACAGTCGAGTTCCTGCGGACATTCTCTCCCCTCGAGTACGGATTCTGCACCCGGCGCGGATGGTCACCACGGCATCCTCGCCTGCTGGGCCTGTTCGCCATTGTCGTCGGTGGAGCCGTCCTGGCAACTATGGGTGCGCATCCGGATCCCTTCTTTGCGGTCCTGTGGCTTGGGCCGCTCCTCATCTGGTGGGGAGGCCGGGTGGTGGCTGAGCAGGACACGATCCTCCCCAGTTTGGCTAAGGGTGACTGGCGCCCTTTGGCCTTGCCGGCTCTGGCGGCTCTGCTGTGCGGCTTCGTCTGGGAGCTCTGGAATCTCGGAAGCCTGGCGCGATGGGAGTACTCCGTGCCCTACGTCCAGCGGTTCCATCTCTTTGCCATGCCGGTCCTCGGCTACATCGGTTACCTGCCTTTCGGTATGGAGTGCATGGTTGTCGCTGATGAGGTCATGCAGGCGGGCAGGAAGTCCTCGGAACCACGCCCCGCGGTCAGCTGGAACACGGTTGTGATCCTTGGGCTGAGTGCCCTGGCCGCGCTCGCAGCCGTGGCTATGGTGCCGCGCGCATGGTGCACCAGCCAGGCTGCCAAGCTCTGGAACGATGATTCTCACAGACAACACCAACTTGCGGAGGGCGTCCATGAGTGGGCCGGTGATCCTGCCCTGGGGGATGCCTTGCGCACAGGGTCGTCCCTCTTCGACGGCGAGTGGCTCTTCGGGACCCATATGACAACTGCCATGGGGTTGGCTCAAGTCATCGAGTGCCACCCTGAGTTGTCAGACGCTCTCGTCCCGCGCCTGGCAACCGCCTTTTCCGGAATGCGCAGGCAGGAC
>Ga0008651_10001621_pt1 | contig 12866 bp, 7 predicted proteins | sample SaaInlV_200m_DNA_6_FD_59173 | JGI IMG/M metagenome (GOLD analysis project Ga0008651, IMG submission 59173) | Marine microbial communities from expanding oxygen minimum zones in the Saanich Inlet - SI037_S2LV_200m_DNA | ecosystem: Environmental > Aquatic > Marine > Intertidal zone ...
GAGTTCCGTGAGCACATCCTGCCGCGCATCAAGGCGGCCGGTTACAACGCGGTCCAACTGATGGCCATCATGGAACACCCCTACTACGGCTCGTTCGGCTACCATGTCGCCAACTTCTTTGCCGCCTCCTCCCGCTTCGGCACCCCCGACGAGCTGCGCGAGCTGGTCGATGTGGCACACGGCATGGGGCTCTTCGTCATCATGGATATCGTCCACTCGCACGCCGTTAAAAACTCGGTAGAAGGCCTCTCGGAGTTTGATGGCACACGCTACCAGTTCTTTCACGACGGTGACCGGGGCGACCACGACGCCTGGGACTCGCGCTGCTTCGACTACGGCAAGTTGGATGTGCAGCATTTTCTGCTCTCCAACTGCCGCTTCTGGATCGAGCAATACGGCTTCGACGGCTTCCGCTTCGACGGTGTCACCAGTATGCTCTATCTGCATCACGGCCTCGGCATGGCCTTTACGGATTACGGGAAATACTTTGACGCGGCCGTGGATGAGGATGCCTGGGTCTACATGGCCATGGCCAACCGCCTGATCCATGAGATCAAGCCGGAGGCCGTCACCATCGCCGAGGACGTCAGCGGCATGCCCGGCCTGGCCGCCCCCTTTGCCGAGGGCGGATGCGGTTTCGATTTCCGACTGGCCATGGGGGTGGCGGATGTCTGGGTGCGTCAGCTCAAAGAGGTCCCCGATGAGCAGTGGTCAATGGGGACCCTCTATCATGAGTTGACCAACCGCCGTCCCGAGGAGCAGTCGATCGGTTACAGCGAGAGTCACGACCAGGCCCTGGTCGGCAGCAAGACCATCAGTTTCGAGCTGATGAATAGCAGCATGTACACCCACATGGGCGTCAACGAGCCGCATACACAAGTCGATCGCGGGATGGCGCTGCACAAGATGATTCGCCTCGCCACGGTCGCCACCTGCGGGCACGGCTATCTCAACTTCATGGGCAACGAGTTCGGGCACCCGGAGTGGATCGATTTCCCGCGCGAGGGCAACAACTGGTCTTATCACTACGCCCGCCGCCAGTGGAGCCTGCGTGACAACCCCGACCTGAAGTACCACTGCCTGGGTGATTTCGATGTGGCCATGGTTGAACGGGTGAAGGCCGATCGTATCGTGGGGGAGCGTGAGCCGCGCTTCCTCACCATTCATGAAGACCGCAAACTGCTCGCCTTCGAGCGGAGCGGTGATCTCTTCATCTTCAACTTCCACCCCGTGAACTCATACCCCGACACCCCTATCGAAGTGCCCCCGGGGTCCTACCGCGTCGTGCTCGATACGGATGCCCCCCGTTTTGGTGGCTTCGATCGCCGCCCGGGCGACCTGGTTTACGCCACCGAAGCCGTGCGGGAGGGCAACCTGCTGCGCCACAGCCTGCGCCTCTACCTCCCCGCCCGCACCGCGGTCGTGCTCAAGCAGATCAGTGGCCCGAGCGAGGCACAGAAAGCGGCCGCGCGGGAGTGTTTGGCACAGGCACGCGAGCAGGGCTGATCACAGCTTGTCGATACGGCTGACGATCGTGTTGAGCGTGGCGTCCTGTGGCCCCACCGACCCACTTCGCCCGTAGCGCGTGAAGTAGGTGATCACCAGGTTCTTGCGGCAGAACTTGTAGTAGGGCCGCGCCCGGTCAGCCGTCCAGAAACCCGTGTCGCCGATGGCTATGGCCTGAACGCCGGCCGCCCCATAAGCCGTCACGTCGGCCAGAGCCGAAGCGCGGTCGGGCCACACGGTCAGGGTTATACTCAGGGAGCGCGACTGGCTGCCACCGGTCCAGCGGCGGTCGAATCCCGGGTTACCGTTGCCATCCGGCGCCCGCGAATCGGAACGCAGCTGTTCGTTGACGGCCTGGAGTTCCTGGCTGGCGGGGAAGACGCCCCATAAATCGCTTGCGGTGACCGCTTTGCCGTCTACCTGCAAGGGGTGCACTGTCGTGACGGTCGCATCGGGGAAGTACCCCGTAACGACATCCTGCTGGTGGGCCCGGGTCGTGGCGGCCGGTGTTTGGCGGAAGGCCACGTCGGGGGGCTGGCCCGGCGCGGCTGCTCTCTTAGCCACGAACTTCAGCTTGGCTTTCTGGCAGATAGCCTGCGCGTCCGTGGCCGACTTTCCGATGATGGAGGGCACCTCGGGGTATTCCATGATAACGCGTACCGTATCGCCCCGGAAACAGGGGGTTACGTGGTCGATGTGGATAACCCCTCTGGCATCATCCTTCTCCTGGTTGAAGGGGGGAACCACCTCGAACTTCAGGCCGACGGCGGTTAGCGCCTGGCGTGCAAACGCCTCTGATGTCCACTCAATAGCCGGCATGTTGACCGGCGGTGGCGGCGTGTAGACCGTAACCGTACTGCCGACCTTGACCGTCCTGCCTTCATACGGTGAACAGGTCCATACATGATCGCCCCACACAAACGGTGGATACTTCTCCTGACGGGGCTCCTTTTCAAGACGACTTAGGTTGGGATAATCCAACGGGCTCTTCTTCGCAACAATGATGGCGAGGCCTGAGGTCTTGAGAATACGCCGGGCGTCATCTGGGGTCTCGCCGCGTAGCTTGGGAACGAGGACGTCCTGGCTGGCCGAGAGTACGATGCGCACATAACTACCCGAAAGGATCAACTCTCCGGGAGCGGGGCGTTGTCCCGCCACCACCACGCCCGGCCCCGGCGGTACCCCCTTGGGGTAAGGCATGAGGCCAAGCGTTGAGATCGCCTTCTTTGCCACTTCAGGTGTGAGCCCGACAAGTGCGGGTGCGCTGATGATCGAGTTGGGTAGCATGTAGAGGACAGGGACCGCCGTGGTTGTGAGGGGTTCCCCGCGATCGGGGGTCTGTTTTCCCACTTGGCCTTTGAATGCTGCCGAGATGGCGCGCCCGGGGCGTATCACGTAGCTCTCGAATCGCGGCGGCCGCCCCAAGCGCGTCAGCAGAGCGCCGGCGTCCGCCCTTGATCTGCCGACCACGTAGGGCATAAAGGCCTTGGGCGCCCAGGTCTGGCCCGGCTGCTTCTGAGCAATCACAAAGTCATCGCCGGAATATCCCGCCCCTAGAAGGCCTGAGGTACGTCCCGCTACCGCGGCGCGGTAGCCCGAGGGCGCGTAGCGGTTGAATGACTTTGACCAAGGCCGGTCAGGCACCGATTCTTCGCATGCCACGACGCCTGTTTCAAGGTAAGCGCCCAGCTCGTGCGAGGTGATCCGGCCATCGTTGTTTAAGTCAGCGCCACCGTTCTTAAGCCCCATAATGACATACTTGGATGCCACGCCATTGAGGTGGGCTGCATTCGGGCGAGGCGTGTTCGAGTACCAGGCTTTTCTGCCTTTGCGGGCCCCGTAGATTCGGGTCAGCTTCTTGCCCGGTACGCGCAGGCGGAATGCTTCGCTACTGCAGCTGTCGTTGATAAAGAGAATTCGATCGCAGCCGCTGCCTGCTACGGCCTGGGCAATATCTGAGGGACGAATGGTTACATCGGATGCATAAATGCGTCCATCGTCCGTGCCATGCCCGGCATAACTGATGATCAGAAGATCGCCCGCCTGTGTGGCTTGGGCCTGCTTGCGAATTGAGTCCAGAATAGACTGCCTGGTGGCGCGGCCGGTTATCGCCTCGGCCCTGTCTTTGGCGACCACGCCGGCGGCATCGCTCACCTCGTGCAGATCGTTTGCATCAAAATGGGGTTTCCGCAGGTTCCGCTTCGTATCGAAGGTGTTGAGCCCCACGAAAACGGCACGCGAGCCTGCCCGGGCCTGGAAGGCTGTGAGCGAGAGTATCGTTGCCAACACCGCCGCGAGGACCGCAGAGCTCCGGTTGTCACACGCCATCGACAACGTCGGCCTCCTCATCACTTAACTGATGTCTCAGTTTCTGCAATTGGTAGTATGCTGCCGCCCGGATCGAGATGGTGTCAGCATCCTGTCGGGTCTTGATCTCCGTTGGGGGAGGAAGCGTCAGAATGCGCATGAAGGCTTCAGCCGCTTTGCGCTCCTTCTTGAGCGCGAGGTAGGCGTAGGCCCGATACTCATCAACCGCTGCCAGGAGGTCCGGGTCGGCTTTAGGGAAATAGGCTGGAACGCTATCCAGGGCCTGCAGTACCTCCTGCCAGTCAGCGGCGCTGCCCGACGTTTCGGCGCGGGAGAACTGGGTCGTGAGAACGTGTTGAAGCTGCGCCTCTGCTGTGGGCTGCCGGGGAAGGGCGCCACGGGGTGGGGGGACCAGCGGTGAGGTGGGCAGCGGTGGGGTGGCCGGCCGCGCTGTCGCAACGGGCGCTGATGCGGGGGCAGGCGGATCTGCTACGCGCACGAGTAGGCGTTCCACGCGGCCCGTGCGCAGGTGGATGTCAAACGCATCGCTGCGGCCCGGCCGATAGAGGATCGTCCACGTCACATGCTTGCCGGTCCGCACTGCGTGACACTGCGCAATCGCTTCTCCGTAGACCGTGGGGAGCATGGCGTCACCCGCCCGCATCCAGCGACCATCAAACCAGGTGGAAAACCCGTTCGCCCAGCGCAACCTCAGGTCCACCTTGGATCCAGCCCCTTTGAGCCACAGGTCGGTCTCCTCTCCCGCCGGCGTTACGAGCTGAAGGGTGTCAGAAGGGGCCATGGCCAGGGATGCCGCGGCCTGGGCGGGCCGCCCACTCATCGCATCAACCGTCCAGACCTTGCCCTCTGAAGGGGTGGGGGCGACAGCGATGGTGAGCGCCAGTGCGATCCCTGCCGCGGCGCCACAGCGTGGGCGTCTACGTGACAAGCGGGGCATGCCATGCTCATACATCATGTCGTCAGGTAACCACGTCCCTAGTCTGAAAGCAAGGAAACTAGCGCAGGTATTCGGGGCGTGGCTGGTAGCGGGTGTGGAGCAGATGGCGTGCTTTCTCGCTGAGGGGCTCACCGAGGAAGTCGCGGTATAGCTGTTGGATCCACGGGTTGGCGTAGCTGGTACGGACCTCCTGCACGCGGTCCTCTTTGAGCAGCCCTGCCGCGCGCTGTTCGCGCACGGCATTGCTGACGTTCCAGGATTGGCCGCCACCACCAATGCATCCCCCCGGGCAGGCCATGACCTCAATAAAGTCGTAGGGCATCGGCTCGCCCTTCAACTTGGCCTGTCGCACGCGCTCCAGAACCTGTTCCACATGTCCCAGTCCGTGCGCGACCGCCACGCGTAGATCGTGACCGCCAAGATTGACCGTCAGCTCCTTGATGCCGTCCAGTCCGCGTAGCTCCTCGAACTCCAGTTCGGCCCGGTCCTCGCCCGTCAGGAAGTAGTGGGCCGACCGCAGGGCCGACTCCATCACCCCGCCGCTGACCCCGAAGATAACGCCCGCCCCGCTGTACTCGCCCAGAGGTGAGTCGGGCAGCTCGAGGCAGTTTAGGTTCTCCAGCGCAATACCGGTCTGACGGATCATGCGGGTCAGCTCGCGCGTCGTGAGCGAGATGTCGACATCCTGCCCGCCACTGGCATACATCGAGGCCTCGCGCGTGATCTCATACTTCTTGGCCGTGCACGGCATGATCGAGACCATGAAGATGGAGTCCGGATCAATCCCCTCCTTCTCGGCGTAGTAGGTCTTGGTGAGGGTTCCGAGAATGGCGTGCGGAGACTTGCAGGTCGAGAAATGGTCGATCATGTCGGCGTGGAATTTCTCCATGAAATCCACCCACGAGGGACAGCAGGTCGTGATCAGGGGGAGCTTCTCGGGGGCCGATCGGATCCGCTCGGCCAGTTCACTGGCCTCTTCCATGATCGTGACATCCGCGCCGAAGTTGGTGTCGAAGACGGTGTCGAAGCCCATACGCCGCAGGGCGTGATAGAGCTGCCCGGCCAGGTTGGCGCCCGGCTCGTAGCCAAAGGCTTCGCCCAGCGAGACACGCACCGAGGGGGCGATCTGGGCCACGCAGTGACGCGTCGGATCGCGCAGCGCTTCCCACACGGCCTCGGTCTGGTCGAACTCGAGGATGGCTCCCACAGGGCAGTGGGCCGAACATTGACCGCAATGCACACAGGGCGACTCGGCCAGGCTGATGTCGCCGGCCGGGGCGATACGCGTATTCAGCCCACGCTCCATGAAGGAGAGCGCCCAGACATCCTGCTGCTCCTGGCACATCTCGAGGCAACGCCCGCACTTGATGCACTTGCGCGGATCAAGCGTGATGCAGCCGGTGCTGTCGTCACGCGGCAGCTCGCGCCGCAGGGAGGGGAAGTGCTCTTCGCGGATTCCGAAATCCTTGGCCAGCTCCTGCAATTCACAGGCGCCGTGTCGTCCACACGTAAGGCACTCGTTAGGGTGCGCACTCAGAATGAGCTCGAGGAGGGTGCGCCGTACATTCACGATCTCAGGGTCGTGGGTCTCCACCTGCATACCGGGTTGGGCGGGGGTGCTGCAGGCACGCACCAGATCGGGCATCCCCTCCACCTTGACCACACACAGTCCGCACGCGGCAGTGGGGGGCAGGTCGGGATGCTTGCACAGCGTCGGAATCTTGATCTCGGCCGCCTTGGCCGCTTCCAGAATGGTGCTGCCCTCCGGCACCTGCACCTCAAACCCGTTGACGGTAAGCTGGATCATGCGGCACCTCCATCAGGGGTATCGGCGCGCGGGATACGTTCCGGCCAGTTGCGTAGGAACGACATCAGGGGCCGTGGTGCGGCCTTGCCCAGGCCGCAGAGAGAGGTGGCTTGCATGGTCTTGGCCAGTCGATCGATCAGGGCGAGGTCGGCGTCTGTGGCCCCGTTCTGCCGGATCTTTGTCGCTAGATTGAGGAGCTGGTGGGTACCGATTCGACAAGCGGCACAGCGCCCGCACGACTCTTCAACGGCGTACTGTAGAAAATAGCAGGCCAGGTCAAGCAAGTCATCGTCCTCATCGAGCACAATCATGCCGCCGGATCCAACAACGGAGCCAAGCTCGCTCATGGCTTCGTAGCTGAGTGTGGTGTCGAGCTGTTCGGCGGGAATCAAGCCGCCTGACAGACCGCCGATCTGTACGCCGCAAACGGGGCGGCCGGTCTTGCTGCCGCCACCGAGGGTATCGATCACGGTGCGTAGTGAGGTGCCCATGGGGACCTCGAGAAGGCCCGCCAGACGGGCACGTCCGGCGAGTGAAAAGACCTTGGTGCCGGGGGAGTCGGTCGTTCCAATCGTACGAAACCAGTCGGCTCCACGTGCGATAATACGTGGCAGGTTGGCAAGGGTTTCGACATTGCTGATCACCGTGGGGCAGCCCCACAGGCCACGCTCGGAAGGGTAGGGGGGGCGCGGTCGCGGCGTGCCGCGCTGGCCTTCAATCGACTTGATCAGGGCGGTCTCTTCGCCGCAGACAAAGGCTCCCGCAGCGGTAATGACTTCACAATCGAAGCGGAACGGTGAGCCCAGGACGGCATCACCCAGAATGCCCTGTTCACGTGCTTGTTTGATAGCCGTGCTGACGCGCCGCACGGCAAGCTCATACTCGGCCCGCACGTAGACATATCCGCGCCGGGCGCCGACGGCGTGACCCGCGAGGAGCATCCCTTCAATCACGGCATGCGGGTCACCCTCCAGAATGCTGCGATCGACATAGGCGCCCGGGTCGCCTTCATCACCGTTGCAGATGATGAAGCGCTGCTCGGCCGCTGTTCCGGCGGCATTCGCCCATTTCTGACCGGTGGGATACCCGCCGCCACCGCGTCCGCGCAGTCCGCTCGTGCGGATCTCCTCGATGAGCTCGGCTGGCCGGCATTCGAGCGCATCCGCGAGGGCGCTGTAGGCACCGTGGGCGAGGGCATCTTGGATGCGTTCCGGATCGGCCTGGTCGATACGATCGAGTACCACCCGTTCCTGTTGCGTGAAGAAGGCCAGATCGTCGGGCAAGGCGTGCGAGCTGAGAAACTCCGGCAGGACAAAATCGTCACCCCGGGTGAGGGCCGGTGTGACATGCTCGGTAATAATCAGGCGTGCCAGCATGGGCGAGACCGTACCATAGAGACGCGGCGCGGCGCCGGCGATCTCGACGCGAACGAGCGGGCCCTGGCTGCAGAGGCCCATGCAGCCGGTGCGGACCAGGTCGACACGTTCGTCGAGACGGTGTGTGCTGCGGGCATCGCATAGCGCCTCCCACACGTCCTGGCCTTCGGCCGAGAGACAGGCCGTTCCGGCGCAACAAAAGACGCGACAGACGAACCCGGCCTGGCGGGCCTGCTCGGCTTCACGTGTCTGTTTGAGTGCCGGGGTGGGCATGGCTAGTTGGCCTCTTTGGGTGCCGTCGGTGGGTGTTTCTTCAGAATACCGGGAAGGTCGGCGGGATCAACCTGGCTGTAGATCTTGTCGTCGACCATCAATACGGGTGAACAGCTGCAGCAGCCCAGGCAGCGCACCACGTTGAGCTGGTAGGCGCCGTCGGGGGTGGCTTCACCCGCTCCGATTCCCAGCAGCGCCTGGATCGCCTTGAGCAGGACCGGCCCCTCCTGCAGGTGACAGGAGGTGCCGTCACAGACCGACAGGGTGATGCGACCAGGCTCCTCAAGACGGAAGTAGCTGTAGAAGGTGAGGACCTCAAAGATGCGCGCCAGCGGAACACCCAGACGACGCGACAGGGCCATGGCCTCCTGTCGTGGCACATAGCCGTGCTCGGCCTGCAGGGCGTGTAGTGCGTTCAGCAGTCCGCTGTCGGCACGTACCCCACTGGTGCGCCGCGGCTTCGTATCTGCGCTCAGCATCCGGTGGACCTCATGGTTGTCGGCCTGGCCTACGCGTTCTCGCGTTCGGTGTAGTGCGTGTGCAGCAGCTTGTGTGCGCGCTCACTTCCCGGCTGGCCGAGGAACTCCTTGTACAGCTTCTGGATCGAGGGATTCTCATGACTCTTGCGAATCGCTTTATCACCATCAATGACATACAGCGCCTGACGCCGCTTTTCAAGGATGCTTGTATCGCCCTTGATCGAGGGCTGGCCGCCGCCGTTGATGCAACCGCCCGGGCAGGCCATGATCTCGATGGCCTCGTACTCGGCTTCGCCCTTCTGAATCTTCTCAAGCAGGTTGCGTGCGTTGCCCAGGCCGGAGGCGATCGCCACGCGGACGTCCTTGCCGGCCACCGTGACGGTGGCTTCGCGAATACCCGAGAGGCCACGCACGGCCGTGAAGTCGACATCCTCAATCGGCTCATCCGACAGCCAGTCGGCCGCGGTACGCAGGGCGGCCTCGAGGACACCGCCCGTGGCCCCGAAGATCACGCCCGCACCGGTCGATTCTCCCAGCGGGTTGTCGAAGTCGGACTCATCCAGGTCCATGAACTGGATACCCGCTTCCTTGATCATGTTGGCCAGCTCACGCGTCGAAATCACGATGTCGACGTCGCGGATACCGTTGGGCGCAAACTCGTCACGCGCGGCCTCATACTTCTTGGCCAGGCAAGGCATGACCGAGGCGACCAGCATGTTGTCCGGCGCAATGCCCGCCTTCTCGGCGTAGTAGGTCTTGGCGATCGCCCCGAACATCTGCTGAGGCGACTTGGCTGTCGACGGAATGTTGATCAAGTCGGGGAACTGGTGCTCGAAGAACTTGACCCAGCCCGGACAGCAGGAGGTCAGGATGGGCAGGTTCTCGCCTGAGGTCAGGCGGCCGATCAACTCGGTCGTTTCTTCCATAATCGTCAGGTCGGCGGCGAAGTCGGTATCAAAGACGCGGTCAAAGCCGAGCTTGCGCAGGGCGGCGACCATCTTGCCGGTTGAGACGCTACCCGGCGCCATGCCGAACGCCTCGCCCAGGGCCACGCGCACGGCCGGAGCGGTCTGGACCACCTTAAACTTGGCCGGGTGGTTCAGACCGCGCCAGACATCGTAGCTGCGGTTGACCGCCGTCAGTGCCCCCGTCGGGCAGGCCTGTACGCACTGGCCGCAGAAGGTGCACTTGGTGTCGTCGAGCGAACGCTTGCTGGTCGGCATCACGACGGCATCAAACCCGCGGTCGACCGCGGAGAGAATACCCACCGTCTGCATGACGTTGCAGGCCGTTTCGCAGCGGCGGCACATGATGCACTTGTTGGGATCGCGCACGATCGATTGGTTGGCACGGTCGACCTCATGCTCCATCTGTTCGCCCTCAAAGAGGATCTGGTGGAGTCCCATCTCACCGGCCAGGCGTTGCAGCTCACAGTCCAGGTTGCGCTGACAGGTCAGGCAGTCCTTGGGATGGTTGGAGAGCAGCAGGTCCAGCATGGAGCGGCGTGCATTGATGGCGCGCACCGAGTTGGTCTTCACTTTCATGCCGTCAGTGGCCGGGGTGCAGCACGACGGCGCCAGGGTGGGGCGGCCTTCGACTTCGACCACGCAGACGCGGCAGGAACCGGCCTTGTTCTCGATATCGAAGTCATCCAACTTGAAGTGACACAGGGTGGGCACCTTGATGCCGAGTTCTCCGGCGGCATCCAGGATCGATGTGCCCTCGGGCACCTCGACGTCGCGATTGTTAACGCTCAACTTGATCATGATCTAGTCTCCTTAAGAAGGGTGTGGCGATGCCGCTTAGTGTTTGTCCACGGCGTGGAATTTACAGGCCTGCTGACAGACCCCGCACTTGATGCAGCGTTCCTGGTCGATCTCGTGATGTTCCTTGGGCGCGCCCGTGATGCAGCTCACCGGGCAGTTGCGCGCACAGAGCGTACAGCCGACACAGCGCTCGTTGATGTCGTAGCGCACCAGTGCGCTGCAGACACCCGCGGTGCATTTGTGGTTCATCACGTGGTCGAGATACTCACGCCGGAACTGACGCAGGGTCGACAACACCGGGTTGGGTGAGGTCTGACCCAGGCCGCACAGCGAGGTGTCCTTGATCGTATCTGAAAGCTGACGCAGCTTTTCGAGCGTGCGCATATCGGCTCTGCCGGAGCAGACCTTGACCAGCATCTCGTGCAGGCGCTTGTTGCCGATGCGGCAGGGCGTGCAGCGGCCGCACGACTCGTCGAGCGTGAACTCGAGGAAGTACTTCGCGATGTTGACCATGCAGTCGTCTTCATCCATCACGATCATGCCGCCCGAGCCCATCATCGAGCCGAGGGCGCGCAGCGATTCGTAATCGATCGGCGTATCCAGGTCCTCGGTTTTGAGGCATCCCCCTGAAGGTCCGCCGGTCTGGACCGCCTTGAAGGCGCGGTCGTTGGCGATGCCTTGACCCACCCCGAAGATGATGTCACGCAGCGTGGTGCCCATGGGGACCTCGACCAGACCGACGCGTTTGACCTTTCCCGCCAGGGCAAAAACCTTCGTGCCGGGGCATTTCTCGGTCCCGATCTGGCGGAACCACTTGGCGCCGCGCCGCATGATGGCGCAGATATTGGCCAGTGTCTCCACGTTGTTGACGATCGTGGGTTTCTCCCACAACCCTTCGACGGCCGGGAAAGGCGGCTTGAAGATCGGTTCGCCGCGTAGCCCCTCGATCGAGTGGATCAGGGCCGTCTCTTCGCCGCAGACGAAGGCGCCCGCGCCGTACTTAAGCTCGATGTCAAAGTCGAAGCCGCTGCCCAGGATGTTCGTGCCCAGCAGACCGCAGTCACGCGCCTGTTGGATCGCAAGTTCGAGACGCTCAATCGCGAGCGGATACTCGGCCCGGATGTAGACCACGCCCTGCGCGGCGCCGATGGCGAAGCCGGAGATGGCCATCGCCTCCAGGACCGCATGCGGATCGCCCTCCAATACGGCGCGATCCATGAACGCGCCCGGATCGCCTTCATCCGCGTTGCAGATGACATATTTTTCGCCGGCGGGCTGTTTGGCGGCAAACTGCCACTTCACGCCCGTGGGAAATCCGCCGCCGCCACGGCCGCGCAGACCGGCATCGATCATCGTCTGGGTGACCTCGTCCGGCTGCATCGTCGTGACCACATTGGCCAGGGCGGCGTAGCCCTGTGTTCCCACGTAATCGGCAATCGATTCAGGATCGATACGCCCCGTGTTACGCAAGACGATGCGCGCCTGGGCGGTCTCAACATCGGCATCGGTTTCTTCCGGCCGGTACCAGTTCTGGGTCAGCACGTCTACGCCGAAGGCCTGCGACGACTCCTCGCGGATCAGCGTAGGGGCCTGCTCCGGCTTGACGTTGCCGTAGAAGATGCTCTGCTGCGTCTGGCGGTCATAGACCTCGATGGTGGGCTCACTGTGGCAGAGGCCCATGCAGCCGGTCTGGACGATCTCGATCTGGCTCTCCTTCTGCTGCGAGCGAATCTCGCTCTGCAGGGCTTCCAGCACCGGTGTCGTCTTGGCGGCGATACCGCACGTGCCCATCGACACACGGATAACGACCGGTGCGCCGCTGGCGCGCTCGGTCTTGAGGTCGGCCGCCCACGTGCTCAGGGCGTCGCGGTCTTTAAGAGGGGTGATAGTGCTCATTGTCATTACTCGCAGTCGTTAAGAATTTCGGGGACCATCTCGGGGGTCACGTTGCCGTAGACCCGTTCGTTAACCATGACCACCGGTGCCAGGCTGCAGGCGCCCACGCAGCGCAGGCCGCCCAGTGAAAAGCGCATGTCGCCAGTGGTCTCACCTTCGTCGATGCCGAGCAGGCGGGTGAATTCCTCGACGATCTTGCCGGCGCCTTTGACGAAGCAGGCGGTGCCCGTACAGACGTTGATCCGGAACTCGCCTGAGGGCGTGTCGGAGAAGAAGGAGTAGAAGCTGATCACGCCGTAGACCTGTGAGAGGTGGATGCCCAGCTTATTAGCCACAAGGAGCTGTACGCTCTCGGGCAGGTAGCCGAACAGGTCCTGGGCTTTGTGCAGCGACTGGATCAGGAACCCGCGATTGCGGGTCGAATCATCTGTCAGCGGCAGGCTGTCGAGGTAGGTGTCGAGTGTTTGGCGTGCTTCCGGTTGGTCGTCAATTACCGTA
>Ga0008651_10001634_pt1 | contig 12809 bp, 16 predicted proteins | sample SaaInlV_200m_DNA_6_FD_59173 | JGI IMG/M metagenome (GOLD analysis project Ga0008651, IMG submission 59173) | Marine microbial communities from expanding oxygen minimum zones in the Saanich Inlet - SI037_S2LV_200m_DNA | ecosystem: Environmental > Aquatic > Marine > Intertidal zone ...
CCAAATAACAAATTCACAATCAACTTTCGATTTTAATTCATTAACAATTTCTGTAGCATTAGGTTTTAATCCGTCCGGAAATTGCAAGCAAACTAATTTAGCATCATCTTTTTTTATTTGTTTTACTAAATTGTCCAGTTCTAGGTCATATTTCATAATATAAATAAAAAAACTATATGTTTTTAAACTTTCCCACAAACAAAAAATTATGGAATATGCGCATCCATGCGAGAATTTAGAAAATTTATCAACAATTGGAAATGAAGTTGCAAAACAAATTATTCCTTGCATATACAATGATATAATTAACAAAAACTATATTTGTCCAAAAAAAAATAAAGTTCCAACAGAATGCAAAAAAATCTATTATGAAATTAAAAGTCAAATTATGAAAATCGAAAATGATATCGAAAATTTGGAAAAATTAATAAAATGAATTTAAACTCTTTAATGAATTGGTCAAATAAGGTAAAATCCCTTAAAAGAAAATATGATCGAACCAAAAAACACGCAGTAGCTGAATTATTATATGAATCAGGATTAAAATCTAAATTTTTATTTTTAAAAAAAAATGATCCTAATCAAGAAAAAATTTCAAATCTTATAAATGAAAATTTGAATATAATAGAACGGAGACAAATCCCACTGTATAATAACATAGTTAATTATTCAAATATCTTGAAAAAAGTTTTGATACGCGAAGATATATCTTCGAGATTTTCCCATAAAATTCGAAATTTGTTAGAATCTTACTTGGAAAATGGGGAGGCAACACTGAAAATTTTAAATTCTCAAAAGCAAATTCTACAAACTGAGTATTCAAAAGAGAATATGATTATGTTTAAAGAATCATACAATGATGAAAGAAAATTGAACAAAAACATGATTAAATCAGCAAAAAAAACAAAAAAAATTTCAAATGGAAATTATAATAAAATAATTCAGGCTTCATTATTTGTGAAAAGTATACAAACCTCCGAATATATAAAAAATAATAAAAAAACAATAGAATATGTAAATCTAGCATCCATTGCTACAATAATTATATGTAATTTTTCAGGCATTGATCCTGGGGATATGCCTGCGCACCTGAGACGCATAGCAATCATATTGAGTGAAACATAATTAAATAAGTTCAAATAATTCTGATAAATTCAATTCAAACCCTACGACAGGATTATCTAAATCGAAATTCTTCAAAACAGCAGGATGAATTTCACCAACATATCCAATTTCTTTACCCTTGACAATAACTCTGCCGACACGACCAGGAATAAATGAATCATGTTTTACAGATTTAACTTTCCCTTCAACTCCAAGGGAATTAAATAAAGAATCCATCATCTGTCTAGCTTCTGTATACGATGCACTAGTATTAGTTAGTAATAAACCAAGACGAACTTTTTCTTCTGGTAAAAATACACTTCCAGCTTCAAAAATTTTCTGAGGATATTCATAATGTTTATTTCCACGAAGTACATCCAACAAAGAAGGAATCATCCATGACCTCAAAACATTATATTCTTCATTTAATGCATTTTCAATCTCAATTAAATTTGAAGAAATACGCATATTTTTGGTTTGATCATCTTTCTTAGCCAAATTATAAGTATTAGTTTCCAAAAATCCAAATCCTGTCACAATATTACAAACAGTATTTCTAAAAGATTCAAATTTATCTTCCTGTGCAACTCCTGCAAAATCACTAATTTCTTCTTCAAAATTTTCATAACCATGTGCAATTGCAATATCCTCGATTAAATCAATTTGAGACATCACATCTGTTCGATAACAAGGAATTTCAACAATATTTTTATTAAATCCATATCCCATTCTTTCAAAATAAGATTTAATTTCTTTTTCTTTCAATTCTAATCCAAGAATTTTATTTAGGTAAGTAACATCTAATTTTACTTTTCTTGATTCTAAATCAGGATAATTTTTCCCATTGACATTCACCGAATAAATATCGGCGCCGCGCTCAGAGAATCCAGTAACAAGAATATTTAATGCTTGTTCACAGGATTTTAAATCTAACCCTGTAACATCGATGAATAAATTTTTACTATTTGCCGTGACTTTTGTATTTTCAGAATTTATTATCGGGGGCATGCTTAAGACTTTACCATTATTATCTGACCAAATTGGAACTTTTTTGAACCCATCTAATAAATGGGAATAATCAATTCCTGTTGGATGTTTTTCTAAAATCTCATCAACATCCATCTCACCATCCATCTCCAATGGAACAAATTTTAAATTTCTAACCTCTGCACCATACGTTAATGGGAATTCAATTTCATCAAGATCATAAACTCCTATTGATAATTTTTTTCTATCTCTACCAAAAGTCTTATGTAACTTTTCTTGTACCTGCATCAAATATTGAATGCCCAATTCATTTAATTCAACATTTTTTACAACTGCACACACCGCATACGGCCTTATTTTTTTAATATTTTTTTCTACTTTAACTTTATAGTTGGATTTATTAATTTTATAATTTTTTATGCCGGTTTTAATCCCCATAAAAGCAGATAGTGCTTTAGCAAATCCTGCCGCAGTCAACATATCCGGCCTATTCGGAAAAATCTCCACAACAATTTCTTTATCATCAATACTTTCTAAATCTGTACCAATCATAGAAATACGATCTTTCAATTCTGCATCAGAAACTTTCTTTCCAAGCATATCCAATATATCTTTTTTATTTAGGGTTATTGTTGGCATTTTATATCCAGGATTTCATCTCCTTCAGTTGTTTTAAATCATTTTTATAAAAATCTCTTAAATCTTTTATTCCATAATATGGCAAAATAACTCTTCCCAATCCAAATCCCCATGCTAAAACAGGAATATCTTTTCCAAGTAAAGGTTTTACAACCTCTGGCCTAAGGATGCCTGCCCCGCCAAGTTCGAGCCATTTATTTTTCTCATTTGAATAAACATCAATCTCCACAGAAGGCTCAGTATAGGGGAAATAAGCCGGCCTAAATCTAACCTTATCATAACCCATTTTTTCAAAGAATTCCCTCAAATAACCAAGTAATTGTTTGAAATTAGCTTTTGGATCAACAACAATCCCTTCGCTCTGATTAAACTCAAATAAATGACTCCAATCTAAGGCCTCATTACGATAATTTCTACCAATGCTGAAATATTTAACTGGAAAATCACTTTCTTTCAAACCTGCGAGAGTTCTTGCAGACAAAACCGTTGTATGAGTTCTCAAAACAGTTTTCTTTGCCAATTCTGAATCCCATTTATAATCCCACCCATCTTCGTGTTGTTTTTTGACAGCATCAACTAATTTTTTTTCAGGCAATGTTGATTTTCCTTTTAAGAAAAATGTATCCTGCATTTCTCTTGCAGGGTGATCTTGTGGAACAAACAAGGCATCAAAATTCCAAAACCCGCTATTGACTGCAGGTCCAGTCATTTCTTTAAAACCCATACTTAACCAAATTTTTTTAGCATAATTTTTTGATTCATTGATGAAGTGTCTTTTTCCAGGATAAATTTTAGGAACATTAATCTCTACATCATATCTTCTGAATTTTTTATCTTTCCAAGATTCATTTCTTATAATTGCTGGAGTCAAACCTTCAATGTAATCTCCAGTAAGTTTAATTTTACTTAATTTTTTGCCAACTGAAGTAAGTTCAACCAATTTATCTTTTTTGATATTGACCAAAACCAATTCTTTTCTTTTTAATAGATCTTTTAATAATTTTTTTTCATTTTCATTTAAAGAAGATTTATCTACTGGTAATTTTTTTAAAAATTCCTCTTCCGGAGATTTAGATTTTAACAATTCTTTTCCAACGGGAGTTATTTCAATTTCTTTTCCAAAAATAATTGCATTTTTTCTTTTTAATAATCCAAGAGATATATTTAACTCCTGTCTAGACAATTTAGTTTTATCCGAAATCGCATCAAGTGTTAAATTTTTAATTTTTATAGATTTTAAAAATTGTTTTTCTGGCAACCCATTTTCAAAATAAATTTTACCATTTTTCCCAATCTCAACTAATTCAAAATTATTTCGTTTTATTTTAACAACATTTTTGTTTTCTAACCATTGTAGGGCCCTTGAAACTTCAATCTCTTGTAATTTAGATTTTTCTTGAATTTCCTTTAAACTTTTACAAACAGATAAATAAGGTAATACTTTTCGTTCCAGGGGATGCAATCCTTCAATTAATTCATTAATACTCATATGAACATAAAAAACAAGATTATTTAAAAAACTAATGGTTTTGTTTTAATTATTAAAGATAATCCTCAAGATAAATTATGTTTGAAGAATAAATTTCTTTTGATGCAGGAACATAATCTTTTAACAAAAGGGCACAAGCATCATTTGGATCAAATTTAATTATTTTCTTATCTAAATCTTTAAACATTAAATCAGAAGAAACAACAGATGGCGAATAATAATTCAATATATTTTTAAAAAAATCTAAAGACATTTTCTCAATCTCGCAGCTTCTTCTCGTTTAGTTGCTCTTTTTCTAAATGCCGCAAGATCCTTATCTATTGATACTAATGTACTAATCAAACTCTCCCTTTCTTCATCAACACTATAAACTTCTTGATTTTTCACATAATCTGATAATAAATCTCTAGTCACCATAGAATAATGATCATGAGCAAGTTGATCAATATCATCAAATCTCCCCATAATTATTTGGTGTTTTGAAGCAGCCATTTCTCCAGCCACAAATATATTTTCTAAAACCACATCTGTATAATTTTCTGGTTGATCGTGATATTCTTTCCAAGAATATTTCTTATTCTGATTTGCATCATAACCTTTAGAAAAATCTGGACCACCATCCCATTTTTTATATTCATTAACCATTTTTTAATTCTTCCATGCTTGTTCAAATAAAGAATTCAATGTCCCTGCAAAGAATGGACTATTGATCCAAACACCAATATCATTTTTATCAGTGACAGTTTCATCATCAGTTAACATAAACATTAAACTTTTACCATCAACTAATACGAATCTTGAATCAATACCTTTAATATTTTTTACAGTTGCAATTCCTCTCAATTCCTTAACTATACTTTTAGAATCTTCACCAAATGGGGCAGCAATTTTAATTTTTACGCCATCATTAGATAAATTCCTAAATAAATATTTTAAACTATCAACTTTTCTAATCAATCCTTTCTCTGTAGTTGAAATAACAACAGATTTCTTAGCATCTTTTAAAACAGTCTCCATATGATCATATAAATTCCTTCTACCCTTTATTGAACCAGAAACTGTCGAAGGATCGACATGTTTAATTCCATTTTTGAATAGAAAATCTAACTCATCATAAAATTCAGTATTTTTTAATTCTGAAATTGCTTTAACCTTTACATCAGCACTATCTAAAAGAGATTTTTTTAATCTTGAAATAACTTCGTGAGGTTCAACAGCAAGATATTTAATTGGTTTTCCCAATTTCATCAATATAAATCCCCTTTTCTCCAGAGATTCTAAAACATCATAGCTTCTTGATCTTGGTACACTACTAATATCTGCCAATTCTCCGGCAGTTGCAATACCCTTGGATAGCAATGCCATCCAAATTTTTGCTTCATACTCATTAAGATCGAAAGACGATCTCAACCTTTTTAAAAATGTTTCATCCATAATCATATTTAATCACAGAATTAGAACAAAATACCCGTTTATAAACCTTTCTATTTAGTGCTATCGGGCAGTAGTTACAATTTTGCTAAGAACTTTTTCACTTCTTTTTTTGCTTTAATTCTATTTTTCTGATGTTCAACCAAAAAATTCTCTAATTTTTCAATTGTATATTTCTTTAATTCGCCACTCAACAACCTACCCTCTTTGTAGGCATCATAAATTTCTTTTAATTTATCATCATCCTCTTCAAGACCAAATTTTAATAATAGAAATGATACATCTACATCTGGATTGCCCCCATATTTCCGGTGTGCCTCCAAAGTTTCGCGACCACCAGAAAATGCAAATTTTTTAATTTTTTTGGCTGCAATTTCAGGGCTATCGGTTAATGCAATAAATGAATTTTCATCTGAAGAACTCATTTTTCCACCTTTCAAACCTGGCAAAAATACATGACAAGTTGAACTTATTGGAACAAAATCATAACCTGGATATTTATGTGCAACATCTCTAGTTAATCTCAAATGGGGATCTTGATCAACTCCAACAGGAACAATTACCGGGAGTGGTTTACCTTCAAATTCTTTTAATTGTGGATGTAACATGTCTGAAGCTTGCAATAACGCAGAAGATAATTTGGCAGGAGAAATATCACCATAAATTGCTTTTACTTGATTAAAAGTTGTATGTCTTCCCAACATATTAGCTAAAGAGTAATAAGCTCCAGCTTTTTTCCCATCCTTACTTCTATCGGATTGAAAATAGAAATCACATTTTTTCAAATCCAATCCCAATGCAACATAATTAGTTAAATACTCTTCGATAGCATCTTTTCGTAATTTATCAACATCCGGATTTCTTGAATTATAAGCTTCAATATCGGCAACAGCCACATAAACTTTTGCCCCCAATTTTTGATACATAATTGTTTGATCTGCAACCATCTTATGTCCGAAATGAAATTTGCCAGAAGGCATCAATCCAGTCATCATTGCAAACTGTTTTTTATTTTTTATAGCTTTTTCAATTCTTTCGAAATCCCTATGGCAATAAATTAATCCCCTTCTAAATAATAAATAATCATTTAATTTTGGTAATAGCTTATCAAATGGTTTCAATCCAAATTGTTTAATGATCTTAGTATAGTCTATATCGCCCTTAATTTCCCATGGATTGAAATTATTATTGGCCATACATTCAATTTATTAAGACTTTATTTAAAGATTTCTATAAAAATAAAATACAAAAATTATAAAAAGAAACAAAATTCTCTATTCCTAACAAGGGGCTATAGCATAACCTGGTAGTGTGGCCGGCTCCAACCCGGCTGGTGGGGGTTCAAATCCCTCTAGCCTCACTTACCCTTGCAAAACTATAAAAACAGAATTCTACTTACAGTTATATGAAAAAATTATTGCCAATCATATTAACTTTGACATTATATCAACCATTAAAAGCAGAACTCCCCAATCAAGTTTATAACACCATAGACATTTTAATGCAATCTAAAGAAAAAGAAAAAATAAAAGAAGAGATTGGATCATTGGCAGATAAACTAGGAAATAACGACAAAATAACTACTGATAGTGAAATGTGTCAAGCATTGGAATTATTGATTTCGGATGAATCTCAGAAATACATAACAAATAAAATTTTTGGAGAACCAAAAACAATAGATAAATTAAGTATATTTCAAAAAATGAAGATAAAATTCAAATATTCTCAAATAAATTATATTTACGATTTAAAGAAAACTTATTTAAACAAGTGAATTACAATTGAACCTAATGAAGCATAATTTAAAAATCACGATAATTATTGTATTATTATTCTTAACTACACAATTAATTGGATTAAAAATAGTGGATAATTATGATGGGAAAGAACTCCCATTGGGAATAGAGCGTCCAGAAGTTGAGGAAGAAGTAGGTTTCATTCCGTTAATGTTTGCAATTCTGATCGCTACAGGATTAGCCCTAATCTTAGTTAAATTTGGTGCAATGAAAATTTGGAAAACGTGGTTCTTTATTGCTACATTATATTTATTGACACTTTCTCTGGGTGGATTTTTTGAAGCAAATATTGCATTTATAATTGCAGTAGGATTATCCCTACTAAGAACATTTAGGCGTTCAATAATTTCCCACAATATTGTAGAATTATTTGTATATGCTGGAATCCCAGTAATCTTTTCAACAATATTAAATATGGTTTCAGCAAGTATTTTACTAATATTCATTTCAATTTATGATGCAATTGCAGTTTGGAAAACAAAACACATGATAAAACTAGCTAAATTTACAACTCAATCAAAAGTATTTGCAGGATTGATGATCCCATATGATAATGGGAAAAAAGCAGCAATTTTAGGTGGAGGAGATATTGGATTTCCGATGTTATTTTCAAGCGTAATTTTATTAAATCACTCATTTCAGCACGCAATAATAACTTCAATAATAACCTCTGTAGCATTATTAATACTTTTATTATTTAGCAATAAAAACAAATTTTATCCGGCGATGCCTTTCATTTCAGCAGGATGTTTCATAGGCTATTTCCTATCTCTACTTTTGATTTAACTCTTTCCATGCATAAGAAATATACTCTAAATTTGGTTCATCAAATTTTTCAGAAAAATATCCTTCTTTTGTATTTAATTCACCATCTTTAAATTCTGGAAAAGAATTTAACAAAGATAAATATCTAGATAATAAACTAATGTTCATACAATAATCATCTTTAATTTTATTCCAAGAAACATCGCCATCATTATACATCTCAGCATAACCAGAAATTGGCATCAAGGTATTTTTTGTAACATGATTAAAATGACTATAGGGGTCGCTCTCCTTTCCGCCCTCAACATTTGAAACTTTTCTTTCTAACGTTTTAAACAGATTATTAACCATTGATAGATCCATTTTAACATTCCTTAAATCGTTTTGAACTACAAAAACATTTCATCGCTGTAGGTTTTTTTTCACGTACAGAATAAATTGCATTGCATTTAGTACATTTAATATCCATTTTAATAATTTCCCCCACTTAATTTCATATAATCTTTTACTAATACAACTAAACCATCTGGCCCGCCGTCATCATCAACAACTTCTCCAATTAATTCATAAATTGGAACTAAATTAGCCTCACCAGTCATTTTTAAAAAACCGCACAATGAATCGAAATCTCTAAATGCGCAATATTCTCCACCAATAACTGGTCTTTCTCCAAACCTGTAAAAAGTATTATTTTTCTGATTCATTAGTCACCTCAGTGTCGGTGCAAATATCTTCCAATAATGTTTTGTTAATTGGTTGAATCGCACTAATTGAATTAATATTTATTTTTGTAGCACATTTAGTTTCTAATTTCATTCGAATATCTTTGGGCGTAGAATAATCTACTAATGAAGGTTGCAAAGATATCATTCCAGGTTGTTCAGATTCTAACAGTTTTCCATAAAAAGTGCAACCATTCGAATATACTTTAACATAATTGCCCTCATAACTAGAATAACCAGGTTGTTTAGTAATCTCAGATAATCCAAAATCATTATTCATTTTAATATAAAACCCCCACAAGTATAAATTCAACTTGTTCAAATCTAATTTTTCCAGGATCTGCATATGCCACATTATCGCCCTTGGCAATCGCATACCAACCATCTTGATCATAGCCAACATCAATAACTCTATGAGCTATCAAAGCATCACTCCAATCTGCATCGTAAGTTATAATATCTCCAATTTGGACATCTAATTCATTTTTAGGCCTTATCTCAATTCCGGTTGCACCCTCATCTAAAAATCCATCCATAGAATTTGTATTTGTATATTTTGCCCAATTAGCATCATCCACATAAATTACAACTTTATCATCATAAACAATAACTTGATTATCTTGTATTCTGTCTCCAGGAGAAATTAATTCTTTGGAAACAAAAACTGAAGGCATTGAATGATTGTAACTAAATACATCATTTGCAAACCATCCAAGTGTTAAAAAAATAATCCATAAAAATATTGCTTGTTTCATATACTTTTCTTAATAGGGCAGTATATAAACCTTTCTATTTGTAACTACTTAAGATAAGTAACAGATTAAACCAATCTGATTGTTTCTAAATTCTTTGGGGCGGTAGTTTCCATCCGGTATGCTTTGTGTGCAGAACTAGCAAAATCCAATACCTTGCCAATTTCCCCATGTACTACAATCAATTTTTTAGGTCTTGGTGTTGCCCTTCCGACAAAATTCATTAATTGATTCCTATCTGAGTGTCCAGTAAATCCATGAATTGAATAAATATCCATTTTCACTTTAACAGGCATTTGTTTGCTTCCTTCCATAAACATAATTTCCTTTTCACCATGTTGCAACCTTCTTCCTAAAGATCCTTCACCTTGATACGAAGTTAAAACTAAACTATTTTTAGGATTTTCTCCAAGATTTTTAAAATATTCAACGGATGCACCGCCAGTCATCATACCAGATGTAGCCATAACAATGCACGGTCCAGTCTCTTCCATAACTTGTTTCATTTCTTTTTGAGAACCAACATGTTTGAATATTTTGCTTAAAAATGGGTTTTCATTTTTATGGAAAATTGCTTGTTTAACTTTATTATTGAAAAAATCAGGGTATGCAGTATGAATTGCAGTAACATCCCAAACCATCCCTTGTACAAATACGGGAATTTGAGGTAACTTACCTTCTCGGATCGCCCTTTCTACAATAACCATGATCTCTTGTGATCTCCCTACCCCCAAAACTGGAAGTAATACTTTCCCACCACGACCAATGGTTGTTCTAATTATGTTTAGTAAATAATCTTCAGATTCTTGCCTAGTTGCAGTAACATCATCTTTTCCACCATAAGTGCCTTCAATCATCAAAGTTTCCAATCTTGGAAATCTTGTAACTGCAGGTGCCAATAGATTCGAAGTTTCGAAATTCATATCACCAGTATACATAAAATTATGTAATCCTTCGCCAATATGGAAATGACACATCGAACTTCCAAGTGTATGGCCAGCATTATAAAATGTCAATCTTATATCTGGAGAAATATCCGAAACTTCTTCATAATTTAAAATTACAGTATGTTTTACCATCTCCTTAACATCAGAGGAAGAATATAGTGCGCCCCTATTTTCTTTATTACCAATTGTGATCATGTCTAAACATAATAACGCCGCAACATCTCTTGTAGGTGCAGTACAATAAACTGGCCCCCTATATCCATATTTAAATAATAATGGGATTAAACCACAATGATCCAGATGTGCATGGCTTAAAACAACCGCATCCAATTCCTCAATCTTTAATTCTGAAACATCCATGTATGGATATTGATCTTGGCCTTTGGCAGCGACATTAACACCACAATCCAATAAAATTTTTGATTCATCAGTTTGCAATAGGAATGCAGATCTTCCAACCTGCCTTGAAGCGCCTAAAAATGTAACTCTAGCATAATTTGTTTTTCCTTCCTTTCTTTTTGGGCCATAAATTCTTTCCCCAATTTTGTGTAGGAATTTCTTTCTATAATCGTCATTTTCATAAAGTACATTTCTAATCTTTTCGATAAGTTTAGACCTTATTGAAGGAATCCTTTTAACTAACGGAACCCAATAAACTTTTGATTTAATTATTTTCAAATTTTCACCAGATTTGCCAATAGCAATTCCTGGTTTTTCTGCCTCAATAATTACTTGAGATCTTTGAGGATCAAAAATAACATTTAATTTTCCAGCTTCTTTGGGAATTATTTTTCTAATTTCTTTTTCAGCTTTTTCAATAGCAATCGGAATCGAAGGGTCACATCTTAACTCAACCCTTTTCTTAATAGTAGAAACTATTTTTTTAATAGCCCCCCTATTATCTAAAAAGAATTCTTTATTCTTTGAATACATTACAATATTTGCACCTTCGAAAGAGATATTAGTAACATCCGCATCTCTAGGCAACATATCTTTTACTTGTTCTATTATTTTAGCCATTATTCTTTAAAGAATTACTCTATCTTTTTAATCAAATGTTGAGTTTCAACTTTTTGAGCCCCATTCTCGGTTATTGTGAAAACATCAATTCCGTCTCCAGTAGGCATATCCCTCTGAATCGCAGAGTTAATTGCTTTTTTTGCCAATATAACTCCCTCTTTAATTGAAAGTTCTTTATTGTATAGCGTTTCCAAAACTCCATACGCAATTGGTGAACCAGATCCTGTTGAAACAAAATCATCCATCTTACTCAATGAACCGTCAACCCCAATATCATACAAATGATATCCAATTGCATCCCTTCCACCCAATAAAAATGAAACAATGCCCGGAACCATACTTGGTTTCCTTATATTTTGATAAAATATATTTGCCAACATATTAGCAGTTTCTTTCATTGTTGGTTTTTTTGCATTTCTAATTTTTTTTAATCGTAATTCTGCCTTTGATAATTTTAATATTAATTGTGCATCTGAGACCAATCCTGCCATAGTTATTACAGAATCATTATTTAATTTATGGACTTTATCAGTTTTATTATTTGCAATGAGATATCCTGCACTTGCTCTTTTGTCTGCTGCTAAAACAATCCCATCTTTACATACTATTCCTACTGTAGTAGTTCCCTTCTTAACCGCTTTTTCAATATTTTCGTTCATTTAAATAACCTCTCAAGAATGAGTTTTAATTATAATATCCATAACTCATTTATAAAACTTTTGGAAATATTATTTTTTCCTAAAAAGCATCTTATGCATGTAAAAAGATATTCCAACAACAATAAATATCAATGCAAATATTATCCAAATTCCACCCATTGCGTAGCTAGGGGACATTAGTATTTTACTCAAGCCCCCATCCATTCCTTGAATAGCAGGAGATGTTCGAACAGTCTCTTTATCAACCATATAATCCTCAACACTCTTTACACTTTTTTGAGATTCTCCATCTTCGCTTGACTCACTTTCTAATTCTTCAGTTGAAGAAATATAAGTTGGAATACAACAAACTAAATTTTCACCATATCTTTGAACACATTTACTATCAAAGGCAGGGTCATTATAATAATCAAATCCATTTACACAACTATCTGAACAAACTCCATTAACCTCAGCACAGGTGGTTGGTACAATAACTTCATCATCATCATCATCATC
>Ga0008651_10001636_pt1 | contig 12798 bp, 7 predicted proteins | sample SaaInlV_200m_DNA_6_FD_59173 | JGI IMG/M metagenome (GOLD analysis project Ga0008651, IMG submission 59173) | Marine microbial communities from expanding oxygen minimum zones in the Saanich Inlet - SI037_S2LV_200m_DNA | ecosystem: Environmental > Aquatic > Marine > Intertidal zone ...
CTGCGGCCTCGATCACAGCCCGATGGAAGGCCATGTCCGCCTGTACGACCCCCGGAATATCCTCCGCCCGGCAGGCCGCCTCCAAATCACAAACGAGGTCTTCCAGCTGTCCGACCAACGCCTCCCGGGCTCCCGCAATGGCCCGGGTGACGGCAAACGTCTCAATGTGCAGCCGCAAATCCACGACCAGCGGCTGCAGCGCGGCTGTCAATGGCTCGTTCACCGCCACGCCGCAGTTCGGCTTCGCGACCAATACCCCCTCTTGCGTCAACTGCAGAAGCGCGTCCCGGACCGGTCCCCGGCTGACCCCATACTTCGTGGCCAACGACTGCTCGCGCAGCCGTTCCCCAGCGGCAAACTCGCCCGATAACACATCCGTCCGAATGTGCTCCGCGATCTGTTCTCGAATGGTCTTGTAGACAACGGCGGCCGGCATTCAACGCCTCCTCATGGATCACATACTCATGCTCGCTACCATATGACTCTTATTGTCGATTGTCAACAATATGCAGTGTAGTAGCACGGGTATGCCGCTACCGGAGGAGATCGGGGTGGGGAAATCAGTGGTGATCGGTTATCTGCCATTCGGGGCCCCGGATCCGTTGGTGTCAAGCAGGTCGGGGTACTCCTGTACGAACGTTGCGCCGCTCTCCGGGCGGCGTTTCTGACGGCCCGGAGAGCGGCGCTACCCCCAACCAAGCACGTCTTCACCTGCCTAACGGTGCCCTAAGAAACCCGCATCCCGAATACTCACTTGCTGAACGAGCGCCGGTAGGCTCGGGGCGTCATGCCGGCCTCACGCTTGAGGGCTGCTCCGAGGTTCGTGCTTGTGCTGTAGCCGCATGCCTGAGCGATGGCGGCAACTTTCTCATCCGTCTCCCTCAACAGCCTCTTGGCATGCCGGAGCCGAAGCCGTCTCAGCTCTGCACCAGGAGTCCGGCCCAAAACTCTCACGAAGGCCTTCTGAAGTCCGCGCTCCGACATCCTGCTGATGGGCAGCAGATCCTGAACCGTTATCGGGTCCTGGAAGTGATCGCGCAGGTACCTCAATGTCCTGGAGACCGGCGGGTGAGAGACGGCAACCACATCGGTGCTGCGTCGACGGACAACCCCGGCGGGTTGAATGAGAATGGGGTCGGCGTCCAACCCGATCTCGCCCCGCATAAGGCGATCCAGTTGCTCGGCCGCACGGTAGCCGTGCTCGTGGGGCCGTGTATCGATGCTTGACAAGGGAACGCGTTGGCACTCACAGATGTAGTGGATGTTGTCGGTACCGAGAACAGCGATTTCCTCCGGCACTTTGTAGCCGCTGGCGACGGCAATATCCACCAGGTTGGCCGCCAATCTCTCCTGTCCCGAGTAGACGCCGATGGGTTTCGGCAGCGCGTCCAGTTGCCTCGCGAGGGCGGCGCGGCGGTCGTGCCAACTAGGATAGAGCCTTGCCTCTCCGCGACGGATGTCGAAGATCGATTCTGCAGTGACCCCCGAGCCCATGAGAGCGTCGCGATACGCGACACGCCGCCGCTGTGATTCCCTGACGGCCGCGTATCCGTAATAGGCGAAGTTCCGGAAGCCGCAGTTGCGCAGGTGGTCTGCAGCCAGTATGCCGACGGCCTCGTCGTCCACTACCACACGCGGAATCTGCAGCGGGATATCCGCGATTGTGACATCGACCTTGGGCACATCCAGACCAACGATGAAGTCCGCGAGCCCCGGGCCATACCCGGTTATGGCACCGTCACCGCACCAGCCGTGAGCGATGTTCCGCCCCAGCAACATCTCGTTGGACAAGTGCCAATGGTGTGCGGCGGCGTAACGGGCCACGCCTTCGATAATGCGATAGTCACGCCAGTCCAAAGCAACCAGGATGCTCTTCCACTGAGTCGATGAAGAAATCACTGAAACAGCCTCCACAGTGCGCTTTGTCAATACAATAGTGCCGAAAGTCATTCCCGAAAAGCATTGCGGTGCATTTCCTTCCCCGCTAAACTGCCTAAGTAATGGTACTTTCCAGTTCGGATATCTGGTCCCGCCGGAACGCGGATTGATCCGAGGCGACTGTCGCCGTCGGGAATCTCCCGCAGGTTCGGCCGAGCACAAACGAAAAGGAGCAATGGGATGTCTCTATACCAACGACGCGCGGATTCTCTGCAGCTGTCCAGCGAAGGCAGATGCTCAGCGCCCCGAGGCTTCACCTTGATTGAGCTCTTGGTTGTGATCGCGATCATTGCCATCCTCGCCAGCATGCTGCTGCCCTCGCTGAATACGGCCAAAGAGAAAGCCAAGAAAGCCGGGTGCACGTCGAACATGAAACAGGTCGGTCTGGCGATGGCTCTGTATGTGGAGGAATTCGATGGCTACTACCCGTACAGCGAAAACACAGGCGGCTCGAAAATCACCTGGGATGATCGTCTCAGCGCTTACGACGGCAGGAATATGAGTGAGTCTCTGATGGCGGGGACCCCGCCCAAACGGCACCGGGGGCAGAACAACTCCCATCTGACGTACCATTGTCCATCGGACCGCATCGAGAGACAGTGGAACAACGTAGCGCGATCCTATTCAATCAGCATGGGAGCCCCGTCGGGAACGTGGAGTCGTGGCGTGTCTTGCAGTGGCTGGGCCGTCCCAACCGCCAGCGCCACTTGGCAGAAGATCTTCGCGCTCAAGGATGGGAAGATATCCGATCCGGCCCGAGCGATCGCGATGGTCGAGCTTCATCTGGCCAACAATGGGATCGGCGTGGCCAACTCCGCGGCAATCAACGCCAAGCTGATCGCTGACCAGCGTGCCAACCCATCTGCCTTCTCACACGGACACGGGAAGAGCAATTACCTGAAGGTGGACGGGCACGTCGAGTATCTGATGTTCGAGAGAACCTACGAAGGCGTGACCCGCGATCCCTGGACACAGTACAACGAGACCGGCACCATGTGGGACTGCCGCTAGGCAGGGGAAGCGTCCGGCAGGGGCTCGGGAAGGAGTTGGTCGCGGTTCGTGCGCACAGCCCCTTCTGACAGAGCCGCGCACAACGTAAGCGGTCTTCTCCCTCCGACAGAGCCGCGCACAACGTAAGCGGTATCCTCGCCCCTCCCCCTCTGACAGAGCCGCGCACAACGTAAGCGGTATTCTCGCCTTCCCTCTGACAGAACCGCGCACAACGTAAGCGGTATCCTCGCCCCTCACCCTCTGACAGAGCCGCGCACAACGTAAGCGGCATCCTCGCCCCCCCCTTCTGACAGAGCCGCGACTTCCGGGAGCGGTGCCCAAGGACACGATCCTCGAGGGGAGAATCGCGCGGCGCTGATTGACTGACGAGCATGCCGAGGTAACATACGGGAGTGACGGCTCAGAAGTCAGTGATCAGGATGCGTATAGACGACAGCACGAGCACGGCCCCAAAGCAGCGCTCAGGGCCGGAATGAACCAGCGAAGGTGGAGGACAGAACCGTGGCAGACCGTGTTTCAATCCCGAGAACCGAGTATCCGGAGCGCGTAGCCAGAGCAGGCAAGCTCATTGCAGCAGCCGGCCTCGATGTGATGGTCGCCAACTCGAACGAGGCGGACTACGCCAACGTTCGTTATCTGTCCGCCTTTTGGCCCTTGTTCGAAATGGGCGGTGTGGCCGTCTCTCCTGACGGACAAGCTGCATTGATGATCGGCCCGGAATCCGAGAACTTCGCCCGTGAACAAGGCACGATCCCGAACCTGCACCCGATGACCGCATACCGTGAAACGGCCGACCCGGAGTATCCCGGCGTCCCCGTCAGCAGCTACGCGAAGGCGTTCGAGTCGATCGGGGTCACCAACCCCAAGCGCATCGGTGTGGCGGGTTACCTGTGCACAAATATGGCCATGTATGAGGATCTCAAGAGCAGCTTCCCCGGCGCTGAGATCGTCAAAGCCGATGACATCATGACCACGTTGCGTTCGGTCAAATCCCCGGCTGAGCTCGCCTGTCTGCGGGAAGGACTCCGCATCGGTGAACTGGCCATGGAAGCCATGATCCAGGCCGTGCGCCCGGGCATGACCGAACTGGAACTGGCCGGCGTCGCCTCCAACATAATCTACGCCAACGGCGGCGAGTGCGAAGCCCACACGATTTACTCCTTCGGCGGCATCAAGACCAGTAGCGCGATCGCCCGCGGCTCACACCGTGAATTCGTCAAAGGCGACATCGTGCAGATCAACGTCGGCGGAAAAATTGACGGCTATTCCCCCTCAGTCGGCCGCCCAATCTGCCTCGGCAAGATGACTGACGAACAGCGCAGGCTGATCGAATACGGCCGCAAAATGCACTATAAGACCTACGAGCTGGCCCAAGCCGGCACGGTCGCCTGCGAGGTGGTCGAGAAGTACGAGGAACTGGTCAAAGAAGACGGCAACATGAAGTACTACCTCTACGGCCCCTGCCACGGACTCGGCTTGATCGAGGTAGAGAAGCCCTGGATGGAGTCGATCAGTAAGTACGAGCTGCTGCCGAACATGACCTTCCAGTGCGACACCTTCTTCTACTCCGACACCTTCGGATTGCGCTGGGAAAACGGCCTGCGGGTCAGCGAATCCGGTCCGGCCGAAATGATGAACGACGGTTCATACATGGACATCATTGAGGTGGATTGCTAAGCCCAACGTCCTAATCACGGAATGCGCAACCAAGGCGCCGGGTGCATGCATCCGGCGCCTTTCCCTTGCTTGAGTACGCCGAACGGCCCTCCGGGCGGCCCCCTTCATTTTCTTGAGTACGCCGAACGGCCCTCCGGGCGACGCCCTTCTCTGTTCACTGCGACTCGATGGCTCCGGCATCACGCCCCTTGCCGAGGGGCCGCGCCCCGGAAAAATCGCGGAACTGCGGACCATCGAACTGCCAGGCATAAAGCTCCTCGACGGTGGTCCGGGCATCTGCCAGGGTGCCGTGAGCGATGCGCAGGAAGTCGAAGGCAGCATCGATACACTCGCCGGTCGGAGAACCGCCGACGCAGAGGTCCGCGTCATTCGCCAACGATGTCGGGCCGAGGCCGGATGCGGTGGCGTCCTTCCTGCCATCGAGGTATAGAGTCAACAACCCGGCGGAGCGATCGGCTTCAGCGATCAGGTGGTGCCACTGGCCGTCAGCCAGGAGTGTCCCGCTGGTAACGGACGCCTGTTCACCGCTCTCCCCCTGGATTGCGAACTCCGCACAACCGCCTTTGTTCACCCGCGCGCCGTAACCCGCCCCTTCCCGCTTCGACACCAGGATCCCATGGCTCCCTGGTTTGACCCTCACATACAGTTCGATAAGCATGTTCGAACGATGCACTTGCGGTGTTTTCAGGTCCTCCCCGCTAATCGTGCATGTCTCAGGCTTCGCCCCTTCGTGACGGCTCTTCCGTCGAGCCTTAAAGGTAATCGGCTTCTCCATCTGAGCGTCTGACGCAACAGCGTATTGCCGTTTGGCGGAGCTGAATTCCAGCGCTCCCTTCCCCCAGTTCTCCAGCTCACCGTCGATGTAGTCTTCCACCTCAACGTTGTGTACCATGAGGGGATAGCGCGGCATACTGTGGTAGGTGCCGCGGTCAGTGTAGTAGTCAGCCATGTACCAGTGCTCGTCGATGATCCGGGAGGAGTCATTTCCGGCGGGATAGAAATGCCACTCGCCGACAACTCCAGACAGCGCCCACGGCACGAAAACACGAGCGCCATGATCGACACCGATGGACCCGGCTCTCAGCCGGAAGTCCCCATTGGCGGGGTCCCGCAGAGGAGCGCCTGTGGTCATGAGACCGACATCACACGCCAGGCTCTCGTGTTCCTTCAACGCAGCCCGGAAGCTGTCGGGGGTCTTCAACCAACGCCCCGACGTTTCAAACACCCCGACCTCAGCAATGTCGTGAAACACGTTTCGGGCGTAGGCATTGGTCTCGTAATGGAAGTGCTTCTTCTGCGGTCCGGCGTGGTGGGCATTGCCGTCTGCCGCGGTCTTGGCCGGCTCAGCGTGCCGGAAGACACGGTTGCTGATGCTCTGCCAGATGTTCCCCAGGTACTTGTTACGCCCGGCGCCGGGGCTCTGACGCCGGGATCCCACGTAGTAGTTGTAGGCCGTGTTGTTGAAGAACTCGTTCTGGAAGCTGTGGATTTCCTGGAACGCTGAGCAATTGACCAACTTGGTGGTCGGGTCATTCGAGCGGCCCCAGGCAATGTTGTTGAACAGGTAGTTCTTGAACCCACCATCGAGGTAGTAGGCGTGCCCGAACCCCGGGCTGCTGCCGTTCATCTTCAGGCGTCCGGCCCACATGCCGCGAGCATCGTGTGAGAGATTGTTGAAGATGTAGATCGGCCCGCTCTGCCACGCCTCAATACCGCCGTAGTCGTTGCAGTAAAGCATGGACTGCCAGACTTTGTTCTGGTGAATCAAGACGCGGGTGAACGGCACGTCTCCCCACATGCCGCTGCTCTTGCCCCCCACGACATTGATCCCCTGAGCCCCGCTGCGCTCAATGACGTTGCCGGCCACGTGGAGGGTGCGGGGTGCCCCGAAATTCATGGCCGTTCCATTGCCGTAGCGGCTTGGGCGCATGCCGGTCTCATGGGAGCGATTGCGGAACACACGAACATCGCCGATCCGCCCGTGGCGGCGGGCAAAGCCCCACCCGGAGCCGCCTGTGACAGACACGACGCCCCCGTCCGCATTGAGGATCTCGTTGTCCTCGATCAGAACATCGTCAATCTCTTCACTGCCATTCAAGGCCCGCAGGCGAATCGGGAAAACGACATCCCGGAAACGGCAATTGGCAATACGTATCCCGGTGCCCTTTCCCCACACGCGAATGCAGGCAGGATGCGCATCTTCCCGGAAGCTCCAGGGCTTGGTGCGGAAGTCCCACGCCACGACCGTCAGGTCCCACGCCGGGGTGGTGAAACGAAAATCCAGGCCGCTGATATCGAGATGGTTGACATCGGTGCCGTAGATCAGGTCCTGGCGTTTGCCGACCTCGATGCGAGCCTGATTGGGGTCAGCGTCCCCGGGCAGCCGGATGTACAGTCGCCCTCCTTTTCCCTTCCTCTCAAACCAGAACTCGCCGTTGGGATCGTCAAGGTAATGGGGCTTGTCCTCCAGGTAGTAGCGCATGTGCCGGAAGATGATCCCCCCACTCCCACCACCGGTCCAACCGGCGAAGGCCAGCGAGTGTTTCTGCACATCGACCCGCTCGACCCGCGTCGGGTAAGGAGCCCCCATCACCCAGCCGAACTCAGGCCAGATCAGGGCGCCCTTGAAGTAGTCCGGGGAACGCCCGGTGACATTCCTGGAGTCGCAACCGACGTTGCGGTTACCCGCTTCGTTCTTGAATGGGTGCGGCTCGTTCGTCCAACTCCACCACTGCTCCTTCATGTCGTCGGGATTGCTGTACGTCCAATTCGGGCTGCGGGCCAACGGGATGCGGGTGGCATCTTGTCCGGCGTCGTCGACGAGCCACACCGTTCGAGGCATGAATGTGAGGTCAGCGTACCACACGCGTTCAGGTTCGGGGATATCAGGATGTCTGGCCCCCTGCTGCCAGCCACCAATCCGTTCGGAACCGCAGATTACTGCGGGACCGTTGCCCCAGGAGGGATCGCGCGTCAGGCGAATTGGGTGTCCGGGACGCCCTCCCTCACGCACGGTCAGAGCCCCGCGGTAGTAAACGCCGCCCTTGAAAACGTAGGTATCGATACCGGAAGCGGCCTTGGCCTTGCCGACGGCAGCGCTGTCCCAGGGGTGATGCTCCCAAGGGCGCGTTCTCTCCGTTCCATCATTGCTGTCGGAGCCGGCTTCGTAGTCGATGTAGCGGATGCGGCTTCCGGCGACGAACACAAACGGGCGGGGTGTCCACTCGATGCTCCCGGCAGGCGTTACGTTGGCGTAGTCACGCTGCCACTCGAAAGTAGGTTCGGCGGCACGGCTACACAGCACAGCAACGCACAGGACCACACCGATGATCCGCGAGAATGATACACATGAGGCCATAGCCGTCATTCCTGTTGTTTGGGTCTCCGTCTCGGACGATCCGGGAGACATGTGGGGTTACTGGTCGTCTCCTGGCGGCGGTCGGCCTCGACCGTTTGGTCGTCCTGGAGAGCGGTCGTCCTCGACCGTTTGGCGCGCGCATAACTACGGCGGGAGACCGCCGCTCTCCAGGAAGAACCCTCGCTGTCGACGGTGAAGTCACGCGCGAAACCTCTGCACCTGCTGAAGAGATACTTGTATTGCCTCAAAGCGGGAGCTTCAATGTCTGCCTGTTGCCGCTGCCATCAAGTGCGCAAACCCAGTGCCGTGGAGTAGTGTAGAAAAAGGCCCTGCTCAGACAACGCCCACTGTGGAGGCACGACCATGCGCTCTTACCGCCACGGGATCCTGTTGATCCTCCTGCTGCTCTCTCGGTTGTCGCACGGTCTTGAGCCGTCCTGGAAGCGCCCCTATGCGGACCGGGAAACCGCCGCTCCGGACGTGATCGGCCTGTGGCAGTTTGATGGCGACGGGCCAACCGCACTGAGGGACCTGTCCGGTAACGGGCATAGTCTGTCTCTGCGCGGCCAGGCGCGAATCATCCCTGAGGGTAAATTCGGAGGCTGCCTCGAGTCCTTCCCCGCAGGTAACGACAATGACCATCCACAGGGAGCGACCGCAAAGAATGCCCCAACCCTGACCCCGAGCGGCCCGTTCTCCATCGATGTCTGGTTCCGGCTCAAACCTGGGGCAGCCAGTGGCCAACGTGCCTTTTTCCTCGACAAAAAGAACTACCACTACGACAGCGATCTGCCCAAGGCGAACCGAGACTACAACTTCTACCTTGTCCCAGTTGGCAAGCGCTGGTCCCTGAGAACTGATCTCGGCTTCGGGACGACCTCCGCGCATTTCGCTTCTCGAGCCCTGGAATTGCCGACAGAGGAATGGCACCACGCGGCATTCACCTATGATGCGGCGGGCACACTCCGATTCTTCCTCGACGGTCGAAGCGTCGGCGGTGCCACGAAAGAGGGGTGCGGCCCCGTGGCACACGGCCAGTTCCAGCTCGCGGTAGGCGATCGCATGGGGAGTACGCACCACGGTTTCCCCGGCTTCCTCGATCAGGTGCGCATCTGTAATGGTGTGCAGCCCTTCTTTACCGGCGACTTGACCCTCTCCGCGGCAGGAGGCCGAACCGTCTTTGAGCGTATGGAAAAGGACGCTGCCGTCGCGCTGCGCATCAGCAACGACACGGGGCAGGCACTTCCCGGGGGCACGCTCAACGTGGTATTCGGCAGTGCATCCGAGCACGCCGTCGCACCGATGCCGGCAGGCACAGAGCAGACGCTACGCCTCCCGGTCGACACCTCGCTGCGCGCCGATGACTACGTGCTCACGGCCACTTACACGGCCGGTGACTTCAGAAGCGAGAGTACGCTGACCGTGACCCTCATCCCCCGGGAGCGGCCCAACGTGATGCCGGTGGTCATGTGGGGTTGGGGCGATGTGGCTCAAGTCGCTGATATCGGTTTCACCCATCAAATCCGCTGGATGGGTTACTTTGACGGAGCTGCGATCCGAGCCCTGGCGCCAGTTCCCGATGCGGTTGGCGACGACGTCAAGTCCACCGTGATCCAGAGCCTGGAAGACCACTCCCGTGCCGGTGTCGGCGCCGTCCTCAAGCTCTATCCGGGCTCCTACATGGCACGACACAAGAATGTCATGAAGACGCACCAACGGGTGGACCGCGACGGCACGCCCTACAAGCGCATGAACGTCTGCGCCAGCCATGCCGATGTCCCCAAGATCGGGCACGCGGTCGGAGCCTCGGTGATGCAGAACTTCGGTCACCTGCCCGCGGTCAAGGCTGCTCTGGTTCATAGCGAAGTCCGCGACGGCACCGCCCCCTGCTTCCACGACCACGATCGCGCGGCATTCGAGGCATACTCAGGCTACCCAATCCCGCCGGAAATACAGCGCAAGACCGGCGTCGACTGGCGCAAGCTCAAGGACTTCCCACCCGACCGGATTATTCCCGAGAATCACCCCGTCCTGACCTACTACCGCTGGTTCTGGAAAGGCGGAGACGGGTGGAACAGCTTCCACAGCGCCGTGCATCAGGGGGTCAAGTCGACTGGCCGGAACGATGTCTGGACCTTCCATGACCCGGCCGTTCGGGTTCCCGCCATCTGGGGTAGTGGCGGCGAGGTCGATGCCATCAACCAGTGGACCTACACCTACCCCGACCCCATCAAGATCGGCCAGGCCGTAGATGAGCTGTTCGCCATGGCAAGGGGGCGCCCGGGCCAGCAGGTCATGAAGATGACGCAGATGATCTGGAAGCGGTTCCAGACGACCTCGAAGAACACTCCGGAGAGTGAACGGGCGGCATGGGAAGGCGAGCTGCCCGACGCCAAGTACTACACCATTGCGCCCGACCACCTGCGGGAAGCGTTCTGGTCCAAAATCAGTCGCCCAGTGCGGGGGATCATGTACCACGGGTGGGGCAGCCTGGTCGAGCTCGAGGGGAACAAGGGCAGCTATGTGTTCACCAACCCCGGGGCTGAACCCGTCCTCAGGGACCTGTTTCACCGGGTGGTAAAGCCCTTGGGGCCCACACTGCTCCAAGTCCCGGACTTCCCCGCGGAAGTGGCTGTGCTCGAGAGCTTCACGAGCCAGATGTTCGCTCGGTGCGGCAGTTGGGGCTGGAGCGTCAACTGGACGGCGGACGCCCACCTGGTGCTGCAGTGGGCCCGTCTGCAACCGGAAATCATCTATGAGGAAACCATCCTGCGCGACGGTCTGAATCGCTTCAAAGTGCTCGTGATGCCCAGTTGCGATGTCCTGACGGAGCCGATTCTGGCACGAATTCAGGCATTCCAGGATGCAGGGGGAATCATCGTGGCGGACGAGCGTGCCCCACCTGCCATTCTGCCCGACATCGCCCTGCCGACCTACACGCGCAGGCGCAAAGCAGCAGCGGATAAGGCGGCTCTACAGGAACGCGCCCTCGCGCTTCGAGCTGAGCTGGACACCATCCTCGCCCCATCAATGGACAGTTCCACGCCCGATCTGGTTCTGCGACGGCGACGTTTCGGGACTACCGACTACCTCTTTGTGCTCAACGACAGACGCACAATCGGGGCCTATGTCGGCCAGCATGGCCTGGTGATGGAGAAGGGCGTGCCGGTGGACGGCTCGATCACGGTTCAGGGCACGGGCCGAACTGTCTATGATCTCCTCGCGAACACCGCCGTTCCAGCTCCGAGTGTCGACGGCCAACAGCGCATCTCCTGCGCCTTGGGGCCAGGGGCAGGAAACATCTACATGGTCTGCGAACAGCCCATCACGACCGTAACGGTGACCGTTCCGGGAACCGTACGAAAAGGCAGCTCAATGGACCTCTCTGTGAGCGTATGCGATGCAACGGATGAACTCGTTGATGCCGTGGTGCCCCTGGAGATTGAGGTAACAGACCCGGAAGGCAGGGCTGCAGAATTCAGCGGGGCGTACGGGGCGGCCGGGGGCCGCGCAGACATCTCGCTGAACATCGCGGCCAATGATCTGGGCGGTCCCTGGCGTGCCAGCGTGCGTGATTTGGCATCAGGGAAGACGGTCGAGAAGACATTCATCGTGACCGACTGAGTTGAAGGATAAAGCAATGAAGAACGGTTCTGCCTTTCTTGCCGCGATGGTGTGCATGATCAACGTGTCAGCCGCGCCGACGGACGCCCTCCGGCGGCGCGCAGCACTCCAGCAGCAAGCCGCCTCAGGCCCAGCCGCAGTTCCAGCTCTCCTGGAAGGGCTGAAGGATGAGAATGTGGTCGTCCGGCGAACAGCCGCGCGCCTGCTCACGAGAATCACCCCTCTGCCAGTGAATGCTCTCGCCACCGCACTGACAAACAGCGACGGGCTCGTCCGACGGCTCGCCATCAGCACCCTTGTGAGAACGCCGGAACTCGACCCAACACCCTATCTGGAAACGGCGTTGAGCGATCCCTCCCCCGCTCTGCGCCTCAACGCAACCCAACGGCTCGCGGCGCTCTCCCCGCGGACCCCGCAGGTGACCGCACTTCTGGCACGAGCGCGACAGGATCGTGACAACACCGTGGCCCGGACAGCCGCGCAAGCGCTTTGGACCTTCCACAGAAGCACCAAACGACTCAGCGAACGGCCGGACTGGGACTACGAAGTGCGCACGGTCAAGACAATCCCGCTGCCGGCAGAAGGCTGGCATTTTCGTGTCGACCCACGGGCCGAGGGGCACTTGGAGAAGTGGTTCAGACCTGAACTCGATGACAGCAGCTGGCGCACCATCGCCATCGAGCAGGCCTGGCAGAAGGCAGGGGTTGAGTACACTGGCGTCAGTTGGTACCGACGCTCGGTCGACCTGCCGGCCAAGCCCGAACTTAACGCGACGGAGATCCGTTTCGAAGGGGTGGACGAGTCCACCTGGGTCTGGGTCAATGGGGTGTATGTGGGCGACCATGACATCGGTCCCGACGGCTGGAACGAACCGTTCTCCATTGACGTCACAGCAGAAATCAAGTGGGGGGCGACGAACCAGATCACCGTGCGCGCCATGAGCACCCAGGGAAACGGCGGCATCTGGAAACCGGTCAGCATCCAGGCGCTGAAGTAGCGCACTGGAGAGAGAGACGCGGGTGGAGCAGGGCGGCTCCTCCCACACTGAGAAGAGGAAGCAGACAACGTGGGAGGCGGTGCCATCCGCCGATTTTTGGTCTGCTGCGAGAAAGGCAGTCGGAGCACAGCGGCTCCTCCCACATTGAGAAGAGGAAGCAGACAACGTGGGAGGCGGTGCCATCCGCCGATTC
>Ga0008651_10001645_pt1 | contig 12736 bp, 8 predicted proteins | sample SaaInlV_200m_DNA_6_FD_59173 | JGI IMG/M metagenome (GOLD analysis project Ga0008651, IMG submission 59173) | Marine microbial communities from expanding oxygen minimum zones in the Saanich Inlet - SI037_S2LV_200m_DNA | ecosystem: Environmental > Aquatic > Marine > Intertidal zone ...
CGACGGGGTTTTTTCTGTAAGAATCGAATTTTTTGACATGAATGTATATAATTGTATGCTTTGTATGAAGGTTAGAAACGTCTAATTAATCAGAAAAGAATAGATTCTAGCTTTCGTTAGAGTCTGCTCTTTTCTAAAGCGATGGAGGGAAGATCTATGTGGGATTCAATTTCGTTTTGGCTGCCAATAGTCATGGCATCTGTTTCGGTATTTATCGTCGCATGTCTCGACGGTAAATGTACCCAGTGGCGTGAAACCCATAACGATGAACCTCCACCAAGGAGGTACCGTTGCAGAGTTCCCATTGCCATAACAATTGCTAGTATCGTCTACATGATGGTCTATGCACCAATCTAGTAGAGAAACAGAGCAACACCCTAAAAAGCCTCATCTTAATTGATGGGGTTTTTATTTAGTAATCTAAAAAGTGTAAGCAGAATGTGTTATAATTTATATTCAGTAATACGTTCATTAAAACCACTGGATTATTCCTTAGCTTATACTACGGAACAACGGATCTTGTGACTCACGCATCGCGCTTTGCGCTTGCGCTCATCTACAATTCACCGATGGGGATGACCCGCCTTCGTTCGGCTACGCCGAAACTACGGACGGGCAGGAGGAGAAAGTTATTTATTGTTTTTATGTTTAGTATATTTAAAGCTTTGGGGATGACAGGCTTCGACATCGTGATTTCTAGTAATCGACATGTCCTATATCAATGCGTAAGCATTTGGTTTGGGATAGCTTCTGTTCGGGATCGCAACGGTTCCCGTTACCCACATGTTGCAAAATTTAATTGCAAACAATCTTGTTAGCAAAGCCAATTCAATCGCAGAAGGTGTCATGGCTCGTTTGAGTCCTGCTCTTGTGCCTGTAATGGCCTAAGTTCGTCCTAGCACGAACACGTCTCTCCTTTTATTCTCGCTACGAGGAAAAGGCGTCACTTAGCGAGGCAGAAGTACATCTGGCGTACTGTACTTTTAAATCTATCGCCAACCCATTTGACCATTTCTTGTCTGCTCTCTTGTAGGTCGAATGTATTAGAGCAGTCATAACAGTACTGGCACGTTTTCTACACGTTGGACCCGAGTTCGATTCTCGGCATCTCCACCATTCGACTCATCCCGATAATTCGGGATTCGCTCATGGTAACCCCCCTAACCCCCAAAAGCATCCCCGAAGCGGGTGCGCATTTCTGCTATAACATCTGCCATATCAAACCCAATATCCGTACATGCTTTTAGCGCATTGGCTAAATACGGAGCAAGTGGAACAGTTCCTGTAAGTGATGCTTCGTTCCCCATTCGCTCAACGCTTTCCTTATGTTTTCCCCCTGTAGAAAAATGCCTAATTGAATATTCTTCTGGATTACAGAGGAGAGGAACTATTTGAGTAATAACAAGAGTATGAGAGAGCGTACCAATACCAGCACCAACCAGTTCGCTACGAAAATCAGGATCATGACTTTCTCCAAATGGATAAAATTCGCTATATACCATATCTTTCATATGCGGGAGGCATATCATACTCATTTGACCAAAAACCGTATCATCAAATTTAGATCTAAAATGAAAGGTAGTATGACGAGTTCCCTTTGGTACAACATCGTACCTGCTTTGCAGATCTAGCTTGTCGCCTTTGTTAACATCGAAACGTTCTATAGTTAATATTAGGAATAGCGACGTACGATATGCGCATTAATAAGGGGTGTCTATAATTATTAACAGTTCTATTTATTAATCCCACCCTCAAAAAGGTGAATTATAAGTTTCATTGGAAGTAACAGTAGTAGTACCATATTTCTCCTATGTCAGGAAAAGTTACAATCGGCGGCACAGATTATCCATTACCAGAGGAATTAAGTGGAGTTGGTAATTTCGAGACTTGTGTCAAAAGAGATGGTGAAACTATGACGTTAAAAGTGATGAACGGACCTACATTCGGCTGTTCCGTCATTTTGGGACGATTATCAGATTGTTTGAATTGTGAACGAACTTCAGATTTATCTATTGAAGAAGTTATTAATAATGTAATTGCAGATATACAAAGAACTCTTGAATCTGGTGTTGAATTATGGGAGGGATAAGCTTTAAACCCTCAAACAACATCATTTTTTGGCGACTTGAACATTGTTACAAATATCAACCAAGCAATTAGTATTAATCCCCCTGCAGTAATAATAGGGAGTCTGGTATCTAAGATAGAGAGGAAGCCAGCAATAAGTGGTGGCAAAGCCATGCCAGCAGCTTGTAGTGATTGGCTTGTACCTAATATTTCACCCTGCTTATCTGATGGAGCACAGTTAGAAATAACTGCGGTGCTATTTGGCATACTTAAGCCAGAGAAAGTGGCAACAAATGGCATGATTAGGTACAGGTAGACCATTTTGTTTGGCAGTACCAGCAGAGGCAAAACCATTGCGAGCATAAAGAGTGAGATTCGGAGTATTTTATCTGGTGCAAATCTACTAGCAACAAAGCGATTGGTTACACCTTGAGTTAAGGCAATCCATATTCCTATGTATGCAAAGATAAAACCAATGTCCCTCTGGTTAGCGCTAAACGCTTTTACTAAATACACCTGAAAGAATTGAGAGAAGAAGTTGAAACCAAACGTGTATAGGAAAAAGACAATAAATATTATCCGTAACGCAGGGTCCAAGATTGAACGTCGTATGTTCACGATTCCCGCAAGCGGATGTATGGCATGCTTACTTTTAACTGCTAATGTTTCTGGCAATTTATACGCTACCCAGATTATGTTTAAAGCTGTAATAATAGCGGCTAGTAAGAACGGAGTAGAGTAACTAAACCAAGATACGATAGCGGGATCAGAGAGTATTCCTCCTAGTGCTGGGCCTACAATAAAGCCCAAACCAAAAGCCATTCCAATAAAACCAAAGTTCTTAGACTTATCTTTTGCTTCACTTATATCTGCAATTGCTGATTGTGCGACAGATATGTTTCCTCCGGTAAACCCATCAAACAGTCTAGCTATGAAGAGGAGGAGGAGGTTCCCCGTGGCAATTGAATACGCAATAACTAGATAACTAACTAGCGTACCTGCACGCGAGAAGATTAGTAGTGGCTTACGACCGTATCTGTCAGAGAGCGCACCTAGGACTGGAGTACCAAAGAATTGAGCCAGTGGATAACTGGCTATCAGTAATCCATAGACGATGTGCCTAGATTGTTCACCAATATTTGCAGCCAGTGCATGTGAACTGTTAAAGAGTAGTGGGGCAAAGATTGGGATTGCCAAACTTAAGCCTAGTAACTCTAAGAACGTGGTAAAAAAGAGTAACCATAAAATCTGTTTTGAGTTCGCTTTATTCATGAAGCGTAATTGTAATGTTTAAACCCTTTTTATCAACATAAACATTATCTATTCGCAGTCATCTTCTAGCATCAAAATCACACGTTCTTTTTCAGATGCACTCCATTTAACAGATTCTGCTTGCAGCTCAGCAATACTTGCTTCTGCGATGCCTAGCCATGATTCATTATCTGCAATCTCTGCTTCTACTTCTGCAATAGCATCATCTAGAAGATTGTTCTCTAAGTTTTGCACACGCAGGATTTCTACTTCTTCTGGAGTTATATCTGCACTTGGCAATATTGCACCACGTGAATCTTTCATAACTTGTTTAGCTATGGCAGCGGGGTCCCCCATACTTTCTATGGCTTCTAATGTGGCATTCCATCCAATGCTTGTTACCTTCCCTCCTGCAGTAGTTGTATCTATTGCAAGCCTAGAATCAGAAGGCATCAGACCCTGAACTGTCTTCATGCCTGCACCTAGTACCTCGATTGATTTTGTACTTGTAAGGAATTTACTAAATGATTCCCCTGTTCCCTTGGCTCCTTTAATTTGAGAATAAGTTGTATACGTTAATCTAAGAGTTGCTTTAACTAAGTTATCACGCAGGTTATCTACAAGCGCAGCCTTATATTCATGCATATAAGATAATTGCCCACGCATAAGCTCTGTTTCATAAAGAAGCTCTGCCTGCATTGCATATACATCCACTAAATCTGTTTGTACCCGTGCATATTCCTTTGCTTCGAAACTACGTTCGCTTACTGGGATTCTGTAATCAAAATCTGAGTATTTCTCCCAAGTTTTATCTAAATCTCCACAGTCTTCTTTGGCGGCTGTTTCATCTTCCTCCTCCTCTTCTTCATCTTCCTCCTCTTCTTCCTCCACTTCTGGGAGTAAGCATTTCTTACCTTCTACTGTTGCAGGTGCACTGCATTTGTAACATGTCTTTCCATTTAAGTATCCATTACGGGATACGCAGTTCGTATCAAACTTTTCACGACGTGCATCTACAAATTTCTTATATTCAGATTGAACATAAGAGTTAGCTGAGCTTTTAGTCATACCAATATCATCACAATAATCATTGTGGAAGGCACATTTACAATATTGGAACTTAATACTCACCCCGCAGAATGCATCCTTTATGTCTGGTGCCTTAAAAGTACTTTCTTTTGTAGATTGTGCATATTCTTTTTTTGTTTCAGTGGGCTCTCCTCCGCCTCCTCCACAGGCAACTAGTAACAATGTTAGTGAAACGGTTATTATTAGAGAGTGTTCTATCTTCATAATTGTGATTGGTAAGAGGTTTTGAGCATATGAATCTGCTAATAGGGAGTAATTGTAACGCTTGCTCTAATGCCTCTGCAATATTCTTATTATAAATATAGATATACCCCACCCCCTATCTTGACATATCTAAATATAATAGTATAGTACGCCAGTTCCTTTACATCATGTCCCACATCTAGGAGAAGAACAATGAAGTGCTTTATTGTAGTTCTGCTTTCTATTTCTCTCGCCGCATGGGGATACTTTTTCTACCCCAATTATTTTGCTATCGGCGAGCAGTACACAGGACGGATCCTTGGTGTAATTATCTTTATGAGTTCGCTCATGGGGATCTGCTTCGCATTGTTGAAGCAAAGGATTCCATTCGCAATATGCGTAACGGTAGCTAGTTTAGCTAGTGTGCCGTTTGGAATCCCCTACGCTCTAAAGGCATTTGCCTACGCAGAATCAATGCGTACAGACGACTAGAGGTCGTTCTGAAATGAGCAAATCGCCCCCGATCACAATTGGGGGCTTTTTATAATTAGAAAATAACAATTGACCACAGAACAAAGCAGTTCTAGATTATTTACAATGCTGGGATTTGTTTTCTAGCGTACGTGTGTAGATCTTTAACATCATGAAGGAGATAGAAATGAGAAATCGAAATTTGGTATTACCTTCGTTGGTAATCGTTTGTTTGCTGACATGCCTTGTAACACTTTTTAGTTATTATCTGTGGTACACAGAGGATGCCACACCCGAGCAGGTCGTTTACGACCAACAAGAAGAAGCGCCCGTAACTATCGACGAAGAAGACTCTGGCGAAGAGGCAGAAGCCAGCGTTTCCATTGAAGATTTGACCGAAGCAATCGAGCAAAACCCAACTGGCGAAGCCTACTTCGACCGCGGCCATCGGTATCACCGAATAGGCAAAAACGAAGAAGCAATCTTGGATCTGAACGAAGCTATTCGTTTGGACCCAACAAATTCATACGCCTATATCGATCGGGCGCATGCCGTAACTAGATTGGGGTTTCCCGATGATATTGTCGGGTCAAACACTCGGGCGATAGAAGATTTCACCAAAGCCTTGGAGCTCGAACCCGAAAATTCGACTCAGTACAGCAATCGAGGCTTTGCTTATTCTAGAATCGGAGATTCCGATAGCGCGCTTTCGGATTTCAATCGAGCTATTGAGCTGGATCCAGAAAACAATATCGCGTATCTAAACAGAAGTAATCTTTATCGCAGCAAAGGTGAAAATGAACTAGCTGATGCCGATAAAAGAACTTACCAATCTCTCCCTAGCCCGCCACCAATTGGCGTTAGAGAAAGAAGAGCTGGGGATGAAGTTCATTACGAACGTTATCCGCCACGGATTATTTCTGGTCCGTGATCTACACACACAAAACCTCGGTCCACTTGGATCGGGGTTTTTATAAAACCTCCGCAATCGCTTTGCAAAGTTCTTCTATTCTTTCTGCAGGAATCCCTGCAATGTTTAGCCTGCCATTGGGATTTAAGAATATATTTTTAGACTTAAGTGAATCTATCTGATCTGCAGATAGTGGGAGTTTAATAAAGAGTCCATTTGTATTTATACATGAGAGGGTGGGAAGCATTTTAGATATTACTTCCCTCTTTTTATCTAAGCTTAAGCGCAGCTCTGCAAGCTCGTCTAACCATTCTTTTTTGAATTTAGACTGAGTGATAGAAAGAGCGTATTGCCCTGTAACTGGGGCTACAGAGATTGTGGATCTACTGATCATGTCTAAATGCTGCTGTATTACTTCTGTCTCTGAATCTGAGACTACTGCGAAAGCAACACCGGTACGCAGCCCGTAAATTCCATGGTTTTTAGATGCGGACCAAGCAATTAGGAATGAAATCCCTGCATCCATGCAAATTTGAATTACTTCTGCGTCCTCCTGCACTCCTTTGCCGAGCCCTTGATAAGGAAAATCTAGTAACAAGATGTGAGACGTTCCTTTTAATGATTTAGCGAGAGCCTTCCATTGATCTTGTGATGGATCTAACCCCGTAGGATTATGGCACCCAGCCTGCATTAGTAATACATGCGGCTGCGTTAAAGCTGCAACCTCCTCAATTATAGAATCTATGCAAGGCAGTGAGTCTGCTAAGTATGGAGTTTCTGTGATATGGATACCAACAGTGCTGCAAACTTTTAAATGATTTGGCCAAGTAGGTGTTGGCAGTAATACTTTTTTTACTCCTGCTGAGCTTGCAAGTTTTAACAAGGTATTAAGTGCGCCTGTTCCACCTGATGTTGCGACTCTTGGAATTGTGATCTCTTTACCAAATACAAGTGAGGTTGCTGCATCCAAAAATTCTGGAATCCCAGAGATTGGTGGATAACCAATCGGCTCATTATCATCTAAAGATTTAAGTGACTTTTCTACCGAAGACATCCTAAGTAATCCCCCCTCTTCGTTCATTATTATTCCTATAGTTCCGTTCAATGCAGAGGAGCCTGCGGCCTTTGCAGACTTCGCCGACTCGAAGATCTGGTCTGGTTCTAGCGCAGAAAGCGATGCTAGTAGGGATTCTCTTTGCATAATTCTCGTAAGTTAAATATAACTGCCTTACAGTATTGCACAATATCTAACTCCTAATCTATGACTGAAACTAATTGGCCACCCGCCGCGATGGCCACACAACATCCAGACAACGCATCTTCCCCATGGTGGAAAGACGGTGCATTTATTTCTACTCAAGATGAAATTAATGAATTAGTCCTTTTGTATAAGGATCTAGGAGTAGATGAATACATGTGGGACTGGGAAGGGAAGTACGTAGATGAAGCAGTTGGAGAAAAAGCATACTCACTAGATAAAGAATTTTTTGAATCACATCCATTAGGTAAAACACTTAATCTAACATTTCGTATTCCAGCTTTTCGTGGTGAACAAATGCATCACATGGCTAGAGCATTTATGAACATGCTGTCTCTTTCTGATCTCTCTAAAGATATTGGAATGCCATGCTCACCTGTTCACGAGATGTTTTTACCACTTACAACATCTACTGACCAACTGACTACTGTTCGTGACGCATTTAAAAATGTTTGTTCATTACATGGGCAAACTTTCCATGGAGGAGAAGGTGCCCACACAAAATTATTATCTGAATTTAGGGTAACTCCACTAGTAGAAGACATAGACAACATGTTTGATATTAGAAATATATTGGAACCATATTGGAAACTCCTAACTCAGGAACATACCAAAGAGAGTTTGGAGGCATCTGGATTCCGATTGTTCCTAGCACGTAGTGATCCTGCTCTTAACTCTGGCCTTATTCCTGCAGTTCTAGCTATAAAAGCAGCGCTTAGTTCTGCTTATGAAGTTGGTGAAGAACTCGGCTACCCTGTGTACCCAGTTATCGGAACAGGTTCTCTACCATTTAGAGGAAGCGTAAATCCAATGTATACAGATTCATTCTTGGAGCAATACGCAGGGGTACGCACATATTCAATCCAGTCCGCGTTCCGTTATGACTATCCTCTAGAGGATGTGAAGAAAACAATAAAACTAATAAAACAAGAGGCACCAAAGAGAGAGGTTCAACACGTAGATGCAGCAGATATACAAGGACTTAGAGAAATCTGTGCAATCTTTACCAAGCATTGGCAAAGCACTATTGAATCTTTGGCAGAAAGTATTAATCAAATTGCAGGACTTGTACCAAGTAGAAGGGAACGACTACTTCACATAGGTTTATTTGGATACAGCCGAGGTGTTGGGGATGTAACCCTACCTAGAGCTATTAAGTTTACTGCCTCTTTATATTCTCAAGGTATTCCACCAGAACTAATCTCTACTGGTAGAGGTTTAAAAGAAGCAACAGAGAAAGGGCTACTTCCTTTAATAGAAAAATATTATCCAGCTCTGCGTAATGACCTAATGCATGCAGGTAAATATTTGAATTACGAGAACGTACACATTGGTGCAAAGACTAGCGATACGTTTAAAGAAATAGAGAAAGATCTAAAAGCTATAGAAGAATATCTAGGTGAACCACTAGGACCAAAGAAACCACATCATGTGATCCATAGGAATCTAACATCTAATATTTTCCATAGAATGAGGGAAGACAGCATAGATAAAGAACGTATTACAGAAGATATTATAGAAGCTGCAATAATACGTAGAAGCATAGGGTAAAAATATTAATATATATGGTGTATGATTTCCTTCTATGAAGAGATTAATTCACCTATTGCCGCGCGTATTACTAATATTTCTAATTAGTTTTTTTATAGTTATGAGTATGGATGTGTTTAGCATGCCAGGTACGACATTAGAGAAAGTTATTGGCTTTTCGATTCATTCATTCCCTGCATTACTTCTGCTAATCCCACTTTTCATTTCTAATAAGAGACCACAAACAGCAGGCATAATGTGTATTTTATTAGCATTCGTTAGTATTTTCTTTTTTCACACATATAAACATTTAATTCCATTTTTAATTATCTCCGTCCCTCCATTTGTTATTGGTCATATATTTATGATTGAGGGTAGAGAACCGTAGTATTTTTTGTATTACAATGTAATACAGAGCATCCTATTTGTAATACAATGTATTACAATTGTGTGACAATGTATTACAAAAGTTGATTTGTCGTTTTTAAGTCTTACACACTCTCCCATTGCCATTGCCATTCCCATTGGAATTTCTATTATTCATGAGTGCATCCATTTCTAAGCACTTAAGTTCTTCTCTTCCTTTTTCTGTTAAATGATAAAATCTAACTCCATCCATTTTAACTCTAACTAATCCCTTAACTAACAGTTCAGATAAGTGCGCATCTACATCGAGATTGCTTAAATCTTCTCCAATACTCATAGCTATTCCACAAATATGTGATGCTTTTTTATGTGTTCTATTTACATCTTCTATTTCTAATAATATACGCAAATAACGCAAAGTTAATCTATCATTTAATTTACATGATAGCTCTGGAGCAAATGCAGATATTCCATATTCTTTTGCAGATGCCAAGAATTGATCAATAACCCTTGCCTTTTTTTGTCTTATTCTTTCTCTTGTTAAGCTCATTTCTTTTCCTATTTCTTCCAAAGTCTTACCTTTAATGAAGAATAAATACAAAATTCTTTTACATTCATCATCTAAATTCTCTATGGCTCTCTCAAATGCATCTTTCACATCAACTCCCCATTGCTCTTCTTGCGCATCTGAACCAGGAATCATATCACCAAACGTCGAACCATCTTCTTCTCCGCCTTTTTTACAATCAAGTTCTAAGGTTCTTTGTCTACTATTCATCAAAAGTATCACTTCTTCTTCTTCCATATCCAACCCTTCTGCAATTTCTTGTGGAGAAGGAGCCATGTCATTATTGTTCATAAAATATAATTCAAAATCCGAAATTTTACTAAATCTATCAATAATATGTACTGGAATTCTAATATTTCTACCTTTGTCTGCAATAGCCCTAGTCATGGCTTGTCTTATCCACCATGTTGCAACGGTGCTAAACTTATTGCCACGCCTATATTCAAACTTATCTGCCGCCATTGCTAGCCCCGCATTACCCTCTTGAATTAAATCAAGAAACGATACCCCTCTATGCTTATACTTTTTAGCGATAGAAACAACTAATCTTAAATTTCTGTCTATAAGCTCTTGTCTAGCTCTTTTATATTTGTCTCCTGAAATCTTTGCACTTTTTGTACGATTTCTTAAATTACTGATAGGTTCTGATTCAGCAATTTTTTTAGCTATCTCTATTGTGGATGGCTCCTGATCCGAAAGATCCATATTTTTTCTTGATCTTTTAAACCCTGGCATGGCTGCAAGCTGCAGTGCATTAAACCATTTTTCTCTGATTGGGAATCTAAACATTCCAAACTCAAGTAATAGCGTAGCTACTTTCTCTTTTTTACTTTCTATTAGTGCCTCTGCCTCTTGTTCATTTAATTCAATTTGATTTTCTCCAATAGTAACGATGCATTCTTTGGTTAACGATCTGATCTGATCAAGCAAAGCACGTATTGTTTTTGTATTCTCTGGTAAACGACCTTTTGCTTGTTCCAATGATCTATCTGCAGTGTCAGAAGAATCAATAATATTATCAAAAGATCTCCCCATAATGGAGATGGATTCACTTTCAAATCTATGTGATACGTTGCTGTCATATGAATCATCTTTTGAATCTAAATATGTTGTTTCTAACATTTGCAGTGCCTCTTCTGCAATGTATGGATTACATAAAAGAAGCCTAGCCATTTTTTCTCTTTTTACCTCAATCATCTTTGCTGTAATTTTTTCTTCTCTTCTAGTTAACAAAGGAGTTTCCGGCATACTGTTTAGATATGTTCTTACAGGATCATGTAAGTATACATTCTTATTAGATTTCTCATCCTCATTTGTTTCTTCAGCTTCACCCTCATCTGTTTCCCCTTCTTCATCTTGTTCAGTGGCCGCCTGAGCATCCAAATCATCTATTAACTCATTATAAATGATTGGCACTTCTACTTCTTCATCTACAGCAAAAATACCTAAAGGAAGATCCTCAGTAGCTTCATAAGATTCACTGGTAATACTTGAACTCATTTAATAGCATTTATACGTAATAATGCGCTATTTGTCAATTAGTATGTTTTATTACTTTTTCTCTATTCACCCAACTTCGTCCGGCTTCACTACGTTTTTCCGAGACTACGCCACAACAGGTTGTAGGGGGAGACGAGATCTAATCTTCTTTTTGAAATACACTTTATATTATACTTAAAGCTTATAGCTTATAGCTTAAAGCTATTTATACTGTTTTACTGCTTTATTGCTTCACTACTTCACTGATACAATCCCCACATGCCTCCACTATTATCAAACGACATACGACAAGCTTATTTAGATTTTTTTCAGAGTAATGGACACACAGTTATTTCTGGAGCGCCATTGGTACCAGAGAATGACCCAACAGTCTTATTTACAACTGCGGGGATGCATCCGTTGGTCCCATATTTACTAGGTGAACCACACCCAGGTGGAAAAAGGCTAGTAGATGTACAGAGGTGTGTAAGAACACAAGATATAGATGAGGTAGGAGACGAAACACATCTAACATGTTTTGAAATGATGGGTAACTGGAGCTTGGGTGATTACTTTAAAGAGGATGCTATAAAATTAAGTTACAAGTTTTTAACAGAGGTTTTAGAAATTGATCCTTCTATGCTTTCTGTAAGTTGTTTTGAAGGAGACAAAGACGCACCAAAAGATGAAGAAGCAGCAAAGATCTGGATTGGTCTAGGAATCCCAGAGGAAAGAATCGCATTTTTACCAAAGAAGGATAATTGGTGGGGCCCAGCTGGACTAACAGGACCATGCGGGCCAGATACAGAAATGTTTTATTGGGTAGGAGAGGGTGAACCTAAAGGAAATCCAAAGGTAAATGACAGTGATTGGATGGAGATTTGGAATGATGTGTTTATGCAATACAACAAAAACGAAGATGGAACGTTCACTCCACTTGCTCAGCAAAATGTAGATACAGGGATGGGACTAGAAAGGACTGCTGCAATGATGCAAAAAGTAAGCAATGTTTACGAGATAGATATTGTTAAACCAATTTTTGATCATGTGCTAAAGATGCATGACAATATGGAAGAAGAAGTACGAGGGGAATTGAAACCAGAAACCGTTAAACATGCTCGAATAATTACAGACCACATAAAAGCAGCAATATTTATGATAGGAGACGGTGTAACACCAAGTAATGTTGATCAAGGATATGTGCTTAGGCGACTTATTCGCAGAGCTATTCGCTCTGCCAGAGCATTACAAATAGAGCATGATGGAAGTTTTACTCCAAAAATTGCAGAAACTGTAATAGAACAATATGGAAGCACGTACGGAAAATTACTAGATGATCAAAAGCATATAAAAGACATCCTAAGCGCAGAAGAAACTCAATTCTCTAAAACATTAAATGAAGGAATTAAACATTTTACAAAAGCAATCCAATCATTAACTGGAAAAGAACTGGATGGAAAAACAGCATTCCATTTATACGACACGTATGGATTCCCAATAGAAATTACTCAGGAGCTTGCTAAAGAAAATAATCTAACAGTAGATAAAAAAGGATTTGATAAAG
>Ga0008651_10001651_pt1 | contig 12726 bp, 7 predicted proteins | sample SaaInlV_200m_DNA_6_FD_59173 | JGI IMG/M metagenome (GOLD analysis project Ga0008651, IMG submission 59173) | Marine microbial communities from expanding oxygen minimum zones in the Saanich Inlet - SI037_S2LV_200m_DNA | ecosystem: Environmental > Aquatic > Marine > Intertidal zone ...
ATGCCTCAGTTACGTGTGGGGAGAACTCCAAGATGGCTCGACGGAGTCTCTCCCTCCAGGAATGCTCTGGCCCATCTGTATTCGATGGAGGGAGAGACTCCGTCGAGCCGCCTCACGTAACTGAGCGGCTACCAGGCCATTTCCCCCTCACGTTGCCGGGCTGCGACGCGGGCGGTAGATTCTGACAGGTGCTCCCGCACACGTTCGCGGAAAACGGGCGAACGAGTGGAAGCTCAACGTGACAGATGCATGCCGAACGAGTGGGTGCCACGCGTTCACAGTGGAAGAGAGAAAGCCCATGCTGCCACTCAAAGTGCACACGATCCTCTCGCTCTGTCTCGCCACCTTCCCAGGACTGTTCCTGAGCAGTGCCGTGGCCGAGGTATCCCCGGCGAGAGTCTGCACGGCTGTCCGGGCAGACCACCCTCCGCTGCTGGATGGCCGCTTGGACGAGCCCTTCTGGAACAAGACGACCGCTTGCGGCAGTTTTGCGCTCTACAAAGGAGAAGGCAGACGGGTGCGCAATACCACCTTCCGCATTGCCTACGACGACACCTGGTTCTACGTCGGTGTGGACTGTGTTGCCCCCAAGCTGAACGCCCTCGAGCCGCTGATCCGCGGCCATGATCAGGGCGCCTGCAACGACGATTCCGTGGAACTGTTCATCGACCCGGGAACCGGTGGCAAGATGTACTTCCACTACATGCTCAGCTACGCCAATGCCCGGGATGAACGACGCATCCTCGGAGCAGAAAGGGATCTCTTCTGGGACGTACCGTGGCGCTCGACCACGACCGTACGGGAAAACGGTTGGAGCGGGGAACTGGCGCTTCCACTCTACGCCATAGCCTCCTACGGGCGTCTCGAAGACATCCGCCTGAACGTGACGCGCAACCACCGCATGCCGGTTGTCGACGCACAGAACGTGGTGGTGGAGGAGAACCGTGAGCTCAGCAGTTGGGCGGACGTCGTGAAGGGCTTCCACGAGCCCGAACGATTTCTGCCACTGACCGGCATCACCAATCTGAAGCTGCAGGTTCCACTTCTGGCGCGAATCACTGAGGCCGGTGTCTCGCCGTACTACGTGAAAGATGGGCGTGGTCTCTACGACCTCACGATCAAACTGCGGACATTCAACCAACAGCGAGGCAGCCTGGAACTCGTGATAGCTGATCACCCGATAGTGGGCGCCCCCCAGACGATCACCAGAACGGTCTCGTTTGAGAATGAGAAGCCTGTCGTGCTGACCATTCCCGTTGCCGCGGGCTCGCTCTGCTCTCGCGAAGTGGCCCTGCATCTCCGCGACCCCGGACGGAACGAGGAACTCGAGACGTTCATCGTCCAGGATCTGTCAGCCCTGAACGTGATGACCGCCTTCCCCGATCGCAACTACTACACCACTGAACGCACCGCCTTTGCCGTCTGCACCCTCGGCCTCCCTCCTGAAGCCCTTACACGGATGGCACTCCAGGCCCGTGCGTCGGATGGCACCCCTCTTGGAGCCTTGGCCGCCCTCACTCCCGCGAGCGAAGTGCCCATCGCCCTGGATCACCTGCCGGGGGGCCTCAGTCAGGTCGAGATCGCCCTCTGCGAGAAGGAAGGCAATGTCTTTTTCAAGACCCATCTGAAGATCCTCAAACGCGTACCCAAACCAGACCTGGAGTGGAAGATCGACCAACGACGACGCGTTGTCCTGAACAACGGCAAGCCCTTCGTCCCGTTCGGGATGGTCATGTCAGGTGTGAAGCCCAGCGATCTCCCACCCTACCAGGAGCTGGTCGACAACCATTTCAACACCTTCCTGGTGTGGTCCCGCGCCAGCCCTGAGGGACTGGTCGAGTACCAGAAGAACGCGGCAAAACACGGGCTCTTCGTGATCTCACACCCGGACGAGTGTGTCCAGAACATTGAGTGGGACTGCTACAGTCGCTACAGCGGGAAACTGCTTGAGCAAGTCAAACGAGCGACCCGGCGCCAGAGTCTGATCGCTCTCAAGAGCGTTCTCAGCCTGCCGATCCCGATCTCCGAGCGCAACGCAATCTACGGCGAGTTTTATGACAAGAACATCGACCGCTGCCTGCGCGGCGTTGAGCTGACCAAGGAGTTCCCCAACTTGGCCGGCTATTTCATTCTGGACGAACCCATGTCCGCGAAGCACTTCGATCAATACAAGTTCGGGCAGGACTACTACGCCCGGCTGAATCGGACGGACGGGTACCACCCGGTGATCGTCAACTACTCAAGCCACATCCCGGAAGGGGACGAGTATGTGAACTGGTGCGACATCCTCGTGACCGACCCGTACTGGTCGCCCCCGGCCGCCCGCAATACGCGGAGCACCCCAAACCACGTCTCAAAGATCTGCTGGACCACCAACCAGCGCGCACTGCCGCATCGCCAGGCCGTCTGGCAAATCCTGGTGGGGCCGTTGTGGAGTGGCTGTCGGAAACGCCCTCTGAACCACCGGGAGCTCCGCTGCCAGACCTACCTTTCGCTCATCCACAAGGCGACTGGAATATTCTATTTTTCCTACTCCTGGGTGCGTCCCGCCGTGTGGGAGACCTTCCGGGGATTGGGAGCTGAGATGAAGGTCCTGACCCCGTTCATCGCTGGCCCCGAAACGGCAAGCAAGATTACCTACCGCAAAGCACTGATCAGCGCAGTCGGCGACGAACCACAGTTCCAGGACGATCCCTTCATCCCACTGAAGGAGGAGTATCCGGACGTGCAGGTCGCGATCCTGGCAGACGCGGCAGGGAAGTGCATGCTGCTTGCGGCCAACACACAGCACTTCCCGGTGGACTGTGTGTTCGACGTGCCCGGGATCACGGCGGCCACCCCGGCATTCGGGGACGAAAGCGTGACGGTGGCGGACGCGTCGTTCACAAGCAGACTGGAACCATATGCCACTCGCGCCTACCGCTTGACCATGGCCGGGAGCATCCCCCCAAGAACTGTCGCAGTGTCCCAGACCGTCCTGAAACGTGACCTTCCGAACGCCGAGACGTCCCTGCCCTTTGCCTGGCGCCCGGACCGCAAGAACCTGCTACCCAACCCGAGCTTCGAAGACGAGAACACCGAGGGTTGGCCGGACTATTGCATCGTGACTCAGGGCGTAACGAGCCAGAATCACGACGCTCTCTTTGGTGAAAAATGCGTTCGCTTCAACGCGGTCGAAGGGAAGTCCTACGAAGTCATGCATATGAAGTGCACTCCCCAAGTAGATCGGCCGACAACGCACACCTTCTCTCTCTACATGAAAGGTAGCCGGGACGGACTCCGAGCTTGGATCCGCGCAAACCAGCTCAATCCGGAAAAGACGTACGGCGAACACGCGACCATCCAGCTGACGACCTCCTGGAAGCGGTACTCGATCACCGGCGTGCTCCCCGCCAAGGTGGACGACGGATACTCGATGTTCGAAGTGCGCCTGATGAAGCCCGGCACAATGTGGATTGACGGCCTTCAGCTCGAACGCGGCAACCAGGCCACGGAGTACGCCGAGTGACGTCCTCAACGGCATCAATGCGTTATGCGGACATCATCGCCCTCTTCGGAGCCGCCATGCTTGTAGCACGGTGTGCATTGTCCGGCATCGTGTACGACACCGCCCTCGATGCCTACCGCGTCACCGACTTCCCTGCAGAGTACCCGTGCACGCCGACACTGCTGGCAGAGATGGATCGACTCCTCGGACTGGGCAAGGTTACCCGGGACTCCCAAACCGGCGTCTGTACCGTCAACTGCCGCCTGGTCATCGGCGCAAACGACGGCACCAGCACGTATTTCCAGGTCGGCTCTCCCGCGCTCCCCGGCGAGACGCTGGTCATGCGTGCAGACCTGTACGTCTGCCCCTACTACATCCCGGGCGAAAACCAATACCAGGAATGGTGGCACGCACCGCAACGAGTAAACCGACTGGCCTTGGGCGATGCCCATCAACCTGAAATACGGCCAGCCTTGAAGTTCGATTGCACGGGGCCAAAGCACCGATTCCGGTTGCTGACAGGCGTACGGCCTGAGCGTGACAATGCAGACACGAGCGGGCGTGGCGGACAGCTAATGGCGTGGAATGCCCTGATCACTGCGCTGGCCCCCTCCTCCGACCACAGCATCGACAGCCTGGTCCTGCGGGGCGACGGCTTTGTCTTCGTCAACTCCACGCTGTCATGGGTCAAGGGAATGATGCTCTACGGCGTGTCCACAGGATGGCGCCAGACGGTCCAGATCACCGACTCGACGTTCGAGCACGGTGATGCGGCCGTAATCGGCGGGAAGCTGGAACTGGAAGGGTGTACGTTGCGTCACTGCGGCACAGCCGTTCTGGACTACGGGAGTGTCAACGTCGTGATGCGGAACTGCACGTTCGCGAACAACCGCTGCAATTGGCACCTCCGCTTCCCCGGCAAAGCCCTGCCGACGCTGGAATGTGTGGACTGCACCATCGGTCCGCCGCAAGATGCCAACCAGATGCAGCGCCAGGAAACCGCGAACACGCGGGCATTGGCGAAGAAGGTGGGTACACTGCAGAATCCGTGGTTCGTATCGAAGCGCCACCTCATCGTGCGCGTGCTCAACGACCAGGGAGAGGCCATTCCAAAGGCAAAGGTCACGGTTCAGGCAGAACAGCCCGGGGCCGACATCGATGACGGCAGATGTTATCTGACCGATGCATCCGGCTGCACCTCATCCAAACCGGGGCCCAAGGCTCTCCTGCTCCCCGAGTACCAGCAGGCTGTCACGGGTGCACAGTCACCACCGACGACAACACCGTTCAGCTACACCATCAGAGCGGCTGCCGACGGCCGCACCGGCACTGTGACGGGTGTGCGCCCGGACAGCAGTTGGCAAACCGTCACCGTGACCCTGAACTGACCGAGGACGAACGTGCAAACCGTCAGCAATCCCCACACGATCACGTACAAGACGCTCCCGACGCAATGGGCTGAAGGCCTGCCGCTGGGCAACGGCGAACTCGGAGTCATGTGTTGGAGCAATGGCAAGCAGCTTCGCTTCACCTTCGACTGCGCCGATGCCTGGGATATTCGCTGCCGGAATGGGGTGCCGGACTACAGCTCCTTGAGTTACCAACGGATGCGCGACTGGGTGGCCACCGGAGACCTGGAAGCGTTGGCCGCCGCCACCACCTCGGGAAACAAGCCGGATCGACTCTGCCCGACCAAGCTGTATCTCGGCCGACTCGATCTCGAGGTGGAGTTCGACGCCCAGTCGGAGATGTCCCTGGACCTTGAAGATGCCTCGGTCCGCGGTGCCCTGAACAGAGCTGGCACAACCCACGCGCTGCATGCCTTCGTCTCCCGACGGGAAGACCTGTTCTGCCTGCGCATTGCCCCCTGGCCCGACACAGCGCGACTCACCTTCCGGCCCTTCTACGAAACCAGTCCCGAACTCGCAAAGCTGGAGCACCCGCCGGTGCAGGTATCCCGTGACGGAGAGCTGACCGTTGCCGTCCAACAGATTCTGCCGAACAGCTTCTTTGCGCTGTGCTGGAACGCGGTGGGTCCCGATGTATTCATTGCTCTCGCCTCTGCGGACTCCGCACAGCTGGCCCGGGAACAGGCTGCTTCTCGACACCCACACCGGCGGCGCATCCTGGATGTCGCCGAGCTGTTCAAAGGCCATGCAGGAGCCTGGGGTGACTTCTGGTCAGGGTCGAGCATCGCGCTGCCGGAGAAAGAGTCCGAGTTCCTTTGGTACTTCGGGCTCTATCTTCTCGCCAGTGGGGCACGACTCGGAAGCAAGCCGCCCGGCCTCCAGGGGCTTTGGCCAATGGATGGACGGACACCGCCCTGGGGTGGCGACTATCACACCGACATGAACGTCCAGGAGACATTCTGGTCAGCCTGCCCGACGGGTCATCTTGACCTTCTGGATGTGTGGTTGGAGTTCGCCTACGACCTGCTGCCCAAAGCAGAGAAGCTGACGCGAACGATTTTTGCTACGAGGGGCGCCTTCCAGCCGTGCGCCTTCTTCCCTGAGTTCACCGTGCTGTTTGGCGGGGGATGGGTTCCCGTCGCATTCGCCTGGAGCCACACAGGTTGGCTGGCGCACCTCGCCTGGTTGCGCTGGAGATACAGCAAGGACCCGGGCTGGCTCGCGCAGCGCGGCTACCCCATCGTTCGATCTGCCTTCCTCTTCTACTCGGACAACCTCGAGGAAGAAGTCGACGGCCGGTATCACATTCCACTCTCCAGCAGCCCGGAGTACGACGGGCCGGCGCCGACAGCCTGGTGCAAAGACCCAAACATCGATATCGCCCTCATTCGGAAGTGCTGCGATTGGGTCTGCGAGATGGAAACCGCGTTGGGATTCGGGGAGCTTTCCCCGCGAGCACGTGAAATCCACGAGAAACTCATCCCCTATCACCTGCTCGAATTCGATCATCCGGCATCTTACGTCCGGAGTGGCGCCCTGAAGGGGAAGTGCGTGCTGGGGCTTTGGGAAGACAAACTCCTGGACTATTCACATCGCCATCCCTCTCACCTCATGGCAATCCACCCGGCCATGGACCTCACGATCGAAGGTTCTGCCGAAGAGCGCGCGATCATCGAAGCCAGCTTCGGGCAGTACCTGTCCCTTGGTCAGTATTGCTGGGCCGGGCATACCTATGTTCAGATGGTCAGTATGGCAGCGGTCCTCGGCCGAGGCGAAATGGCACACAACTTCCTGCGCTGCTACCGCGACCGCTGGGTACTGCCGAATGGTCTCCACTTCAACCGGGAAATCGGCAGCCCCGGCAACTCGCACTTCACGTTGCCCGACGAAACGAAAGTCAGCGAGCAAGCCCCATTCACGGTCAACGAGAGCTGCGGGATCCCCTGCGGAATCAGCGACATGCTGATCCAGGGTTGGGGAAACTGTCTGCGCGTGTTCCCGGCTGTGCCGGCAGCATGGCAGGAACTCCTCTTCGTCGACCTCCTGACGGAAGGAGCGTTCCGGGTCTCAGGCCTGATGCGCGAAGGGCACGCCAAGTGGGTACGCATCACGGCGAGCGTGGACGGCCCGTGTCGCCTGCGCGATCCGTTCCACGAAGACGATCATGTCCAATTCTGCGGCACAGAGCCCCGCCGCACGGGAGACGTCCTGTCGTGGGATATGGCTGCCGGACAGATGGTAACGCTTTTCCTGCCGGGCTTCGGAAAGCTGGATTTGGAGCGGGAAGCCGCGGAAATTCGGGCATCTTCCGGATAGCCCTCCCCTGTCTAACCGAGCCGCGCACAGCGTAAACGGGCTTCCTGGCCGGGGAGCCCCCTCCCGTTGGTCAGGGCTCTGTTCCGAACCGAGCCGCGCACAGCGTAAGCGGTCTTCCTGGCCGGGGAACCCCCTCCCGTTAGTCAGGGCTCTGTCAAGACGGAAGCAGTCGTCCCCTCGTCCCGGGGACAGGCAGACTCACCGGCAGATGCTACAGTGTGCCGGCCTGTCGGGCGTGACCTGAGCCCGTGTGATTGTCGGCCCTGGGATTCGGAGCACTACCTATGACCTTCGAGATATCCCCCAAACCCGATTTCGCCGCAGCTGCAAAGCGCTGGGATCGCTTCTGGCGCGACGAACACCCACAACCGCTGATCGGTTACGTCCTGCCCAGGGAAGGCGTTGAGGAGACTCCCAAACCAAGCACCTATGCTCTTGGCAAGGGCCAGATCCGCTGGGGCAATCGTCAGGCCCTGGACCAATGGGCGTCCGAGCTTACAGCCGGGCGCCTCTTCTGGGCCGGGTTCCACGGCGGCAACCGGGCGATCGTCGAGAGGGCTCTGAGCGACTACGCAAGCTGAATGCTGTGCGCGAAGACGATTGCCGACTGGGAGTAGACGAAAAGAACAAGTCCAGCTTTGAACTGGCAGGTCTCGGGCGTAGGTTGGGTTGCCGGGGGGCCAATCCCCCGCCTAAAGGACTGTAGCCGCACGGCCTCAGAATGGATGTGCCGTGCAAGACGACGCGTGCTCCCCTCAGGGGAAGATCCCCCATGCCCTCAGAGGTCCATGACATGTACAGGTTGGCTCAAGCACTTCTCCTGGCCATCTCGGTGTCTCCGCTCTTCCTGCTTGCGGACGTGCCGGAAGCGGTCCTTGACCGTGCGCAGATCAGATATCAGGAGGGGCTGAAGCGGATTAAGCGGGTCCATGACCAGAGCTCGGCTGATGCATTGGCCGCGTGTCTGCGTCGTCTGAGTTCATGGCAGAAGAAGCGTCAGAGCGAGGGAGATCTGGGAAGTGTCTTGACGGTGAGAGACACGAAGGAACGCCTGCTGGAATCAACTGACGGAGACATCGAGTTCCCGAAAGGCGCGCCGAAGGACGTGATTCGTCTGTGCCGGAAATACCGTGAATCTATTCAGAAAAGCCGACTGGTGAGAAGCAGGGAAACGCTCGATTTCACGAAAGACTACCTGCAACATCTGAAGAAACTCGTCAAGAACTTCACGAGAGCGAATGAGATCGGTGCGGCGAAGATCGCCCAGGCTGAGATTGAGCGCATCTCCGCATCGAGTGAGGTGACCACGGCGCGTGAGATCCTAGAGAGCGAGACCGAGGCCGCTCCGGCAAGTGACAACAGGGATCTTCCCAAAGGCCTAGTGCTTCATTACACCTTTGATGACGGCAACCCGAAGCGCGTGCAGGATCACAGCGGCAGTGGGAACGACGGAACCATCGCTGGTTTCAGCAAAACCGTGGCACACACTGCCAAAGGGCATCTCAATGGTGCCCTCAAGTTCACCGGCAATGATGGGTTTGTCGAGTGTCCTACCTCACGTAGTCTTGATCTGCGCAATGAGGTAACGCTGTCCGCTTACGTTTGCCCCAAACGTACTGGATATGCGATGACACTGGTTGAGAGTGCGAACCAATACACACTGTGGATCCAGAAAGATGGTAAGGTCCGATTCGCTGACGGTAATGGTCACTGGGTTGACACGTACGCCAACGCGCTGAAGATGAACGAGTGGAGCCATGTTGCCGGCGTGTTCCGAGGGAAGAAGGGAGAACGCTTGAATCCGGCCAACAGTCGCGTCTACATCAATGGTATACCGCGGGAACGAAAGCGATACGGGAAATGGTCTCCCAAAAAGATGACATCGCTCCGTATCGGCGCGACTGACAAAGGCAACCTGCTGATTGACGAGGTGATGGTCTTCAACCGCGCTCTGTCAGTGCCTGAGATCAAGATCCTGCTGAACCGCTAGACCCACATCATGTCACCGACGGGAAGGTAGCCGGGAATGTCCTTGAGCCAGCGGTTGGGAAACGGCCCCCACTTCGCACTAGCCAGACTACAAGCCCAGGTCTTCAGGACTGAGTCGCAGCCGATAGGTAAGACCATTCGCCCCTGAAAAGGAGCGGAACGTGATCGCGGTCTCCGCATCTGATGCAGGATGAAAGTCAATTTCACCGAACATGTTCCGCTCCGTGTTTCCGTAGGAGTAGAGCATGGCTTCAGGCCACGTGTCCTTCGGCGGTTTCCTGTGCACCCGAGCCAGCGCACCTGCGGTGAAATCGTGGAAATGCCGGCCCCCTCCCATGGGTAGCCGATGAACATCGCAGCGGTGGATGTCGCCGGAGATGGCAAGGACGCCGCCGATCTTCTGCTCCGCGATGAAGGCAAAAAGGCGTTCCCGCTCAGCAACGTAGAACTTCCCTCCCCAGCAGTCGTTCTTCACACGAGCGAACGGCGTGCCGGAGGCCAGGAGCTTGTAACGGGCGGTGGATCCCTTCAGGCTGTCACAGAGCCAGCGGAACTGTCGATCGCCGAGCATGGTCGGAGCATCCTCGGACTGGCGCGCATGGTAGCGGCCATCCAGAAGGAAGACCTCCACGTCCCCGATGACGAACGAGCTGTAAATCCCGGGATGGTCCGCTTGGCCGTAGCGTGGATTCGCCCAATACTCCTTGAAGGCCTGGAGCGCTTCCTGGGCATTCGGGTGCGTCCCGTCGCAATCGTTCGGGCCGAAGTCATGGTCGTCCCAGACCGCGCACGTCGGCGTACCGGACGTGAGCGGCGTGAACCCTTTGTTCTCCCGGATTACGCGGTTCTGTTCATGCACCTGAGAGCGTTTGCCCGATGACGTGTAGGGGAAGTCGCCGATAAAGAGGACGACGTCCCCCTTCCGTCGTGCCATATGCGTGAAGATCGAATCTCCCCTCATGCGGTTCCCGGGACTGTAGCCGTAGCCATAGACGACGCGCACCTTCCGTGCTGTCATGGATGGACCAAACGTCCGGAAAGACGCCCGGAACGGGGCCCCACCGGCGTTGATCTCATAGCTGTAAGCCGTGTCAACACGCAGCCTCTCGAATCTGGCCACAGCCGTGTTGTCTGCATCGGCACCAGTCTGCAAAACCATCTCCCGCGCCGGTTCCCCGGGGCTCTCCAGCGCGATGCGGACCTCACCCGGCTGGCGGGTCCGTAACCAGATCGCCGCGGTCGTCTCTGAGACGGCCCCGAGCATTGGACCGTGAGAAATCCCGGACACGGGTTCGGCGGGTTCGGCGGGGGGCTGGCCTGGCTCGCTCAACTCGATGGCCTTCCACTTGGCCGTCAGGAAGCGATCCACCCGGGAATGCTCGTCCTCAGAAATCGCCCGGCCATAGACCAGGACTTCATGGATGTCGCCCTTGAAGAAATTCTCCGTCTTGCCTCCGGTGGATTTGTGCCCGATGTGTGCTGGAGTGAAGCGTTCGGCCTTGTCAACGCTGCCACGAAGATGGCCCCCCAGATAGAAGCGTGCCTTGGAGCCCTGACGAACGACGCTGAAGATCTGGGCGGACTTCACCAGGCCATGGTCCCCGGAGACAAGTCTGGTTGAGTTGCTCCATTTGGCCTTGATCCCACGGGGCTCAATGCGGATCCAGTCACGGTTGCCCGCATCACCCAGGAGCACGCTTGACGCGCTTGCGGGGGTGAATACAACGAACGCGGCGAAGTCCCTCAGCGGCAGAGGCTGGAACGCCAGAAAATCCTGCTTCCCATCAAAGCGCATCGCGGCCGGGACGCCCGTTCCCGGCGGCACCCACGTGGGACAATGTGCCTGATTCTCCTGGGCAGCATGTCGTCCCTCCGGAGATGTATCTCCCCACCGGCTTGTGGAACCTGAGGTGGTAACGTCGATGGTAGCCTTGTCCGCTGCATCGAGTCGCAGCGCCAGTCCTTCGGTCACATCCAGCGCGGGACGAGCACCCATCGCTGTCAACGAAACAAGAATGAATGCCACCCAGAGGCACCCCCGGTGGCGTTGGTCTTTTGGCGAGAGCGTCATGGCGTATGATTCCTCCGATAACAATCACGTGCTCCGATTCGCATACCCTAAGTCACCCGCTGTCCTTTTCGAGTGAATCGGCATGGCCACTTGCAGCAAACCACGGTCACAGCCAGAGCCCGAGACGGAGAAGGCACGTTTGCCGGCAGTCACAGGGAGCTGAGCACCCGCCTCGCGGGAGACCCGTCCGGGAGACAACCGGGCAACAACACGTATCTTCCTGTCAGCCCAAGGAGATGCCCGGAGCACGGTCGCGACACCGGGCCTCCTTTCGCTCCGCCTGAATGGGACCGTGATTCGGGCGACGGGGAAATGGCAACCAGAGGAGACTGTGATGAAGCACGACACACCGCGGACCATGGCCCTGCTGTGCCCCGTACTTCTCTTCTGCGTGGTGATGTCCTCCGTAGCTGTCCCTCTGGAGTTCTATGTGGCCCTCGACGGAGCAGATGAGAATCTGGGCACAATGGCCGAGCCCTTTGCCACAGTGAAGCGGGCCCGGAACGCGATCCGCCTCTTGCGAGCGACCAACGGCATCCCGTCGGGAGGAGCAACGGTCTGGATCCGCGAGGGCGTCCACTACCTGAATGGCACGCTAAAGCTAGGTCACGAAGACAGCGGCACAGAGACATCACCCGTTGTGTACCGAGCCTACGGCAATGAGACCGTCCGGCTCAGTGGCGGCAAGGGAATCGACGCCTCCCTCTTCAAACGCGTCACCGACCCCGTCGTCCTTGAGCGTATCCCCGCAGAAGCACGGAACAAACTCACCCAGTTGGACATGGCGGATGCAGGAATCATCGACTACTTGCGCGAGCTTCCGGACACGTTCTCCTACAAGACGCCATCACACGGACACAAGGGAGAGAGCTACCGGGGCACCCCCCTGCTTCTTGAAGTGTTCTGCAACGGTAGCCGCATGCAGTTGGCACGCTGGCCCAATGAGGGGTTTGCCCTCTACGAGAAACCCGTGGGCGGAGTCCGAGACTTCACGAAGCTTGGGGACCGGCCCAAGGTCGCCAGTTTCCTTTACCAAGGAAATCGGCCGAGCCGCTGGCGCGTCGAAGACGGCGTCTGGCTCCAAGGGTACTGGGGCCGAGCCTACCAGTGCTCGATCCTCAAGGTGAGTCGCATCGATGCGGAAAAACGGCAGATCGACCTGGCCGCGGCCCCACACTACGGGACGGGACCGGAAGGCGGCCGCCGGTTTTTCGCGCTCAACCTGCTTGAGGAACTGGACACGCCTGGCGAATGGTATCTGGATCGGGGCAAGGGCACGCTCTATCTGTGGCCTCCCGCCGCACTCGAGGAAGCCGATGTCAGCATCTCCATGCTCAGAGGGCCGCTCCTGGCGATGCGCGACGCCTCGCATGTGACGATACGAAACCTGACCATCGAGTGCGGCCGCCAGGATGCTGTGACGATCCATGGGGGCGATCACAATCGCTTGGTTG
>Ga0008651_10001663_pt1 | contig 12700 bp, 9 predicted proteins | sample SaaInlV_200m_DNA_6_FD_59173 | JGI IMG/M metagenome (GOLD analysis project Ga0008651, IMG submission 59173) | Marine microbial communities from expanding oxygen minimum zones in the Saanich Inlet - SI037_S2LV_200m_DNA | ecosystem: Environmental > Aquatic > Marine > Intertidal zone ...
GCCCGTCTCGGCGAGTGCGTCAGAGGCACCGGCGCCGGCGCGGCCCTGCATCAACGCGGAGAGCCCAATGGCCACCCCGGCGGCCAGGCCGCCCAAAAGCAGATTGTGGTACATGGCTCCGGCCTCGGCGGCTTTCAGGACCTTATTCATGACGATCATGCCGTAAATGGTCTGAGTCAGCGGCGCGCCGACAAAAGCGACGAGCATGAACGGCGCCATCTTCTTCTGCGCGTAGCACTTCTTCCAGGCCACGACGGCGGCCATGCCGGCCATTCCCGTGCCGGCCGCGGACCCCATCGCGGCAAAACAGATGGCGAAGGCGGCGCCCGCCTTACCCAGCGCAGAAACGACCTCTGGCGATGTTGATTCAAAGAACATGATGTACCTCCCTTATGTTGATTGCTTGTTTCTTATCACGACTATTCTTGCCTTGCCGTTCTGGGGATGGCAAAGGGCGCATACTTGAACCCAGCCCATTCCAGGCCGATGTGGCCGGAAAACTCCAAGGTGTTCAGCCGAACACCGTGCACCAGAATGCTCATGAGGCAGAGAACGATGTTCAGGGCGTGGCCCAGGAAGAGGATGATCGAGGCTTTGATTGCCCCGCCCACGCTGTCGATGCCCGTGCCGACGGCGAGCTCGTTGAACGCAATGGCGACCGCCAGGCCAGCGCTGCCTACGGCGAAGAGACGCACGTATGAGACAAGGTCGGCAAAATTCCCGATGACGTCAAAGGGCAGCATGACATGGTCGGCCCACTCTGTCTTGAGGTGTTTGACGGGTGTCATGAACAGGATCAGGAGACCCAGGCCCACGGGGCAGAGCACTTTGCCCCAGGCCGGAAGCTCAGCGCCCAGAATCATATTGCTGGCCAGGAAGTACATGAACCAGGTCAGACAGATCCAGCCCAGCTGCGCGAGGGCACGCGTGCTCTTGATCTGTTTCAGCCCCGACCAGACGTGTGCCACAGTGAGATGGATGGCACCCACGAGGAACGAGAAGGCCATCAGGTTATGATCATCTTTCATCCAGGGGATCTCGAAGCCGCGCAACGGGGCGGGCAGGTGGAGGATGCCGAAGTAGTTGCCTGTAATGGCGCCCCACACGATCGTGCAGAGACTGAGGAAGATAACCAGGCGGAAAGGCTCGCGTGGCGCCTGCCTATTCTTGAACCTGGCGAAGATGGCGATAGCCAGGAAGATGGCGCCGTAGCCGGCATCACCGACCAGAATCGCAAAGAAGAGGGCAAAGAAGAGGAGGAACACCGATCGGATATCTACTTCGCGGTACCCCGGCAGAATATCAAGCATGGTGAATATACAGTCGATCGGCCGTACCCATGCTGGATTTCTGATCAAGGTTGGTACCTGGTCGTCCTCTGCCGGATCATCAATCACCAGTCCCCACCCATGCTGTGTGGCGGCTTCCTGCAGGTCTGGCAGGAGGTCGGCGGGGAAGAAGCCCTGCAGGTAGGCTATGCGGTTGGCGGATCCCATGCCGACCCGTGCGGTGACATAGGCATCCTTGCCCTCCAGGGCGGCTATAAGAGTCTGAATGGTCGCGCTCTCGCGGCTGAGGGCGGCCAGAAGGCTGTCGATCTCGTTCATCTCACTGTTCACGAGATCGCGTGCCGCGATCGCTTCGCTCAGCGAGCGGGTGGGCAGGGGGAACTCTGATGCTTCGCACGCGAAGTCGCCCTGGCCGACGATGGCGAAATATTGCCCGCGCGAATCACTGGTGATCAGGTGCAGCAGGGCGCCATCGGGTGGGGTGACCGGTTTCTTGCCGGAGGTATGATAGAGCCTGACGGTTAGGCCCTGCGCACGCAGCGAGGTGATCGTGGCCGGGTTGAAATCGCCGTAGGGCTCGAGCACCATCTGTTCCTTGCGCAGCGCGTCGATCTCCAGGGCGAGCGCCCGTTTGCGGAGCAGAAGCTCGCCGGCCTTGGCGAGGGGCTGCGCGCGGTCCGATTCGGACAAAGTAACGGCATCCGGAACCGGTTGCTTACGGTAGGCTTGCAGGGAAAGTTGGGTGGAACGGGCCTCGCGCAGTGCGCTGTGGCAGGTCTCCAGGTCCTCGCCTTTCAGTTCCGTTACGGGTGTGATGTGCAGCAGTCCCAAATCGCTGAGGGCATCCAGCGCTGCGGCACGATCATCCTCCAGGCAGAGAAGGGTCAGCTTCTTCATCTTAACGATCATGCGTTGTCCGATCGTTTCTTGGCGATCTTGCCGCGTGCCACGGCGGCGGTCTGTTCATCGCCCAGGAAGATCTTGATGACCCGGATGTTCTCACGGCACTCGGGGATCTTCACTTTTTCAAACAGGTTGACACGCTGGCTGGTGACGCGCAGCTCTTCAACGATGCAGCGGCGCTGCTCTTCCAGGATCTCGCGTGCGATGCGCAGCTCGGTGAGCTGTTGCACCATATCGGCGGCATCATCCAGCCAGGCGGGTGTCTCGAACAGGTCATATTCCGCGCGCGCTATCGAGACGCTCTTGAGAATGGGAATGGCCACGCCGGCAATATTATCCTCGTCGGTCTCGGCGGAGGCGGGGCCGACAATGGCTCCCAGTTCGACCGGCTCGGAGAAGAGTTCAACCCAGGCCTGCAAGTGGGCGCGCTGCGCTTTGTCGGCTGCTGACGTCTCCTCGATCGCGGTATTGATGCCCTGGATCTCGGCCTGCAGCTGCTGTTTCTTGAGCTGAAGCATGGGCAGAAAACGCTCAAACCGTTTAAGCGACTCGGTCTGCGCCTTCAGCTCGTTCTTGGTATGTTTGATTTTGGCCATGGTGTGAGTGGCTAGTGGCTAGTGGCAAGTGATTACGCCTCTACAGGTGCAGGTTCAGTCGATTCGACGGCCTCTTCGCCGACCTCCGACTTCTGATCTCCGATCTCAGATTTGGGCCAGAATCGGTCGGTCAGCTTGGACTGGATGCCGGTCTCCATCGGCTCGAAGCAGTCGGCCAGGATTGCCCAGCCGAGGTCGAGGGCTTCTTCGAGCGGAATGTTGACGGTGAGATCCATCATCTCTTTCTCAAAGCGCGTGCCGTATTTGAGCAGCTTGGCATCCCAGTCGCTCATACGGAAGCCCATCGACTGCTTCTCGAGCGTTTCGCGGTAGCCGGCATAGAGCTGGATCAGCGTATCCATGATGGTGCGGTGGTCGTCACGCGTATCACCGTTGACCTGCTGCTTGAGGCGGCTGAGTGAGCCGAAGGGCTCGATGCGTCCGTTGCGCAGGTAGAACTGGCCCTCGGTGATGTAGCCGGTGTTATCCGGCACGGGATGGGTCACATCGTCGCCGGGCATCGTGGTGGCGGCCAGGATCGTGATCGAGCCGGCGCCATCAAAGTCGACTGCCTTTTCGTAACGCGAGGCGAGTTGGCTGTAGAGATCGCCGGGATAGCCGCGGTTGGAGGGGATCTGTTCCATCGTGATGGCGATCTCCTTCATCGCATCCGCAAAACTGGTCATATCGGTCAGCAGCACCAGCACGCGCTTGCCCTCGAGGGCAAACTGTTCGGCCACGGCCAGGCTGATGTCCGGCACAAGCAGACATTCTACAATGGGGTCGGACGCGGTATGCACAAACATAACGGTACGTGACAACGCTCCGCTCTCTTCCAGCGTATCGCGGAAGTAGAGGTAATCGTCATGCTTAAGCCCCATACCGCCCAGAACGATGACATCCACCTCGGCCTGCAGTGCGATGCGGGCCAGGAGTGGGTTATACGGTTCACCGGCGCGGGCAAAGATCGGCAGTTTCTGCGACTCGACCAGCGTATTGAAGACGTCAATCATCGGGATGCCGGTACGCACCATGTTGCGTGGAATGATACGCTTGGCCGGGTTGACCGAGGGACCGCCGATATCGATCAGGTTCTCGGACAGCTCGGGGCCGCGGTCGCGCGGGTTGGCGGCTCCTGTGAAGATGCGGCCCAGCAAGGCTTCGGAGAAGGGCACCTGCATGGAGTGACCCAGGAAGCGCACCTCGGCATCTGTGGCCACGCCGCGTGCCCCGGCAAAGACCTGCAGGGAGACTTCGTCGTCCTGCAGTCGAATCACCTGGGCCAGCGAGGTGCCGTTACGCGAGGTGACCTCGGCCAGCTCGCGGTAGCGTACGCCTTCGGCGCGAATATTAATGACGTTGCCGGCGATATTGTGAACGCGATGGTAAACCTTATGCATTGACTGCTGCCTCCGACACCATGTGCTCAAGGCGTCCCTGGATGTCTTTAAACTCCTGCGATCCCATATCCGCGCGGTTCCAGTCGCGCGTTGTCTGGGTCAACTGATGGAAAAAGCTACGTGCCTTTGTCTTGTCTGCGAAGTGCAGGTTGGTCTGCAAGAAGCCGCTGATCGCGCCGTAGACGTGCTGTTGGCGCTCGGCGGATGTGGCGCCGTCGATGGCATCGAAGGCGTCCTGCTGCAGGTAGGCGGAGTCCATGTACTCTGACTTGAGGTAGAGGACGAAGTCATCTTGGGATGTCCCTTCCTCACCGACAACCTTCATCATCTGTCCGACTTCGCTGCCGCGGCGCAGGATCGAGCGCCCGGCCTCAACGGCATCGTTATCGACGACGCTGACGTACTTACTCCAGCTATCGAGTGGATCGATGGCCGGATAGCGGCGTGCATCAGAGCGGGCGCGCGAGAGGCCGTGAAAGGCACCCACCACCTTGAGTGTGCCCTGTGTGACGGGTTCATCGAAGTTGCCGCCGGCGGGGCTGACGGTGCCGCCGATCGTCACCGAGCCCGTGCTGCCGTCCTTGAGCGTGACGACGCCACCCCGCTCGTAGAAGGAGGCAATCACCGATTCGAGGTAGGCCGGGAAGGCCTCTTCGCCCGGGATCTCCTCAAGGCGCCCGGAGGTCTCACGCAGGGCCTGGGCCCAGCGTGAGGTGGAGTCGGCCAGCATGAGCACATTCAGTCCCATCTGGCGGTAGTAGCTGGCCAGGGTGATGCCGGTGTAGACGGACGCTTCACGCGCGGCCACCGGCATGGAGCTGGTGTTGCAGATGATAATGGTGCGCGCCATGAGTGATTTGCCCGTGCGCGGGTCCTCCAGCTCGGGAAATTCACGCAGCGTCTCGACGACCTCGCCGGCGCGCTCGCCGCAGGCGGCCACGACGACGACATCGACGTCGGCATGCCGACTCATGAGCTGCTGCAAGACGGTCTTGCCGGCCCCGAAGGGACCCGGGACGCAGAAGGTGCCACCTCGCGCGACGGGGAAAAAGGTGTCCACCGTGCGACTCTTCGTGACGAGGGGTTCGGTCGGGCGCAGGCGTTCGGCGTAGGCCGTGATGGGCATTTTGACCGGCCAGCGCTGTAGCATGCTGACCTCAATCGTGGCTCCGCTCTCATCGGTCAGCGTGGCGACGGTATCTTCAATCGTGTAGTCGGCGGCCTCGGCTACGCTGGCAACGGTGTAGCGGCCGCGCAGGCGAAAGGGCACCATAATGCGGTGCTCAAAGATGCCCTCCGGAACGGTGCCCAGGCTTTCGCCCGCGGTCAGCGTGTCGCCGACGGCGGCCGTGGGTGTAAAGGCCCATTGGGTGTCGCGCGGCAGGGCGGGGAGGTAGGTGCCGCGTTGCAGGAAGAAACCGCACGCCTCGGCCAGCTGGGGCAGCGGATTCTGCAGGCCGTCATAGATCTGGGTCAGCAGGCCGGGGCCGAGTTCCACCGAGAGCATGTCGCCGGTGAAGTCGACCGCGTCGCCCACGGAGAGGCCGGCGGTATCCTCAAAGACCTGCATGTCAGCCCGGGTGCCGCGGATACGGACGATCTCGCTCATCAGGCGTAGCTCACCCAATCGGGCGTAGCCGACCTCGTTCATACTGACGGCGTCTTCGAACTCAACGGTGATCATGTTGCCGTTGACGCCTACGATGGTTCCATTTGTCTGGCTCATTGTTTCGCTTCCTCATCAGCCGGTGTGCGCTGCACCAGTGTCTCCACGGTTGCCGCACCGGTATCCTTGTCCATGCGGGCCCACCGCTCCAAGATTGTCAGTTGCACGCCGTAGGCCAGCAGGGCACTACTTGCAAACGGATCCATGCCGGCGAGTGCTTCAAGCGTGTCCCACCGGATATGATCGATAGCCTTCTCGCGCTGAAGGGGGTTGGGGCGGGCATAGGCCTCGCGCACGGCGTCTTCCATGGCCGGCTCATAGCCCTCGATCTCGCGGATGTGGTCGGCGGCATCCTGGCGCATGCGTTCGGCGCGGGTGCGGGCCAGCGCGTTGCGCAGCTGTCCGTCGGCCCGGTGCCAGCGACGTAAAAAAGGGTGGGGCGTTGCGGACGGCTGTGCGCCCAGGATCGCATCCAATGCCGCCAGGTCGCCCGGAGCCAGGTGTGACTCGCACTGCGTGCGGAAGTCCGCCACCGAGAAGGGTGGGGGCTGATCCGGCATCAGCATCGGGAGTGTGGCAGCAAAGTAGTAATAGCTCATAGGACGGCAGCGCCCTTTACACGCTTGGCCAGATCGGTGCGCAGCAGGTCACCGAGGGCCTCGGCGACCGCGTTGCCGGTGAAGTCATGTTCGACTTCCTTGTCGGTCACAGCCACTTTGAATCCGGCCGCAATGGCATCGCTGCCCGTGATGGTGAGTCCGGCCGCTAGCTCGGCCTGGAAACGGGAGGTCAGTACATCCAACACGGCGGCGCGTTGCGTGTCGCTGAGGGTGATCTCCAGACGAACGCCTTTGGCGTCGGCGCTGGCATACGTCTCAATCAGAGTCGTGACACAGCCGCGCACGGTATCGGCATCCAGGGCCGCGCTGACTTCCTGCGCCGCGATGCGGGCAAAGATGGCGGCGACGTCGCGCTCCACCGTCAGGATCACGTCGCGTGCGGCCTGGTCGAGGGCCTTGGAGGAGCGGACCTCAAACGCCTGGCTGTCCACTTCGGCTTGCGCGATCAGGGCGTCGGCCTTGGCCTTGGCCTCTTTGACGAGGGTTGCCGCCTTGGCTTCGGCGTTCGTGATGATGTCGACGGCCTGTGCATCGGCCTTCTCAACACCGTCTTTTTCAATCCGTTCAAGCAAACTCTGAAGTTCTTCGCTCATCGTCAGGGTGTCCTATTTGGTGGTTAGGCGGCCGACACTAGCAAAGAGACGAGGCCGTGTCTACCCTATGTAAACACGGCCTCGTTAACGGTCTTTTAGGTTGTCGGGGGCTTCAGCCCTCGCAGGGCTCGAGTCCGGCCAGCTTATTGAGCAGGTCATACTTGGCGACGGCCTGCTTATCGGCCGCGGCCATGAGTGCCGCCGACTGTTCCGGTTTCATCTTCTGCAGCACGCGGAAGCGGTTCTCCTTGAGGGCTTGCTCGCTGAACGCCATGGTCGGCGCCTTGCTGTCCAGTTTGAGCGGGTTTTCACCCTTGGCCGTGAGTTCCGGGTTGTAGCGGTAGAGCGGGAAGCGGCCACTGGCCACGACTTCCTTCTGATTCTCCAGTCCGTTGACCATGTTGATCCCGTGTGCAATGCAGTGGGAGTAGGCAATGATGAGCGACGGCCCGTCGTAGGCCTCGGCCTCAACAAAGGCTTTGACCACCTGGTTGGCGTTGGCACCCATCGAGACGGTGGCGACATAGATGTTGCCGTAGGTCATCGAGATCATGCCCAGGTCCTTCTTGCCCACCGGCTTGCCGGCGGCGGCGAACTTGGCTACCGCGCCCAGCGGGGTGGCTTTGGAGGCCTGTCCGCCGGTGTTGGAGTAGACCTCGGTATCGACCACGAGGACGTTGACGTTGCGGCCTGAGGCCAGCACGTGATCCAGTCCGCCGTATCCGATGTCGTAGGCCCAGCCGTCACCACCGAGGATCCAGACGGACTTCTTGACGAGGTAGTCGGCCACGGAATGGAGCTGTTTGCACTCATCGCAATCACAGCTCTCGAGGGCGGTTTTGAGCGTAGCCACGCGGCCACGCTGGGCCTCAATCGCTTCCTGGGTGGACTGGTCGTTACCCAGGACGGCCTGCAGGGCCTCCTTGGGCAGCGCATCGCAAGGACCGTCGGCTGCGAGCAGGCGGTTGACCAGCTCCTCGGAGTAGGCGGTCAGGCGATCGACTGTGAGGCGCATCCCGAACCCGAACTCCGCGTTGTCCTCAAAGAGGGAGTTGGACCAGGTGGGGCCACGGCCATCGGCACGCTGACAGTAAGGCGTGGTCGGCAGGTTGCCGCCGTAGATCGACGAGCAGCCGGTCGCGTTGGCGATGTAGGCGCGGTCGCCGAAGAGCTGCGAGAGCAGCTTGACGTAGGCCGTCTCACCACAACCCGAGCAGGCGCCCGAGAACTCAAACAGCGGCTGGCAAAGCTGGCTGCCCTTGACCGTGTTGCGGTTGAATGTGTTCGGATCCAGGAACGGCAGGTTAAGGAAGAAGTCGAAGTTGGCGGCTTCCTTCTCACGCAGCGGAACCTGATCCTTCATCAGAATCGCACGCTTGCCGGTTTCCTTCTTGGTCTCCTTGTCCCGTTCGCGGCCCGGGCAGCGCTGGACGCACATACCGCAGCCGGTGCAGTCCTCGGGAGCGACCTGCACGGTGAACTTCATGCCGGCAAACTCCTTGCCACGCGCATCCAGGCTCTGGAACGACTCCGGGGCGCCTTCGAGGGCGGCCGGATCGTAGACGTTGGTACGGATCGCGGCGTGCGGGCAGACCAGCGAACACTGGGCGCACTGGATGCAGAGGGAGGGGTCCCACTCGGGGATCTCGATCGCAATGTTGCGCTTCTCGACGCAGGTCGTTCCGGTCGGCCATGTGCCATCGACTGGCATCGCACTGACCGGCAGCGAGTCGCCGTTCTGGCTCATGATGACGCCGGTCACGTCCTTGATGAAGTCGGGCGAATCGGCCGGCACGGGCGGCGGCATGGTCAAGTTGCCGGCCGGGGCGTCCGGCACGGTGACTTCCAGCAGCGCACCCACGGCACCGTCGACGGCGCGGTAGTTCATCTGGACGATCTCGTCGCCCTTTTTCCCGTAGCTCTTCTTGATCGCCTTCTTGAGCGACTCGATCGCCTTGTCGGTCGGCAGAATGCCGGAGATGGCGAAGAAGCAGGTCTGCATGATCGTGTTAATGCGTGCGCCCAGGCCCAGTTCCTTGGCCAGGGTGATGGCGTCGATCACGTAGAACTTGATTTTCTTATCGATAATCTGCTTGGCCATCTCGTCCGGCAGGTGCTGCCAGGTGTTCTCGGCGCCATAGGGACTCGCCAGCAGGAAGACGGCGCCTTCCTTGGCGTTGGCCAGCATGTCGTACTTCTCGAGGAAGGAGAAGTTGTGACAGGCCACGAAGTCGGCCTTGGTGCAGAGGTAGGGGCTGCGGATCACATCCGGCCCGAAACGCAGGTGCGAGGTCGTGATGGCACCGGCCTTCTTCGAGTCATACACGAAGTAGCCCTGGGCGTAGTTCTCGGTATCCGACCCGATGATCTTGATTGAGTTCTTGTTGGCGCCCACCGTGCCGTCCGAGCCCAGTCCGTAAAACATGCACTCGAAGCGCTTGCCGGCGTCGACCTGCCAGCTCGCATCCCATTCGAGGCTGCTGCCGGTCACATCGTCGTTGATGCCGATCGTGAAGTGGTTCTTGGGAGCATCGCTGGCCAGGTTGTCAAAGACCGCCTTGACCATGGCCGGCGTGAACTCCTTGGAGCCCAGGCCGTAGCGACCGCCGACGACCTTCGGGTAACCGGAGAGGTTGCCCCAGCCGTTCTCGAGGGCTTCGCCGAGGGCGGTGCGGACGTCCTGATAGAGCGGCTCGCCAATGGCGCCCGGCTCCTTGGTACGGTCCAGCACCGAGATCTTCTTAACCGACGCCGGGAGGGCTTCGACGAAGGCCTTGACATCGAAGGGACGGTAGAGGCGGACCTTGATGGCGCCGACCTTTTCGCCTGAGGTGGTCATGTGCTCCACGGTCTCGTGCACCGTATCGGCGCCGGATCCCATAATAATGACGACGTGTTCGGCATCCTCGGCACCCATGTAGTCGAACAGGTGATAGGCGCGGCCGGTCAATGTGGCCAGCTTGTCCATGGCGGCTTGTACGATTCCGGGGGCGGCTTCGTAGAAGGCGTTGACCGTCTCACGGCCCTGGAAGTAGACGTCCGGGTTCTGGGCTGTACCGCGGATGACGGGGCGGTCAGGTGTCATGCCACGCTCGCGGTGGGCGAGGGCCTTTTCCTCGTTGATCATCTCACGGATCATGGTCTCGGTCACCATGTCGATCTTCTGGATCTCGTGGGAGGAGCGGAAGCCGTCAAAGAAATGGACGAACGGGATGCGTGATTCCAGCGTGGCGGCATGGGCCACGAGGGCCAGGTCGCCGATCTCCTGGACACTGGCGGCGGCCAGCATGCCGAAGCCGGTCTGGCGCACGGACATGACATCCGAGTGGTCGCCGAAGATCGAGAGGGCCTGCATCGCGAGCGAGCGGGCCGAAACATGAAAGACCGTACTGGTGAGCTCACCGGCGATCTTGTACATGTTCGGAATCATGAGGAGCAGGCCTTGTGAGGCTGTGAACGTGGTGGTCAGGGCTCCGGAGGTCAGGGCCCCGTGCACGGCGCCGGCGGCGCCGCCCTCGGACTGCATCTCGACCACTTCCGGAATCGTACCCCAGATGTTCTTCTTGCCGGCCGCGCTGAGCTCGTCGGCCAGTTCACCCATGGGTGAGGATGGGGTAATGGGGTAGATCGCGCAGATCTCGCTGACCGCATGCGCCACCGTGGAGGCCGCGGCGTTGCCGTCGACCATAATCATATTCTTCTCGGACATAAACTCGTCTCCTCGCCTGGCCGATCGGCCAGGCCCTTGCTTCGCGGTTTCTCGTCTAGAGGCTGGCCCGGACAGACTCGAGCTGTCCTGCGCTTCCCAGTACCTCATTCTTGTGGACGATATACTTGGCGTACTCAGCCATAAAGACCTTGCCGGCCGGGCGCAGGTCAAAGACCTCGGGGTCGTCACGGAACGACTCGCGGTGCACGCGGCACCATACCAGGCGGCCATCGGTGTCGATGTTAACCTTGGTCACGCCCATGGTGGACGCCCGTGTGATCTGACCTTCGTCCACGCCCTTGGCGCCCTTCATCTCGCCTCCAGCGGCGTTGATGCGCTCTACTTCGTCCTGCGGGACAGAACTTGAACCGTGCATCACCATCGGGAACCCAGGCAGCAGCTTGGCGATATCTTCAATCACTTCGAAGTGCAGGCCCTGTCCGCCCGTGAACTTGTAGGCGCCGTGGCTGGTGCCAATGGCACAGGCCAGGCTGTCACAACCGCTGCGCTCGACGAATTCCTTTACTTCCTTCGGGTCCGTCAGCTTGGCATCGGCCTCGTCGACTGATACATGCTCTTCTACACCACCGAGCTTGCCCAGCTCGGCTTCCACCGAGATGCCCTTGGCGTGCGCGGCATCCACGACGCGCTTGGTGATGGCGATGTTCTCGTCGAAATCCTCGGCGCTGGCGTCGATCATGACGGAGCTGTAGAAGCCGCTCTCGATGCAGTCATAGCAGGTCTGCTCATCACCGTGATCAAGATGTACGGCGAAGATGGCATCCGGGAAGATCTCGTCGGCGGCGCGGATCATCGCCTCGAGAAGGATCTTGTCCGTGTAGCCGCGTGCGCCCTTGGAGAGCTGGACAATGAAGGGGGCCTTGCTGTCCATGTTGCCGCGAAACAGCCCCATGATCTGCTCTGCGTTGTTGATGTTGTAAGCGCCGACGGCATACTTGCCATATGCGTGTGCGAACAGTGCCTTGGTGGATACGATCATTGGATGACCCTTTCTTTATATATGGAACCGCTGAAATTGCCCGTCTGTGTTCTATTTCACAACCGCGTAGAGATAGACCTCTCCCGCAGAAGTTGAAGGCGACGGACTATAGAGATCGAAGCGGCGTAGGTCAATAGAAGAAAACGGACGTCGGAACTCGTCGTCTGCTATCAGTGGCTAGATCACGTGCCGGCCTCCGACCTCCTCCCCCAGTCTACTCCTCCAGGATCTCGCCACGTTTGATCGTGGGAGCGGTCATGGTGATCTGACGGGAGCAGTGCGAGCAGGTGTAGCTCTTGTCGTTGTACTGTTCGACCGTGTGGCCGCAGAAGGGGCAGTTGCCCTCGCGCAGTTGGTCGGCCTGGGGGATGCTCTCCAGGATGGTGTCGAGGCGGAGGGTTTTGTGGCCAAAGCCGGGAGGGTGGGCCCCGCCTGCTTTCTTGATGCGTGGTCGTGGCAGGACCGGCAGGCTCTCCCCGCACTCGGGGCATTCCAGGCGGCGTCCCTCCAGCTCGGAGTAGAACGCTTCATCGAGCTCCATATGGATTCCGCAGGCTGTGCATACCAGGATTGAGGTGACCGGAATGGCGATCTTCTCCTCGCAGGCGGGGCAGAGAAAGCTGTTGCCGCCCAAGGTGCCTTCTGCAGAAAAACGCGTTTGACAGTGGGGACAGGGGAAGACCAGTGCGGGTTCGGGTGCCTGCACGGTCTCGCTGCAATCGGGACAGGGAAACTGCTTGCCAACGGCCCGCTCACCCACGCAGCAATGTTTGCCGCACGCCCCGCATGTGAAAAGAATATCCACGTCGCTACCCCCTTGCTTTCAGCAACAACACCACCACCACTACCACTGCCAGGCCGAGATAGAAAAGCGTTTGGATCGGTATGGCGGGCCGCCAGCGCCGGGTTGGTGTGCGGTTGTCC
>Ga0008651_10001683_pt1 | contig 12593 bp, 11 predicted proteins | sample SaaInlV_200m_DNA_6_FD_59173 | JGI IMG/M metagenome (GOLD analysis project Ga0008651, IMG submission 59173) | Marine microbial communities from expanding oxygen minimum zones in the Saanich Inlet - SI037_S2LV_200m_DNA | ecosystem: Environmental > Aquatic > Marine > Intertidal zone ...
TATCACAAATAAAGAATCATCTATGTCTCTCAAGAGATCAGTAATCAAAAATATTGTTGATCAAATCATAAAGATTCAACAAGAATTACCAGATAAAAAGTTAATAATAGGTCATGGTCAAGGAAGTTTTGCTCATGTTCCAGCCAAGAAGTATCAAACAATAGACGGATTCATTAATGATGAGAGTAGATTGGGAATGGCTATCGTTCAAGATAGAGCTGCTCAGCTAAATAGATCTATTGTTGAAGAGTTCTTAAAGAAAAAGGTTCCGGCTGTAACTTTTTCGGCAAGTAATACTTTGATTACAAAAAATAGAGAAGCTCAAAATGATTTTTTTGTTTTACTGGAGTCTTACTTAGAACAGGGACTTTTTCCAGTTACTTTTGGTGATGTGATAGTTGATGAATCAATGGGCTGTACTATTTGGTCTACAGAAAGTATTTTAGGATTTTTTACAAAAAAATTCACTGAGAAAAATTATATTGTTGAAAAAATTATTCATCTTACTGAAGTTTCTGGATTTTTGGATCAAGATCAGGAAGTGTTACCAGAAATTACAAATAAAAACTGGCCAGAATTAAAAAAAATGCTAACAAAAACCAGAGGTGCTGATGTAACTGGTGGGATGAAACTCAAGATAGAAGAATCCCTACAGCTTGCAGATAAATATGGTGTGTCTTCTTATATTATCCCTGGCAAAGATGATAATTTATTTAAATTATTAGTTGAAAAACAAAATGTGGGAACTAAGATTTCTTAAAAATTAGTTAATATTTTTCTAGATTTTAATTAAAGTAAGTCTTTATTCTACTGTCTTAGTTGGTTCTACTTTTTCTTCAGATTGATTTTTTTCAAAGTCTTCTACAACTTGTTTGCAGTAAACATATTGTCCATATTCTATAGCTCTTTCATGCAAAGGAGCTTGATTTTCTTTATCAACTTTTACTCCAGAATTAAATGCATTTTGAGCATATTCACTTACTTCTTTTGCTCTAGAAGAAAGGGTAGAGAGTTGATCTGTAGTGTTTTCTTGAAGATCATTTTGCAATGAATTTATTACTGGAGTTTCTTTTGTTATTTCTTGAATTTTATCTAAAGATGTTTCTTGAGCTTTTTCAGTTAAACTAGAAAGTTGTTCTGGAACAAAGCCTCTGTTATCTGCATAGACATAGCCTCCTACCAAGAGGAAAATAAAACTGAGAAGGACAAAAAACTTTTTTTTCATATAATTATAGTTTTTTTAGTTTGGCAAAATTTTTATCAAAAGTAAAGACTTCCTTTACTTGGTAAGTATTAATGATAGCTTGTGAATAACAATCGATCCAGCCCTTATTTTAATCTTTAAGGCAAGATTAATGATATAATTTGTATTAATTATGACAAAAGAAAAAGATCTAGCGGTTACAAGAATAATAGAAAGAGAACCTCTAGCAGAAAAGGTAAAAAATGCCTCTCCTTCTTTAGCTGAAAAACTAGAAGCTCTAAGTGAAAATGATCTTTTTTGGTTTTTAAGACATGAAGTTAGTGAAGATCGTTTTTTTTGGAAGAATTATTTTGGTCAGGAGTTACATCAAGCCCAAGATACCGTTAGCCGTAGTCAAATGTATGAAGATGAAGCTTCTGGTAAAGAAATGAGATTTATTGTTGAAACCAGAGGTGGTAAAGAAGGTCGTCTCAATGAGGATGCTGTTCTTATAGAACAATTTGGTAAAGGAAGAATGGTTGTAGCAGCTCTTGATGGAGCCTCGAGTCAAAGGCCTATTGCTGGTCTAGAAGAGCATGGAGTATCTGGAGCTTTTTATGTTTCTCATCTAGCTGCTTTTGGTTTTCCTACAAGTAAGGTATTTAAAGAACTCAGCCAAAAAGAAAATGTTACTGCAAAAGAATTTACTATTGCGCTCAATACTTGGTTATATGATCAAATGAGTCAGATTGAAGGTGTTGATTATAATGATGTTTTAAGTATTCCTGGAATGGCAGCCACAATATCTATTATTGATTTAGCAAATGATAATATTACTGTAGCTCAGGTAGCAGATACAGTTGGTATAGCTCATAGTACAAGTGGGCATTGGGATTCATTTACTAATAACCTAAATTCTAGATTTGATGAAGAGACTATGCTTTTAGTTGAAAGAGTTGCAAAAGAAAAAAATATCTCTATAAGAGAGGCAGCAGCAGACCCTAGAATAAAGGTTCAACTAGCAGCTTCTTTTGAGGGTAAAATAAATACTCCAACAGGATGTGGAATTTTAAATGGTATGCCAGAATTGGCTAAATATCCTGATTTAATTACAGAATATGGGATGGATAGTCTAGCTGGTTTGCATCAGCTTGTTTTTTGTAGTGATGGAGCTTTAACTACTTTTGAAGGTGATGCTGCTGGTGATTTTTTAGTAAAGTTACAACATCTTAAAGATATATATTCAGCTAACACCCCTCTTGTTGGAGACGTCATGACTTTATTAAATTCTGATCCAAATTTTGAGTTTTTTCCTAGATTAAAACATGCCGATGATGCAACAATGGTTGTTATAGAGTTAGAAAAATTACTTGTTATGGCTAAGGAAAGATATAACTTAGCTAAACTCTTTCCTCAAGATTCTTAGATTAATAAGAGCTTAAAGCTACTCATATCTCAAAGCTTCAATAGGTGAGAGTCTTGATGCTTTTCTAGCAGGGGCCACTCCAAAGATAACTCCAACAGCTGCCGATACACCAAAGGCTAACATAATAGCACCAAAGGTGACTTTTGCCGGGAAGAAAGCTTGTAGAGCTAGTGATCCACCATAAGCAATAATCAGACCAATCAATCCACCCATGATAGAAAGTAGAGCAGACTCGATTAAAAACTGGATCAAAATTTGTTGTGGCGTTGCACCTAGAGCTTTTCTGAGACCAATTTCTCTGGTTCTTTCGGTAACAGAAACTAACATTATATTCATAATTCCGATTCCACCAACAACTAGAGAAATAGCAGCTATTCCTCCGAGTCCGGCAGTTAGGACTCCAAGAATGCCGTTAATGGTTTCTAGAATTTCAGACTGATCAAAGACGCTAAACTCATCATCTTCTAGTCTTTGGCCCAATACTTTTTCAATAGCAGCGATTGATTCTTTTATTTGATCTTTGTCTTTAACTTTTACCATTATCTCCACAATGGCATCTGTGTCATATATTCTGAAACTAGTTTCTAGTGGAATATAAACATAGGTATCAAAAGATGGTCCACCAAAGCCTCCGCCTTGTTTTTCTGCAACACCAGTTACTTTGAAGGTTTGTGTCCCAAGTTTTACCTTTTTTCCAATAGGATCTATTTTGCCAAATAAAGTATCAGCAATTTCCCAACCCAGAACAATCACTCTTTCTACACTTTGGTCTTCTGTTTTGTTAAAAAAACGGCCTTTTTCTATTCCAGAGATGAATTCATCGTATTGATAGTGTGTGCCGATAACAGTAATGGTTTTTGTTTCATCCTGAAAAGATAATTTATCTGATTGAGTGTTCATTGGTAGAGCAAACTCTACATATTCTCTGAGTCTTTCTATTTCATTTACATCACTTAGCTTGAGTTTGTTGTTTATAAAAGCATTTTGTTGAGATTCTCTGCTAAAACCACCACCTTCTCCAAAGATATCTCCAGGCATAACGATAACATTATTTGTTCCTAGTTCTTCAAACTGTTCTGTAATGTAGTTTTGCAGTCCTGTTCCTATAGAAGTAAGTAGAACAACAGATGAAACTCCAATAATAACACCCAACATAGTCAGGAAAGATCGTCCTTTATTTACTAGGATAGCTTTTATAGCGACAAGAAAGGTGCTTTTAAGATTCATTTTTTATTTTCCCATCATGAATTTCTATATGTCTGCTGGCAATATTAGCAATATCAGGCTCATGGGTAACCATAATAATGGTTTTTCCTTCTTTACTGAGATCTTTGAGAATAGCTTCTACTTCTAATCCAGATTTAGAATCTAGATTTCCTGTAGGTTCATCTGCAAAGATAATAGAAGGGTTATTTATGAGTGCTCTAGCGATAGCAACTCTTTGCTGTTGTCCTCCAGAAAGTTGAGCTGGAGTATTGTTTAATCTATCTCCAAGACCGACTTTGATAAGCATTTTTCTTGCTGTTTCTAGTCTTTCTTGTTCTGGTATACCTGCATAAACTAGAGGTAATGCAACATTTTCTACAGCAGAAGTTTTGGCTAGTAAATTAAAGCTTTGGAAAATAAAACCGATTTCCTTGTTTCTGAGATGAGCTCTTTGAACTTCATCAAGTTTTGTAGTGTCTTTACCGTTTATGATTATTTCTCCTCCTGTTGGGATAGCCAAAATACTAGCTATTTGTAAAAATGTAGATTTACCAGATCCAGAAGGGCCCATGACAGATAGAAAATCTCCAGATTTTACTTCCAGTGAGACACCATCTAGAGCTCTAATTTTTTGGGTACCAATGATGTATTCTTTTACAACATTATTGAGTTGTAAAACTGTTTTTTTATTTATACCCCTGAGGGTAGATTCTTTTTTATTGGAGTAACTAGAAGATTTTTTCTTTGTCTTTTTTTTTGTTTTGACTGATTTTGAATTGCTTTTATTTGGCATGTTTTTTATAGGTAAAAATTATCAAGTAAATTATTAGTAGTTTTTATTAAACTAAGTTCTATTTATTCTGGAATGACTATTTCATCAGTCTCAGAAAGACCACTTAGAATTTCTACTCTTTCATCTGTTTCTAAACCAAGTTCTACTTCACGATCTTCTGCTTCATTTTCAGCTGTTTTTATTTGAACAAATGATTTTCCATCTCTTTCTTTTATTGAAATATAGGGAATAGTGAGAACATCATGCTTTGTTTCGAGTTCAATTTTTACATCTCCATTCATTCCCAATCTATATATATCTAGACTTGTTGCTTCTATAGGTAGTTCAACAATAAAAGCTGTTCCACTAGATGAGGCTACACTCTTAAAAGAGATGTAACTAACAAAACTTTTGATTTCTTTATCTGGATAAGCATCAAACTCTATAACTGCAGTTTGATTTTTTGAGATCAAAGGAATATCAGCTTCATCTATCAGCGCTTTGAAAATCAAGGTATTTGGATTTACAACATCAAAAGTATCTGTAGCTAGTAGTTGTATTCCAGTTACAGTAGTTGGGCTTTGAATAAGTATTCCATCAAATGGAGAAGACATTGTGCTGTTAGAAATAGAGATTGCAGCTAGTTCTACATCAAGTACAGAGTTAGTAAGGTCATATTGTTCTTTATTGATAGTGCGCCTAGTTGTTTCATCAACAGTTGTACCATCTTCTATATCACTTTGTCTTTGATCCCAATCAAGACGTTCTTTGGAATAGGTATTTAAAGATTTTTCTTTTGTTTTTATAGCAGTTCTTTGATCTATAGTAGCTATGGTCTGCCATTTTTTTATAGCATCTCCTTCTTGAGCACCAAGGTAGACAACTTTTCCACCAGCAGCAAAACGAAGGCTAGCTTTTTCTTTGGCATCTATTACCCCAGAAACATCTAGTGTTTTGGTTATTGTTTCTATAGTTGGGTTTGTAAAAGTAAGAGTTGGTTTATCTTTTTGAGCTTGAAGAAATTTATTTCCAGCAATCATCAGAACTATTAAGATTCCGATGACTAACCATTTTTTTGTTTTCCAGATATTTTTGACTCCAGAGAAGACTGGTTTTATTAGTTTTGTATTGATGTTTTTTAAAGTTTTTTTCATATTATTTTTTCTGATTTAAATAGATTTTTTTTCTAAAATGTGCGTGCGCTAGGACTTGAACCTAGAACCGCCAAGGTATAAGCTTGGTGCTCTACCAATTGAGCTACGCACGCATTTTTATTTTTTATACCAATTAAGGTATGTCTATTATATAAGTATTAGGCTTATTTTTGGAGTGTTCATTTGATTAAAAAACAAAATAAATTATTTTAATAGAGGATTTATTATATCTCTTTAAATTCTAGCTAAAAGAGCAGTTTTAGAGTAAGTCTATAAGAAGAGTAGTAGTAATGCTCCAACTCCTAGAGCACCTAAGCCAACTTGTAGATATTGAATCCAGTCTTCTGGCCCAGATTGTGGGAGTTGTTCTGGATATTCTGGTTGAGCACCTTTGGTAGTAGTTTTTGTAGCTACAGTTTTTGATCCAGTAGTTGTTGTTTTATTTTCTACATTTACCACTACAGAAGAGCTAGAGCTACTTGAACTTGAAGAACTGCTGGATGTTCCTGTTGGGGTAGGAGTAACAGTAGGGGTTGGTTCATTACAACAAGCTTCAACTCCTGGGTTTGCTTTACAAGCATCTTCATATTCTGGAATTGAACAGAATTTATCTCCATATTCGGCAGTTATACAAATCAGATCATCAATACAATCAGTATCTTCTTCACAAGGAGTGTAACCACATTCACTTGGCTCTATTTCAAGACATTCTTCAGAAGTTGGATTTGATTCTAATCTACAGTTTCCTGTTTCTGCATCATCTTCAAAATAACATGACCAATCCTCGTTGATATCTGTACAGGTTGTATCTTCTGTACATTCACTATCACAGACAATAGGCTCACTACAGCAAGCTTCAACACCTGGTTCTATTACACAGGCATCTTCATAATCTGGAAGGGAACAGTAGTTATCTCCATCATCAGCTGTAATACAGATAGAGCCTTCTTCGCAAGCTATATCATCAGAACAAGGGCCAAATCCGCAGCTAGTAATTATTATTATCTCACTACAACAGGTTTCTACACTTGGATCTGCTATACAAGCATCTTCGTATTCTGGAAGTGAACAATAGCTTTCACCATCATCTGTAGCAACACAATTTAGACCATCAGAACAAGGTAAATCTTCAGAACAAGGTGTGTAGCCACACTCACTAGGAATGGTTGTTGGTGTAGGAGTTGGTGCTCCAACAGAGAAAGAAAGATGGCAGCTGGCTTGATCAATATATGCAGCTGGCTCTGATTGAGGAGCATTGGGAGCAGTTATAGAGTCATCAGTGTATTGTTTTTGAGAAATTAAAACACCAGATACACCTAGAATAAAGAATGAAAGTAAACCTAAAACAGCTAAAATTGTTTTTTTAGGTGAAGATTTTTTCTCTGGAGGTTTTGAAAATTGAGGAACACCTACTGGAGTATCTTGATTTATCTGTTTGTTATTGTTAATAATTTCAGGTTCAGTGTGTTCATTTCTAGCTGGTGGTGTATTTGTAATATTTATCATTAATTTATATTTTCATAACACTCTGTTACAGCGATAGCTTCCCAATCACAGACAGTATCTCCCTCTGTATCTACAGAACATACTGCACATTGAGCTTGGTAATCACCCGAATAAACTACTGGGTAATTAACTCCATTTTCACCTTCATCATTAAGGAATTCTAAAGGATCAAAGTGGTTTGGACTCTGGCAAGGTTCATAAATTCTGAAAGCATAGAAGTATCCAGTAGGGAGGTCATTTCCTTGATCATTGCTACAAGTAAATCTGACAGTGCTTTCATCTGGTACAAGATCTAGGTCATCATCACCGCTCATTACAGCAGTTTGTCCATTAGTAATGTTAAACATTGTAATGTCGTGACACTGAGGGCCTACAGGAGTAGTTGGGGTTGGTGTAGGGGTAAGAGTAGGAGTTATTTCAGGAGGGAGTGTTGGAGTAGGAGTTGGAGTAGTTGTAGTAGTAGGTGTTGGGGTAGGATCTTCACCAGGTGGATTGGTTGGATTTGGTTCACCACAACAGCCATTTCCACTAGGACAGCAAGTAAATCCTGCTGCACAACAAGTGTAAGCATCTGCTCCTGAGTTTTTACAATATGATCTTCCTTGATTATCTTCACAATTTTCTATGAGATAGTCATCTTCACACTCTGTTTCAAGACAAGGTTGTCCATCTTGGCAGTGGCATGTTTCACCTGATCCGCAGGATCCTCTTTTACATTTGAGGTCTTCGCTTACACACTCTCCCTCTCCATTAATCTGATGTAGTCCAGGTCCACATTCTTTGTTCTTATAAGGATCTATAGGATCTCCACCTACACTGGCTTGTTGTCTTAGATCTTGGTTTATGCTTGTAAGATAAAGACCAATTAGTCCACCAGCTATAAGTAGAACTAGAGAAAATATTCCAAAAATAAATTTGGGATTATATTTTTTTATTGTTTTTTTTGTATTATTTTTTGAAACAGAGTCACTTACATTATTTTCCTCTGAAAGAGAAGTTTTTAAAATAGGTTTATCAGTAGTTTTTTGTTGGTATGAATCCATTTGTTTGAGTTTTTTTATAGATAATTTTTTAATAAACTTGTCTACAAGATATAAGGATACCTCTTTTTAAGAGGATAGGTCAATAAGGATTTAATGTTAGTGGAAGATAAAAAAAGGGACTTTAATTTTAGATCCCTTTAATTGATTTAGTTTTTTTATAGGAAGAGTAGTAATATAGCTCCCACACCTAAGGCACCCAAGCCAACTTGAAGATACTGAATCCAGTCTTCTGGCCCAGATTGTGGTAGCTGGTCTGGATATTCTGGTTGTGTTTGGTTACTTACAATATTTACAGTAGCAGAGCTGTTACTCTCAGAAGAACTGCTAGATGATGAATCATCTCCACCATCATTTGGAGTATCGGTTGGTTCAGGAGTAGCAGTTGGGTCAGTAGGGTCATCTGTTGGTGTTGGTTCATTACAGCAAGTTTCTACACCAGGTTCAGCAATACAAGCATCTTCATATTCCGATTGTGAACAGTAATTTTCGCCATTATTTGCTGTTACACAGATTAGATTATCAGAACAAGGAACCTCTTCAGAGCAAGGTGTATAACCACATTCATTCGGTGTTGCTGTTGGAGTAGGTGTTGCTGTTGGCTCAGTAGTTGGAGTAGGTGTAGGGTCAGTTGGAACTGGAGTAGCGGTTGGATCTGGATCACTAGGTGGGTTTGTTGGATCTGGGTCATCACCACCGCCTGGTTCACAGTAACTACCTATACAGACATAATTGCCTGGGCAATCACTGTTAGAACTACATTCTCCGCTTCCATCTGGTGTACAAATAGGGTCTGTAGTACTTCCATTCCAGGTATATCCATCTCTACATGGATCATCATCAACAACTTCATAACTCCCATCATCTGCTTGTTGTCTCAAATCTTGATTCATTTGTGTAAGATAAAGACCTATTCCACCACCTATAGTAAGAAGAAGTAGCATTATCCCAGCCAAAATATATTTGGGAGATAGTTTCTTTTTTCTAGCTTTAGAAAACCTTTTTTGAACTTTTTTTGATTGATCTTGTGTAGGGTCAGAAGGAGTAATGCCAATAGAATTGACAGAGGAGGAGTTATTAGAACTAGAATCACTAATAGTGTTTATCATTGATAACAAAGTGTAACATATTTCTATAAGTGTAAACAAGTTAAACAGATTTATTATTTTTCTATATAGATATCAAAATTAATATAGTTAATAACAAATTGTTCTGACAATATTAAGTTATTATTATTTTTTAAAAAACTACATTTTTCTTCATTTTTATCAAATTTTTTACAAATATAAAAAGTTTTTGCTGAGTTATTATGTTTTAAATTAATTTGGGAATTATTGGAATTAAATTCAAATTCAGAATTTTTTAATAGATACCATAATGACCTGCTATCCCAGTTATTTTGACTAAATTTACTACTCATGTAAACATTTTCTTGTTCTGATAAAGATAATTTATTTAAAAGAATTTTATATGTTTCATAATTTGTCCATCTAGTTACAAATTTTAGTGGGTTATAGATACCTGTAGAAGTAATTATTATCAATGAATATAGAACAGCAATTAGTAGCTTTTTTTGAGACAGTAATTCAAAGAAAATTAATGAAATAGATATGTACCAGATTGGTGTCAATAAAATTAAGTAGTGGTCTAGTGATTCTTTGTTAAATCCAATTATTAAGAGCATTGAAATTATTATTTGTAGTAGAAATAATAATTCTTTTTTTCTTTTTTTTATCAGCAATAGGCAAAGAGTTATAAAAGGTAAAACTATATATTTAAACTGAATAAAAATTCTGTTTATTTGTTTAGTAATACTATTTATGTTTAGAGTATAGTTTTGTTCTAGATATGATGTAGAAATAAAGAAAAGTTTTTTGGCTTCGTTTTTATTCATTACTGGTATAAATAAAATAAAAAACATTATTATTGTTTGTATAATAAACCTATATAGATTATTTAATTTATTTTCTTTTTTTGATTTAAACCATAATAAATATGCATACACAGGTATAAAGAAGATAGCTCCATAAAAAATAGTTGTAGTTATTATTAATAACAGTATTGATAATGTAAGTAGATTTTTCTTTTTTGATCTCAAATAACTTGAGAAAAAATAAAGAGAAGTGATAAATATTATTAAAGAAAAATGAGCTGTTATTGGAATTGTTGCTATTGATATAGCTATGGGACTTAAAGAAAATAGAAGAGATGTAAGTATTGCTATATTTTTTGTAAAAAAATTTTTTACGGTAAAATATAAAATAACGATTGATACTGAATGAGATAATACAAAGAATAAGAATATCTGTTTTGTGTTCATTATTTTATGAAGTAAGGCTATAAAATAATAATAATAAGGTGGGTAATAATATCCAATTCCAGAGTTAGCATGGCCAATTTGTGTAAATGCTTTTTTTTCAGCTATTAAATATCCAGCTAAAAAATCTCTTCCGATATCACCGTTCCAACCAATTGTTTTTGGAAAATCATAAAGTCTAAAGTATGTTCCAATAGCAAAAATTATTATTATTGGTAAGAATTTTTTTAATTTTAAAATTGACCTTAACTTATTCTTCATAACAATAATGTTTATTTTCTATATAATCTTAATGATATATTGTATATTGTTTTTTTAAACAAAATTATTAAAATTTAAGGTTATGTTCAAAGAATTAATTTCATTTCTTATAGAAAATAAAAAATGGTGGCTTATTCCACCAGTTATTGTATTTATTATATTTGGCTTTTTAGTTGTTTTTTCATCTTCTTCGGCAGTCAGTCCTTTTATTTATATGTTATAAATATGTTATAGGTAATAAAACCTAATCTTATGAAGTTATTTTTTAGTAAAGCATCTACTCATTTTAAAAACTTTCAAAAAAATCTATTTAAAGTTATTAACTTTATTGTTTCCTTATTATTCTATCTTCTAGGAATTGGAATAACTAGATTTGTCGCTATATTTGTTGGAAAATCATTTTTGAATAAATCTTTCAGCAAGTCTTCTTGGAAAAAAACTAAAAAAATTAATTTAGAAAAGCAATATTAATTATGAATATTTTAGGTATCTCTTGTTATTATCATGACTCTGCAGCTTGTCTTATTACTGATGGAGTTATAAAAGCAGCTGGGGCAGAAGAACGTTTTACTAGGAAAAAACATGATAAAAGTTTTCCTTTTAAAACTATAGACTATTGTCTTAAAGAATTGGGTGGAGCAATTAACGAGATTGATGCTGTTGTTTTTTATGAAAAACCTATTGTTAAGTTTGAGAGAACTATTAGTCAACATTTACAAAATTTCCCCAAAAGTTTGCCTTTGGCCTTATCATCTATTCCAGAACTATTTGATCAAAAACTTCAGATAGAAAAGATTCTAAAAGAAGAACTTAATTATCACGGAAAAATTTATTATTCTTCACATCATCTTTCTCATGCATCTAGCGCTTATTATCTTTCTGGTTTTAAAAAAGCAGCTATTCTTACAGTAGATGGAGTAGGTGAATGGGCTACTACTACTTTGGGAATAGGTAAAGGAAAAAACATAAAAATTGATCAAGAAATTTCATTTCCTCACTCTTTAGGATTACTTTATAGCACTTTAACTACTTACCTTGGGTTTGATGCTAATAATTCAGAGTATAAGGTTATGGGTTTAGCGGCTTATGGTGATCCACAGCCGTATAAAGAGAAATTTGATGAGCTTGTTACTCAATTTTCAGATGGTAGTTATCAACTCAATCAAAAGTACTTTGATTTTGATTGGTCTAATAAGCGAATGTTCTCCAAGGAGTTAGTAAAGTTGTTTGGACATAAGCCTAGAAAGCCAGAAAGTAAAGCTTATAAATATCATGAAGACATAGCAGCAGCTTTACAGAAAAAACTAGAAGAAGTTGTTATTAATATGCTTAAAGCAGCATATAAAAAGTATAAAACACCTAATCTTTGTTTTTCAGGGGGTGTTGCTCTTAATTCTGTATTAAATGGAAAGATTATTTCTCAAACACCTTTTAAAAATCTATATATTCCCACAGATCCTAGTGATGCGGGGGCATCTATGGGAGCAGCTTTGTATGTAACTGCTCAAAAAGATAAACACCCTATTCAATGGAAAAAATTCAATCCTTATCTTGGTCCAGGATATTCATGGTATGAAATAGAAAAAACTTTAAAAAAGATGAATATTTCTTATACTTTTTTTAAAGATAAGAAAAAGCTTACAAAAAATGTTGCAAAAAAGATTAAAAACCAAAAAGTAATTGGTTGGTTTCAAGGAAGAATGGAGTGGGGGCCAAGGGCTTTGGGAA
>Ga0008651_10001701_pt1 | contig 12526 bp, 6 predicted proteins | sample SaaInlV_200m_DNA_6_FD_59173 | JGI IMG/M metagenome (GOLD analysis project Ga0008651, IMG submission 59173) | Marine microbial communities from expanding oxygen minimum zones in the Saanich Inlet - SI037_S2LV_200m_DNA | ecosystem: Environmental > Aquatic > Marine > Intertidal zone ...
TAATCCCCGAATGATTTTCTACAACTACATCCCTGCCATCTCTGACAACATTAATGATCCGGAGATCCTTGCCATAATAGTCCAGCAGTTCTTGATAAACAAGAATACTAAGACGATGCGTGCTAGCCCAATACCTTGCTGAAAAAGAAACCTTGTTTCGAAATAAGGATTTCTTCAGGGATACCAGATCGAGAGGGGAAGCGCTTTTGTGGCCCCTAGCACTAGAAATCAAGTTTCGGTGAATTTCCTGTGAAAGGGGATGATGCTTGGGCGCATTCAATTTCACATTGCGCATTGTGTGGATATGCGGGTGGCTAGAAAGAAATGACAATACCAACTCAACGCCAGCCCCAATACTACCTCCCAGAATGATAGGGGCCTTGTAAAATTCTTTTTGTGTTAACAACAGCGAAAGTCCATTCCGCCCCGTTTTAAGTAGTTTCCGAACTCTCACCTTCCAAGTGTCCAAGTCAATTCTTTGTGATATGGGAGAACGACGTGATGCATTCGCATGAGGCATTGCAGAATAGGATGATGATCTATCTAAAAATGCCGAAACTTTTGATAAGGCATTCTCTTCACTAATATTAATAATGAGCAAGTCATCCGGCCGATCTTTAAAATACTCAAGAACTTCTTGATTGTGTTTTTCAAAGCGTTCTACATAGACCTTTTCATGGTCGACGGGGTTATCAAAACCATAGATGTATCGAAACAAGGGACTATGTTCATTTTTGAAGTAATTAAGAAAACTTTTCCACCATGAACCATTATTACGCGTGGTCAAAATAAATTTACTGCCAGGGTACAACCGGTCAAATTCCTTATAATATAAAAACCAGGGAGCATCTTGAAAAGCATCAAAAAGTTCAGCGACTCTTTTCAATTCAGAAAGATCCCCATTTTTAAACATCTCGGTCAGCACAGTATCCCAATTTTTATAAGGACTTGCGACTTGATACCCCATATCTTGTAATAAGATCTCTAACGATGTGGTTCCCGTTTTATGAAAGCCGAGACAAAAAACTTTCTTAGAGGAGTTTGCCAAGACGCTAAAGTAATCGATCAGTGGGGCAGAAAGATGTCGTATCCTCCCGTATCTATTTGACTGATTAAAGCGTTGCTTTGTTGTTCCACGTAAAATTTTCATCGCATGCTCAGAGCTTTCAGCATGAGCAACTTGGTACAAGACACTTCTCGTAGGGAAATCAAGCAATGGGAAACCGCGCTCTCCAAAATAGGGTTTGAACTTTCTGTGATGGGCTATCGTGATCAAAAATTCAGAATCCACATACTCAAATAACTCATTTTGAGTGCTCGTTTCCGATATTTTTTCGCTAATAAACTTTTTAGTTATTTCATAATTAATAATATTCCCGGTTCCACAAAATGAATCTCCCGCATATGAAGGAGCAACTTTATTTCCAGCCAGCTTATATCCATGGGTCATAATCCAGCCATTCGCTTCAGGTTGAGAATTAGCATATGCGGAAATATCTTTACTAAGATAATCATCGCCATCAAATATGGCCACATAACCCGGGTTATATTTTTCCGCAGCCAGTATCCCGACAAGCAACTTGGTACCCATGTTCAAAAAAACATTCGCAATATGGAAATATCCCACAGGTCTCCCTTTAGCAAAATCATTTTCTTCCCACCTCATCCACCTGCCAGGACTTTCCAAACAAGGCTCCAAATTACCCAAGCGGTCAAAATCTCTCAATACATCTTCGCTATGGCTCGGAAAATCAACCTCTATAAAATCAGTATATTGGTTAATAAAATCTGCGTGGTGGTAAAGTGGCAGCTCTTTATCACAGACAACAATAACTCGAAAATCTGTGTCTTGCTGGCTACAAACAGAGAATAAAGTATTATTCAGCAGACGCCAAACATCATCATAAGATTTACTGTTATCAGGGTGTTTAATACAAGCAACGAATACGAGCATTCTTTCTCCTAAAATAGCATCAAAATTTATAACCAAATAATTTTATATCTTTTTCGTAAAGCTTCGCGACCTTGTCTCTTGCTTGGCCTGTATAATATTTTCGATAGTCCGGGTTCCTATTCGTCGCATTTTTCTTTTTTATCAAAGCTTCAATGCCCAAAATGCTCATCACTTCTTTAAGATTTTCATCAAAGGTTTCGAGTCGACCTAAGAAATCAATATGATTTAGATCAATCAGCCTTGATTGTAAACGAAGATGAGGATTGCCGTATAAAAGATCTTCATTCAACTCAACATAATCGACAAAATCTTCAAAAGTTCGGTCCCCACCAAAAGATCTGAACTTTCCTCGTCTTATAACTTTATCTTGCCAACAGGAAACAAGCCGATCCCATGGGTTACGAACAAAAGCAAATTTAAAATAATCACGATACAAATTTATAGGGTACTGAACATCAAAAGAATGCTCTGCAGCCAACTCTATAGCGGCTTGCTTGAAAATATCCATGATGGTTCTTGAGCCAACTTTTCCGACTCGAAACCAGACAAATTTTTTCTCTTCAGAAATCGTCAAATTATATTTAATACTTGATGGGTAAAGAGGTGCTCTGGCAAGTATTGCGCCAAATCTTTGGTATCGCTCGCTAGCTTGTGTCAATTTAACTGAATGGGGAATCAGCTCGCCAAGTTCAGTCCCTGTTCGTATAAAAGGAGAAAATGCTTTTTGGCCTCTTTGAGTTTCTTTTTTTTTATCAGTTACATCAGGTATATCAATAAACGCCTTCGTTTCCGCTGTTGTCAGAATGCCAAAATAATGCATTAACTTTTGCGTTATTGGCGAAAAACCGGCATCTTTTTGTGCTTCTTCTAAGCGAAGCCCAGTGGGCTCTTTTCGCAGCCTTCTTCGCTGGTAATCATTACTGTCTTGATGCCCGAGTAGATGAATAGCACTTCTTGTGGGATAGTCGAGGAATATTCGCTCTTTCCTTTTATAGTACCAGCGCACTTTACCGTGCCGTGCCAAGGTGACCAAAAATTCAGAATTAACATGTTCGAATAAATCATCCTGAGAGCTTGTTACAGATAAGTATGCTGGAATCTCTTCTAACAAAAGAGAATAATTAATAATATTCCCAGTACCACAAAAAGATGTATGAGAATGTTTTGGCGCAATCAAGTCGTCAGCCATCTTATAACCGTGGGTCATGATCCAGCCATTTTCACCTGGGTTAGCATTCACATAAGACGCAATATCATTGCCTACATAATCATCAGCATCAAACATCAACACATATTCAGGGTTATGTTTTTTGGCAGCCAAGATGCCGATCAACTGTTTGGAGCCTCGATTCAAGGCATAATTAGCCATCAAATTAATCTCAGGGGCAGACATATATGTAGTCCGCTTTTCATTCTTCGAATCCGAACCAACGAATTTTCTTATTTGGCAAAAAAAATTCTTTCTTTTTTGAGTACCTGGCTTTTTTCTGTCTCGACTCCATTGTTTCCACCACTTCGGATCATCTATTGGCGGAGACAAATTCCCCAAATATTTAAATCTTTCAACAACATCATCGCTATGAGAGGGGAAGTCTACTTCAACAAAATCTGTATACTTATTGATCAAGTTTGCATGGTGATTAAGTGGCATTTTTTTATCACAGACAACAACAACACGAAAGTTCGTATCATTCTGACTGCAAACCGAATACAAAGTATTATTCAGTAATCGCCACACATCTTCATAGGATTCGCTATTGTCCGGATGTTTTACTGCTGTAACAAAAATAAGCATATTTTTCCTTAATCCATATATCCATACCGCTGAAGATATCTCACAGCAACAGGATTTTCTAACAATTCCCCGATTCGCTCTGAAAATTGGGCTTGTTTCCATTTTTCGACCCAATACCCAGCCTCAACTCTAGTAGCCCCTATTGGATAGCTCAAGAAAGGCGCAATGTCGGGTTCGCCAATAAATACGCCTATCTTCCGAATAGTTTTCTCGTAATCCTGCATAAGATCTTCATACTGCACCGTCAACACCTGCCGATGTTCTTCAAACTCAATACCTGCTCTAATATCATAAACCCATCGCTCAGCATCGACAACTGGCTTTGCCAACACTTTTTTATCCCCTTCCACAATTACATCTCTCCCGTCTCGTACTATATTAATAATCCGGACATTGCCTCTAAATTGGTCTAATATTCGCTTAAGAGCAATAACACCCAAAGGACTTACCCCCACCCAACGTTTGGCAGTGAGCAAAATCGGCTTACTCAGCAGGTTGAAAATTAGTCTCTTAATATCAATTGCCTCTGATGAATTTTCTGTCTTCTGTGTAATCCGACCCTTTATTCGGTCTGCTTCGGGCGTCACAGGATGCCGCAAAGGAGATATCAAATTCAAACTTCCTGCCACTTGAATAGCTGGGTGGCTCGAAAGAAACGACATTAACTGCCTTGCTCCAGATTTCCTGCTACCGACAATTATTATTGGGGGAGCTGAAAAAGTCAAAAACTTGACTAAAGACCCAATCCGCAGTTTTCGTAATTTTCTAATACCTCTCTTCAAAACGCTCCATAAATCTTTCTGCGGAATATTCAAAACAGCGTTTTTATGAGGCATTTTTTCATAAGATGATTCTTTACCCAAAAACCGAGAGATTTTCGGCAATGCTTTCTCTTCGCCCACCTCAATAACAAGTAAGTCAGCAGGTCTGTCTTTAAAATACTCCAGAACAGCATTATTATGCTGCTCATATCGCTTTATAATCGCGTCTTTATTGCCAACAGGGTTATCAAACCCATAAACATACTCAAATAACGGATAATATTCTGTTCTGAAATACCGCAAGAAGCTATTCCACCAAGCGGTACTTTCGCGTGTTGTGAGAATATATTTACTTTTCGGGTACCACTGATCAAATTCTTTGAAATATAAAAACCAGGGAATATCCTGAAAAGCGTCGAAAAGTTCAGATATGCGTTCAATCTCAGTAATATCCTTTTCCGCAAGCACCTTACTGAACTCACCATCTGATTGCTTATACGCTTTTGAAACCCGATATCCCATATCCTGCAGCACCCAATCAATTGAAGTTGTCCCTGTTTTTTGAAAACCAAGGCAAAAAACCTTTGTTGAATTACCTGGCAAGATATTAAAATAACCAATGAGGGTAGAATTAATCTGCGCTACCCCACCAACTCTTGGTACTTTTTTCAAGTAACTACTAAGCGGCTTCCCCTGAATAATTTTTCTTTTGTATTCAGAGCTTTCTTCATGTCCTACCAGATGAACTATGCTCCTGGTAGGATATTCAAGGAGGGGGCTACCACGGTCTTCAAAATATCTCCGATGCCTCATGTGCCAACCAATGGATAACAAAAACTCAGAATCAATAAATTCGAATAACTCGTCTTGATTGCTCTCCACTGAAATGTTTGACCCGATGTGTTTCAGCAACATGGAGTGATTAAATATGTTTCCTGTCCCACAAACCGAGCTCCATTTATAAGTAGGGGCCACCTTGTTATATTCCATTTTATAGCCATGTGCCATAATCCAGCCATTCTCACCAGGATGAGAATTTACGTAGGCAGATATATCATTGCCTACGTAGTCATCAGCATCAAAAAACATCACATATTCAGGTTTATATTTTTTCGCAGCTACTGTACCAATGATAAGCTTTGACCCCATATTGACTGTAACGTTTGTAATATGTAGATAGTCGCATGCATTCTTTTGTTTTAGGCTTGTCTCTCCTTTCAAAAACAATCTAATAATATGTTTTAATTTACGAATGCTTTTGATGCCATTCTTTCCAACTAGCAACTCAAGTATTTGCATGAAAAAAGATGGCCCATTAATTCCATAAAACTCAACCGAAGATTCGTGATCGTTTTCTATCTCCCACCATTCAGGGTCATTTAGAGGGATGGGCAAATTGCCTGAATTTTCGAAACGATTAAGCACATCTTCACTATGGCCCGGGAATTCTACCCGAATAAAATCTGTATATTTATTAATAAGTTCTTGGTGATGGAAAAGAGGGAGTTTTTTATCACAAACCACTACAACGCGAAAATCTGTGTCTACTTGGCTGCATACTGAATACAAAGAATTGTTCAATAGCCGCCAAACCTTATCATAGGATAGGCTGTTGTCTGGATGTTTTATGCATGTAATAAAAACTAACATGTAAGCTATTCTTCCATATGAAATTGGGTTTTATTTTTGATTTCCTGACGTACTCTAGTGACGAAACTTTCAATATCCATCTTGTCTAAATTGACAGGTATTACTTTAACGTTCATTTCTTCAAAAGCATATCCATCTAGCTTTTTTAATCTATGGAGCATAATAAGAATGGGGGGATTATCCACATCAGCATAAAAACTCAATAACTTCTTAATCATTCGTTGTTGAATTCCAAACACAATAATGTCAGCTATCAAACTTGAATGGATTAGATCAAACAAATTTTCATCTGTTTCCCCGATAAGACAAAGGCAATTATCAAGTTGAGAAAATTGAGCAAATTTATTTTGATCATACGAATTTTCTGTGTTCTTCAATATGCGAAGTTGTTTCCCCGTCATCTTGAAACGATGTTTGTTTTTATAAAATTTCTTAAAAGCACGCTTATATCCATCAGAAGAAATAATTACCGAAAAATCGGATCTGTCACAAAAGTTGAAAAATCGCTCAATAAATAAATAGAAATCATCTACATATCTATATTCGTTCCCTATTTTTTTTCGATCTTTAATTTCTGCAATTTTGTTCTGCTTATCATGAAGTTTTCTAAGAGGGATATAAGTCTCCCACGGAGTTTCAATTATAGCGATGTCGCCCTGGCGAATATGAACCAGCATCTTAGCCTTGTTATCAACAAACCTTGAATTTCTCGGATTTTCAGTTCGCGCTTGAAAATAGATCGAACGATAGTCAAGCCCAACAGATAAATGTGACTCTTTTAGCCCCTGACTAAGCATCTTCTGAATTCTTAAATTGTCCCTAACTAACTTTGTTATCGTAAAAAATATCAAGGGTATTTTCTTGCTAAATTTACAATTCAGGGACACATGCTCCCTGACAAAATTTTGCAAATCTTGTAAAGTAGCAATATTCCTTTTTTTGAAGATAGAATAAAAATCTATTTTAATAATTTCGTAATCTTCAAGAATTAGATCGCTAATTTTTAGGACAAAATAATCATCAAATCCAACGAATTTATCAATCCTGTTTGAGCTGCGCTTACTATTCAATGGCGTGTGGACATACTCGTAACCTAAAGATAGCCCAAATCTATAGCAGGTATCGAATCTTTGCAGATTGTCAGTGAATCCACAGTTCAGTGTGGCATATGTATAATAAATTCTATGGTTATTCATAGGTTTATCTAAGGTTATCGTTAGTTCATAGAGTACAGGCAACTATTAAATATGCAATTTGTCTTAGTAAATTTTTCATAGATGATGCTAAGGATATCAGGTATGTCTCAATATAGTATGCAGAGCAGGGCCAATATACCTTCCTTTTTTCTAATTATCCATTCTTCATTTGTTCCCTCCATGACAGAGCGTAATGTCCATCCAAATTAACTAATTCTGCATGTGTACCAGACTCAATAATAGAGCCATTTACCATGACATGAATAATATCCGCTTGCATGGCCGTCGTAAATCGATGGGTGATAATCAGCGCTGTTCTTTCTTTCACCAAGTCTCGAAAGCGTGCCATCCATTCTGTTTCGGCCCAGCTGTCCATTGCGCTGGTAGGTTCGTCCAATATTACGAAATCAGCTTTTCGTACAAAAGCACGAGCTAATGCTACACGCTGCCACTCACCAATACTTAATTCCGCTTTGCCAAACTGTTTCCCTAACACAGTATCATAATCGTCTGGGAATTTTTTTATAAATTCGTGGGAATTGCTACTTTTTGCTGCAATAATAACATCTTCTCGAGTTGGCTTGTTGTGTAAGTCACCAAAACGGATATTATCTTCAACGCTTTCGAAAAAAGAAAGTGGGCGCTGAAAGAGGATTGTGATTCGCTGACGCAAATCTTCTTGCGCCATTTCTCTGATGTCCACGCCATCCCAAGTGATTCTCCCCTCCTGTGGATCATAAAATCGACACAGCAGTTTTATCAGTGTGCTTTTTCCGGCACCATTTTCCCCAACAATTGCGACAATTTTTCCTTTTGGTATCACAAGGCTATAATTTTTCAGGGCGATTAAGTCGCTATCTGGATATTGAAAAGTTATATTTCTCACCCCTATCCCTCGCCTTAGGCCTGCAGGAACTTCTACAGGTACGGCTGGGTCCACAACCTGAGCTTCTAACCCCAAGAAGGTGAAAAGATCATCCAGGAAAATCAAGTCATTATAAAGTGTATCAAAGCCAAAGAAGAGATTTCGCACAAGCCCGCGCCCCTTGTTCATTGCCTGCCAAAACATAACAATTTCGCCCAGATCAAGACTTCCTTGCAGTGCACTCCATCCCATCCAGCTTAGCATCAGAGCTAACGTCAAAAGCCCAAATATGTTTGTTCCGGTTTTTTTCCATAAGCCCCTTCTTAAAATTGCTAACGATTCTTCTCTAAGCCTCTTTCGCAAATCACTATAGGCATTCTTAAAATGCTCGCCAAGGCCGAAAATCCTCAACTCAGGCATCGCTTTATCATCAGACAGCATTCTATTATAGTAATTCAAGCGTCGTCGCTCAATCGTGTTGTCTAATCTCCATTTTTGTTTAATGCGCGTTGTTCTTAATGCAATGCCCAATGCTGGTAAAGTGCCTAATAGCAACAAGAACGGTATCCACCAGCTTAATGTAAATAAAATGCCTATCATGGCAACGAGGGTAATTGTACTTTCTAGAACGCCATTTATACTTTGCAACAGGCCGAGCGGGCGAGACACTGCTTCTGAAGCAGCACGCTGCAATTTGTCAAAATAGGAAGTAGATTCGTAAAACTGCATATCAAGAGAAGTAGTCTTCTCGTGGATCAGGTTATACATAAAATCTTGTGTTTTGTCAGCCAAAACAGCATTAACATATGTTTGTATATCACCGATCAGCTCGCGCACCAAAATAGTCATCGCCATGAGAGCTATAACCGGTATTGCTAGCATTAAAGTTTCCATATCCCCATTACTGTCTACAACATCAACCATGGCATTGACCATCTCTTTGGTCAAATATATTGTTGCCGCTGGTAATATCCCCCTAATAATTAATAGTACTGTTGATAGTAAAGTCCAGCCATGTGCTGCTTGCCAGACCAATCTTAATGCCTTTGGCACATACTTTATTTGATGTAGCTGACTTCTTAGAGACAACTTGCGTTTTAGCTTTTCTTCATATTTGGTTCGTTTGTGATGCATTAGTAGTCCTTCATAACTAGTATTAATTTATTACAGTGCTTATCTCATCGCATGTTGGCTCTAGTAACGGTTCTCGATAAAAAGCCCGATTATCTCCTGATATGGTAAAGATCAATCCTACATCGATATATTTTTCGTCTCCGTCTTTTTTGAGACACCCAATAATGATCACTTCACTAAGGTTAGAAAGACCCTTTGGGATAGCACCTGGCATAATTGCGTTATAGGTTCCATTAGGCCCAATCAGGATAAAAGCTAGTCTGGAATAATCTAGCATTTTATATGGATAGTAAAAAGAAAACTCTCCATTCCCTGCACGATAATATCGGGGATACATGATTTGCCCTGTGACAACAACAATGTTCTCGGTACTAAGGAGTTCTTCTATATAAGGTTTTTTTTCTACAATTTGAAAAGCACTAACAAAAGATGGAATATCGTAAGCGTTGTTATCCTCGAATTTTTTCTGAAAGATAAAGTCAGGAATAATCAGGAAAAAACCTAGCACAAATACAGAGAGAAAGGTGAGCGGGATTATTTTTTTTTGCACAAGTTGGTTTTCACTTTTTGAAGGGATGAATCGTGTGTCTCCTCCATTAGGTGCTATCCACATGAACAATTGAAATAAACCAATTATAAAATAAAGGATAATGATCCAATCCACAGGAACAATATATCTTCCACCAGAAGATCTAGCAAAAGCATTCGCGATATTATAGCCAAAGAAAAATAGCAATGGTATCCATCCAGCAATAGGGAATCTATAACTTGAAGAAATAATTCCTATGCTGACAAGGGCAAGATTCAATATCAAGAAAAAGGATTGTTCAATACTCAAACGACCGCTCCATGATGTACGCCAAAATGAGTTTTTAGATTTTATTGTGTTTCGCAGGGAATCGATCGAAAAAGAATGTGGAAGGATCAATGTTGATGTTACGATGTTTCGCGCGAAGTGATTTCCAACAGCTTTGAATTTCGAGACATTTTCTAGCGTGGTGTTTGGAGGATCCGAAGAATATCGATAGTCGTTGGACACAGAGCGTTCTCGAATTGCCGGAGTTTCTTCTTCAGGTATATAATGTGTTTCAGCAATGGTGAAAATTTTTCTTATGACTGCAGGATACCTATAATTTGGGTGCTCTACATAATTCTTGAATTCATACGGAATGCCAAATGTAATCATGCCAAGAGTAAATAAGGCTAGAACAATAAGTTGCCTTTGTTTCTTTAGCTTTGATGTAAAGAAAGGCAATAAAACCATAACGGGAAAAAAACCAAGGATTGTTTGCCTAAGGTATATGCCTAAACCAAATATACCGCCTATAACAACTGCTCGAGACAACTTATTTGGCTGACGCAACCAAGCAAGGGTGCCATGTAGAATCAACCCTACTAAAAGCGCTGTTGGAAAGCCCGTTAGCATTTGCTTCTGATTCGCAAGATTGATCAGCTTCGTCGCTGCAATGCCGTTTATCCCGCGTAAGATAATAATAGTTGCCAAGGCAGCTCCTGTACTTCTATTGCTCAGAAACTTTGCAATCAAATAAATCACAGCGGGGAAAAGAGCTAATAGAGCTGCCTGGAGATCCATATTATGGGCATAATTTTGTCCGGATAACATGTGAAGATATACGAGAAATGCTGGATACACTGGACGGTTGTAAGCCTGGCCGTTATTTAGCCCCTGTCCGATTAGGGCATATTGACTCATTATGTCAAATCGAGCAGCATCTGCAAAGGGATATGTCTCATTCGTTGGTGGGTAAGGACCTGGATTTAAATAGCCGTTTTGTATAGGTGTACTTGCCCAAAGATATCCTCCAATTGCCCAAATCAGGAGAAAAACTACAACATCAAATTTTCTTAAAAACAGCTTTTTGCCCTTTAGTATCCTTTCGATTTTTAGTAACAACATACCAACTAGTAATGCAATAAATACTTGCCATCCTAAAACGGGAACTCCAGCTTCGTTCCAATCCTCTCCATTTGGGATTATGCCCATTCCGCTTATGGAAATAAAAATCCAGAGAAGTACAAAACTCAAAAAAAGTGTAATCGTGGAAATCAAAAATGGTCTGTTATGTTTCTGAAAAACTCGAAACACAGTTTTTTTGTTGTAGTTTCTATGCGCCAGATAAAGCAGTATCTGAATGGATATGATTAACCCTAGGGCAATTAATGGCTTTGTTATCAATATGTAGTTTTTTAGTTTCCCAAACCGATCAACGGGGGTGAAATAAAAAAACCAACTTATCGCCCCTATGCTATAAGCTGTATATCTAAAGAATAGCTGTTTTTTTTTCTGGCTAACGTAGTTTTGAAATTGCTGTGCGGATGGTGTTCCCAATGCGACTTGAATGCCTAACCAAGCGAAACCTGAAAGCATTAAAAATAATAAGATTATGGTAAAAAAACGAGACGAAGAATATATGAATACCGACTGGTTAGATGAAGCTTGCCTGGCAAAATGCAAAAGAACAACAAAAATTTCTGATGTAATCAAAATTATTGAAAAAGAGAAGGGGGAAACTTTGTCTTTTTTAAAAGCCATCAAAGTATATACTCGTAATTTTTTTCGAAAAAGAAATCTAGCAAGGACTTATATTTTCTTATATAGAAGCATTCTGTAGACTACCCAAAAGCCAGAAATCTGCTTAGTTACATCGCTCTTTTACTTTTGATGCCCATATATAGGCACAGCCAACGGTGTTCTACTCTTTCTGTATACTGTGTTCTCTTGTGATTATATCGCCAACACGATCGCTTGGGTAAGCGTAATTAGAAAAAGCTGGTTATTTTCATTAGAAATGATGCGAATTTATAGTCACACCCAAACTTGGAACGAAATACATGAGGCTGTTGTCCACGGCACCGATATTGTCGGACTCCCGAATCAGGCTGTTAAAGAGAGCCGCGAGCGCGTTCAGGCCGCCATCAAGAATAGCGGTCTTCCTTATCCCCGCAAACGTATCATTGTCAATCTCGCTCCCGCCGCCGTCCGAAAAGAAGGTCCCGCTTATGATCTTCCCATCGCGCTCGGCGTTTTGCTGATGCAAATGCTTGTTCCGCCCGATAGCGTGGATAAATCGATGGTTATTGGCGAGCTTTCTGCATAAAACGGTGAAAACGCACACCTTAAACGGTCGATGCCGCACAGTGGGCAGGAGA
>Ga0008651_10001716_pt1 | contig 12474 bp, 12 predicted proteins | sample SaaInlV_200m_DNA_6_FD_59173 | JGI IMG/M metagenome (GOLD analysis project Ga0008651, IMG submission 59173) | Marine microbial communities from expanding oxygen minimum zones in the Saanich Inlet - SI037_S2LV_200m_DNA | ecosystem: Environmental > Aquatic > Marine > Intertidal zone ...
AATAAAAAAAATATAATAAAAAAGGTGACGTTTTTTAACATGACCTATTTCATGAGAAATGACAGCCCTTATCTCATCCGGTTCAAGGAATCTGAGCATGGCCGGGGTTACCATTATATATCTGAATTTCTTCACAAGTCCCATAACACCGGCAGTAATCATAGAACCACCAAACATTGGCCAGTATAGAATATCTGCAAACCCTACCCCGCTTTTTCGACATAATTTATCAATTATTTCACGGTCTGAGCCCTCTTCAATAGATCGGCACCCCCAGATAAATCTAATAATGGCCGGCCCCATTATTACTATTCCAAAAAGACAAACCATTGAATAAATAATCTGTCCCATTTCACTTGAAATAAATAGTTTGACCATTTCAAAAGGCTGAACAGAAATTATATCATCCAATATAGAAAATATAAACCATGGAAGAAACACAGGAAACGGAAACAATATATTTGACAAAACATATGCCTTACGAGACATGTCAGTCATAAAAATTCTGTTATATGGCGTGTATGCACATGCCCATATTACTAAAAAATAAAGAATAAATATCCCAAGAAAAACAATACCCCGAATAGTGGAAATTCTATGAAAAAAGGAAATATTTTCAACGAGATTGATAAAATAAATATCAAAGAAGTAAAAAATAAGTGCCAGAAAAGCCAGCCTTGTTATCGAACTATTAATCCTTTTGTCTATATCAGTTAAAGATACTATACCAGAACCCTTCATATCTTCGCGTGTTGCAAACTTTTCAATATTTCTGAAAGATAAATATGTATATAAAATAAAGAGGAAAAGAAGAGTCAGATAAAACAATATGGATTCAATGGGGGAGAAAATGTTTTCCTTCGAAGGCTGATAGGTTGCGAATATAAGTAAACCAACTGCAAAATATAAAAAATTGCTAAACATGTTACTCCCAAAAAAAAGTATGACCAATAACTGTAAAGTAATATAAACAGGAAATTATACCCCTTACAGAATTTATATCCCGAATCAGGATAATATAGGTCATACGCAAAAAACGGTCAAATTAATCATTTCTTGACGGGCACCATCCCCATCTCAAAAATACAGCATGCGGGTAGTAGTAAGCATTATAATAGGGTGATAACACAGCAGTCAGACTATAGATGTTTTTTCCGAAAAGTTCTAACCTAAATACCTTTCCTTTTCACTATATATACAACCGCAGTACTGCTGACGATAAAGACCAATGCGTTTTGATTCTTCAACACCCTCTTTCCATCCCTTACGGAAATCGGCATAATAAAAAGGTACACCTATTGACTTTCCTATTGACTCTCCTAAAGACCTGAGCATTTCATGCTTCTGGAATTTACTATACAAAAGTGTTGTTGAAAAAAAGTCAAATTTACCTTTTTTTGCGTAAAGAGCTGTTGATTTCAGACGTTCTTCATAACACAGAAAACATCTATTTGATTCCCTGAATGCTATATTCTGCAGGAAACCTTCTATATCATACCCTTCCGGATAAATAACTTTAAGATCAATGATCCCGGAATATTTTTCAAGGGATTCCTGTCGCCTTAAACATTCAGTATAGGGATGGATGTTATTTCTGTAATAATACCCCATGACATCCATCCCCTCGTTTCGAAGTAATTTAACCGGATAAATCGAACAAGGTGCACAACAAATATGTAGAAGAATTTTCACTTTCTTTTCCCAAAAATTGCGGTTCCGATGCGAACAATTGTTGCACCTTCTTTTATTGCAACTTCAAAATCCCCTGTCATTCCCATTGATAATTCATCCATATATACATTTGATATGTTTTCAGATTTTATACTATCCCTTAATTCACGAAGCATTGAAAAATAAGGAGCAACCCTTTCGGGTTCATTATATAATGGAGGAATGGTCATCAGCCCATCAATTCTGAGATTGGTAAAAACGGAGATCTTCTTTACAAGATCCAATGTTTCATCAGAAAGAGTACCGGATTTTGATGACTCCATACCAGTATTTACCTGTATCAGTATATCCTGAACCTTGCCTATTTTCACAGCCTCCCTGTTTATAATTGCCGCAAGTTTTAAAGAATCCACAGTATGGATAACATCAAAATATTTTACCGCATATTTTGCCTTGTTTGACTGCAGATGTCCGATAAAATGCCATGAGACCGGATATGCCGAAAGCTCGGTTATTTTTTCACGTGATTCCTGAATATAATTTTCACCAAAAATAACTGCTCCGGCATTTATGGCTTCCTTAACCTTTTCTATAGGCATAGTCTTGCTCACAGCCACAACTTTTATCTCTTCAGGATTTCGTCCACATGATAAAGCCGCATTAATAATCCGTTTTTTTATATCATTAAGTCTTTCTATCAATTAAATTTCCTTTGAGTTTTACTTATAGTTTTCCGAATCAACATCCTCATTAATATTGATTACTTTTTCCTTAATAAGATGCTCAATGACCTCACATACAGGTAACCCGACTACATTTGTATACGACCCGGTAATATTCTTTACAATAAAAGTACCGAGCCCCTGTATTGCGTAAGCACCTGCTTTGTCAAACGGTTCCCTGGTATGAATATACCATTCTATCTCCTCTTGGGAAAGTTTCTTGAATAAAACATCAGTTTTTACAAATTCTGAATAAAAATGTTTTTTATTCATACAGAAAATCGCAAAACCTGTATATACATGATGAACTTTACCGCTAAGGCTGTTTAACATACTCCTGGCATCATCAACAGAATCAGGTTTCCCCAATATTTCGCCGTTTATCAGCACTATCGTATCCGCACCAATAACCCACTTATCAGGATATTTTCCGGAAATGCCTCTGGCTTTTGCCTCAGCAAGAATTTTTACATAATCACTCGGGATCGTAACAGGTATTAAATCTTCGTCGACATCACTGGGAATAATAGAAAATTTCAGACCTGCCTGCTTTAACAGGTATTCACGTCTTGGTGATTGAGACGCCAGAATTATTATAGGATCTTTATTTGAATTTTGCATGGCGAATCCATATCAAATGGGCTGGGGTTTTACAAGAAACAAGAAAGAAAAAAGCCCAAACGCTTATAAATCATCGTTCATACTATTGACAATTTTTTAAATAAAATGTAGAAAATACTTCTGTAAACGCCTGGGTGGCGGAAATGGTAGACGCAAGGGACTTAAAATCCCTCGGAGATATTCTCCGTGCCGGTTCGATTCCGGCCCTAGGTACCATATGAAATCAAGGGGTTGTGCTTAAAAGCATAACCCCCTTTTTTCATGTATTAAAAAACAATATACTACACAAAATATATAAGTCTTCAGTAAAAAAACGAGTTTGTTTCAATTTATACATCTTGCCACATCACGAAAAAGAGAAATCAACCAGATCCTCAACAGTATACATTTGAAAAGTTTCGTGGTTTAACATTTTCGCAATTTTAGTTTGACAATATGTTATTAATACAATATTAATAAAACTATTCTACCTTTATCTCAGATAAAATAAATCTATTTCTTATGATATTTGATCTTAATTACGATATATAAATTTATAAACGCCATATAATCATACTAAATAAAACCTTTAAACGGCATATAGTCTATTAACGGGGAAATACAGCCATCGCATGGTGAGATATACCAAAAGAAAATTCTCCTGCCTTACAACTTATAATAAAGTCAAGCTATACAATGAGTAAATTGTATTATTCTCCTGGAGATTAAATGAAGAAATACAACTACAAAAATCAGATAAATCCTTTCCATATAAAGGATTACAAATACTACAAGAAACCTAAAAAAATATCAGTCGATGAAAGAGCAGGAAGACATAATTCTGTCCAGAACCGGAGTTCAGCAAAGATTCAAGAGGGGCTTACGCTTTTAATAAAGGAATTCATCACTGAATCTATAGAGAACCAGAAACAGCTGGCTAAAGCTCAAGAACTCAGGGCAAATGCACAAAAACGTATGATTGAGGTAAAAGAAACATTCTTAACATTTATTAATAATTATCTGGAAAACTTCAACGATCCTCAACCAATATCGCTTGCGATAAAAGGAAAAAGAATAGAAAATAAATCAAAATATGAAAAAAATGAAATCGTTTATGAAATTATTGGGGAAATGAGAGAACTGAACATGACATATAAGGAAATTGCTGAATACCTTGAAAAGGAAAAAGTCCCCACCCTTTCAGGTAATGGCAAATGGCACGCACAGTCAATTTGCAGGTTCTACCAGGAGTTTACTTACAAAGATACTTACTAACTCATGATAAAACTGTTAAAATTATTTTTACTATAATCATGTATACTATAAAAGTATTTGCTTTTTTAGTTAATTCTCTAAAATTTCCTGCTCTACGTCATGATCAAAATCAGCCTCATTTGAAGTTAAATCCAGAGAATATAGTTTCTTAAAGTCTTCTTCCATTTTCTCTAATGGAACGTCCTGATACTCTCCACGATGCCTTATATATTCCATATGTTTCTTGCCATCAAGATCAAACGGATGATAAATTGAGTCTCTTAGCCCGTCAAAATCAAGTGTTTTTAATCTAAACTTCTCACAAAGCTCTATGTTGAATGCAGGTGTTGCCTTAACCCAAATCTTATTCAAATATATTGAAGTATACCCGTGCCAATAAAATACATCATCTGTCATTTGTTTTCGCATTCTTTCCGTTGTGAGATGATTACGCACATCGGCAAACCCCAGGCGGGAAGGTATTCCAATTGCTCTGCAGCAACTAGCAAGAAGGATGGCTTTAGATACACACCAGCCATGTCCATCCTGCAATGTAGTACTGGATTTAAGTCCTTCAGCAGATAAATTATATTTATAAGGGTCATAGCGAATACTGTCTCGAACAGCATAATAAAGACTTATTGATTGTTCTATATGGTCGGTTGTCGAACCTGCATTTTCTTGAGCAAATTTCAAAACAATGGAGTTGTCTGAATCTATAATCAATGTTGGTTGTGTATATTGCATCATATCAGAACTCATTATGTTTCCCCTTCCCCCAATTGACCTGAATAATATTTATCGACACTAATATTTCTATTATATTATAGATCTTATCGATTTCACTATTTATTTTTTTAAATGGCAATTTTTAAGATAGAATATACATTTTTTAATAATTCCCACTCAATATAAAAATTATTTTTACATTAACAAAAAATTCAATGATTCAATTATGATAATCTCGTAAAAAATACAACTGATGGCTAAGTATAAATCTTCATATACAAGGCATAGTTATTGATCTGGAGTGAAGGCATACATGTAATATGTCGAATTTCTGATCAATCGCTATAACGCAGTAGATGGAGACTTTTTAAGACGCCATCAATTATGATGGTATATGATACATTTATTACAGAGCTTCTTCCTGATTATAGGATATCAATCTTAAGTTATATAAAGTCAATGCCAATATAGTTTAAATATCTTAGCACGGTCAATATATTTCAATGTCCATAAGGGTTAAATAAAATTTAACTACAAAATCTAATTTCAAATGGACAAGTAATGTTTATACGATATTTAAAAAAACCTATTCATAATAATTTTTTCATTATCAGCTTGATTTTTCCATATAATATGATAAAGGTTTATAAATTAATAAGGACCAGCCGTATTTGGCGGTTCAGTTTCGTTCTGAAGGAAAGATTTATTTGTCAAAGTGACAACCTACAGTTTGGAACTATGAGAATTTTTTTCGAAAAGGAGGATGTCACAATGGCTGACGGAATTGTAAAATGGTTTAATAGTAGTAAAGGTTATGGGTTTATTGAACAAGAAGATGGTCCGGATGTATTCGTTCATCATTCAGGAATCAATGCAAGCGGTTTCAAATCTCTTGAAGAAGGCGACCGTGTAACATTTGACATCGAACAGGGACCAAAAGGTCCGGCTGCAGTTAATGTCACTGTGACTTAGTTTATCATCTGATTTAAAAAAAAGGGCATTCCTTCGAATTTAAAAAAAGAGGAATGCCCTTTTATTTTTTTAAGTGTTTATTGAATTTAAACCTTCATCTTCACCGCTATTTATTTTTCATATAATACACTTCAGACTTCATCCACTTAACTGTATATACCGTTATTTTTTTTGGTCGTAATTTTTAATTAAACAACAAAATTAATATAAGCTTTATCACTTTATGGAGGAGCTCATGCTTCAAAGATACGATATAGTAATAGAAAGAGAAAACAATAGCCTGTCAATTGATGAATTTGCAGCACTTGGTAGAACATCAAGAAAAAACGAAAACACCGATCCTCTTAAAGAAGAATTTGTTTTTATTCAAAAAGTTATCTATGACGGTGATAAAATTCAAGCAGCTATTAATGAAGGAACAGATAGTTTAATTTCGGAACTTAGATCCGACGATTTTTTCCCAATTCGTCCATGCGCGGAACTTATTGCCAAAAAAGTGACCGATTTATTAGGTGACAAATCAGTAAATTCTTCTGAACTCTTTTTTTAAATTTCAACCCTTCCATACTACGGATGATTATTATAACCAATCTCAAATAATTCATCTATAGCCCTATAGTTGTGTTCTCTTCCGTTCCAAAAGGTTCAATGCTAAGAGTATAATACGCTTTGTTATCGTCAGATGCCTTGTCCGCAAATCCAATCTGTATTTTTGAGATAGTTTGTGTAAAATTTTTAAAAATATTGAGACTTTGCCAACTTCAGTTTTTAAATATCTCCCTGCTCTTACAACATATATCCTGATAAACTGATTATGATTATGATACATAATAAAAGGGACTAATGATTCATTTGTTATCTTGACATCCACCCTTTTTTGATTATACATATTTACCAAATAAATTAGTTTTTACTTAAAAACTTCTGTAGCTTCCCTTTTTCTTTTCACTTGCCGTTGATTTTTACGGCATAAGCGGTATTTTTTTTATTCTATTTAAGGAGAATCGCCATGAAACCAGTTAAAGAAAGTGATCAAGACTATAACCTTAATGTTATTCCTGAATTTCCCATTAAAATCCAAGATATAAAAATCGATGGTGAAGCAGGTACCAAAACCGGAACAACATCAAAACCGGGTAATGCGGATTTGTTAAAAACCATGCATATTATCCGCTTTTTTGAGCTGCACCTGTCAGAGGCGATTTTAACAGGCGTTCTTCCTACTTTTGCCATTCATCTTTCAATTGGCCAGGAAGCAGTTGCCACCGGTGTATGTATGAACCTTAGAAACACGGATTATCTCAATACAACTCACAGGGGTCATGGCCATATTATTGCAAAAGGTGCGGATCTGAATAGGATGATGGCAGAAATTTATGGTAGAAAAGATGGCCAATGCATGGGGCGGGGAGGATCAATGCACGTGACTGATGGCAACCGCGGGATTCTGGGTGCCAACGGGATAGTTGGTGCAGGATACCTTCTTGCAATGGGTGCCGGATATACTATTAAAAATAAAGGAAGAGATGATGTTTCGGTTGTTATTGCAGGGGATGGCTCTGTAAACCAGGGCATGTTCCATGAATCAATGAACATGATCTCACTGTTTGATCTGCCTGTTCTTATTGTAGTGGAAAACAATCTTTATGGAGAATTTACTCCTATAGATAAGCATTCTGCAGTAACAGAAATGTACAAACGAGCACAAGCATATGGAATTGAATCATGCAGGCTTAACGGAAATGATGTAAAAGAAGTATTTACCGAAACAGGAAAAATAATTGAAAAAATCCGCACTGACAGCAAACCGCGCTTGGTGGAGCTTATGACCTATCGCTGGCATGGCCATATGGAAGGTGATGGTGAATTATACCGAACGGAAGAAGAAAAGGAAAGATACAAGAAAGAAGATCCGATATTGCGAATTGAAAATCAGATGCTGCAGGACAAAGAGCTAAACCAAGAAGAAATTCAAAAGATAAAATCTGATGCTGAAAAACAGGTAAAAGATGCGATTGCTTTTGCAGAGCAGTCTGAAGAACCAAAACCATCAGAACTCTTATCAAATTCATATTCCCCGGAACAGGAATTTATTTTTCAGGGCGAAATTTCAATACCTGATAAACAAACAAAAGAAATTACCACTTCAGAAGCAATCAGGGAAGCCATTTTAGAGGAAATGGAACGTGATGAGAATGTTTTTTTGTGGGGAGAGGATGTAACTCTCGGAGGGTATTTCAATGTTACTGACGGCCTGGTTGACCAATTCGGTAAAAATCGAATCATTGATACACCGATTAGTGAAAACGCCATTATCGGTGGTGCTGTAGGTGCAGCCATGACAGGGATGCGGCCTGTTGCGGAAATTCTTTTTTCCGATTTTTTAACATGCTGTATGGATCCAATTATGAATCAGGCCGCAAAACTAAGGTACATGACAGGAGGACAGGTTTCTATTCCATTAACAATAAGAACTCCTGCGGGAAGCGCTTTCGGAATGGCTGCCCAGCATTCACAATCAATTGAAAGAATGTTTGCAGGCATACCGGGGCTCATAGTAGCTGCCCCTTCAGATGCTGCCACAGCCAAAGGGTTACTGAAAACTGCCATTCGCTCCAACAACCCTGTTCTCTTTTTTGAACACAAACTTCTTTATTTGGAAACAGCGATGGTTCCTGTTGAAGAGTACACACTTCCTCTGGGGAAAGCCAGAGTGTTAAAAACCGGTAAAGATGTCACAATCGTTACACATCTTTTTGGAGTTGGTGTTGCACGTGAAGTTGCTAACATTCTTGAAGCATCCGGTATCAGTGCCGAAGTAATTGACCTTATCACTCTTTATCCCATGGACACGGAAACAATTCTCAAATCAGTTGCAAAAACAGGCCGCCTTGTCACAATTGAAGAAGGACACGCAACACTGGGTATAGGCTCAGAAGTTATAACACGTATAGTTACTGCCGGGTTTAACCTTCTAAAATCTGCTCCATTACGTATAGCAGCACAGGAATGCCCGATTCCATATGCAAAAGACCTTGAAAACTCAATGATGCCAGGTCCTGAGGAAATTGCTGAAAAAATCAAAAAACTTACTTGAGCCTGTAATGTGAACATTTAGATTTCCACAACATAATTAAAGGGGATTAGAATGAAAATTTTAGCATTTAACGGAAGCCCAAGGGCAAAAGATAGCCATACTGATTACATTCTTCAGCCATTTCTTGAAGGAGCCAGAGAAGCCGGCGCCACTACTGAAACGCTATACCTTAAAGATCATAGAATCAAACCATGCACAGGATGTAACAGCTGCTGGCTGCAGACACCCGGAGTGTGTATAATTAAAGATGACATGGCAGGAATACTTGAAAAAATCCTTGAAGCAAATGCTCTTATCTTTGCCACGCCTCTTTATAATTGTACTATGACAGCGCATATGAAAGCGCTTCTTGAACGAGAACATCCTTTGGCTTGCCCTCAACTTCTAATAAATGAAGACGGTGAAATGGCACACCCCCCCCGCTATCCTGATAAAATGAAAAAAAAATGGATACTTATTTCGAATGCAGGATTACCTGAAGCCAAACATTTTGATCTTCTTTTGGAAAATATCAAGAGGATGACAATTCTTTCGGGTGGTGGTGGTTATGCCACATTGGTTGGTACTATTCTTAAGGGAATGGGAGGCGCTTTTTCCAAAGCCCCCGAAGACCCGGGATCATTAGAATGGTTTTTTGATGCTTGTAGAAAAGCCGGCGCAGAACTTGTAAAAGAAGGAAAAATCACTACGGAAACACAGGAAATACTTGATCGCCCCCTGTTCAACTATACAAATCAGGAGTATGTGGACAAACTTAACATATTTGCTGACAATGTATTGGAAATGTTTGCAGCTGCAAAGAATGACAGCTGACACTTACATAACTTACAGACTTCAAAGCATAGCAATATCTTTGAAAAACGTTTCCAGCCATCTGTCAGAAGGACTGGGAGTAGAAGGTCTGCTATTCAAGTTGTCCGGTTATCAGTTGAACAAGTATAAGTGAAAAGAGACTTAGAACAGCACCTACAACGAACGTAATCCTGTAATCTACCAGCCATAGAAATCCTCCTATGGCTGGTAAAAAAACTGCGGCAATATGATTTATCGTAAATCCCACAGCCATACTTGGTGCAATATCTTTCGGGTCGGCAATTTTTTGAAAAAAGGTTCTTATTGCGATAGCAAAGTTGAAAAAAATATGATCCGCAATATATAAAAATGCCACAATTATTTTTGACTCAACAAAAGCATAGGAAAGAAAAATTATAATCAGGCTGAAATATTCAAGGGACAGAACCTTTCTCTCTCCGAATATGACTATGCATTTTCCTATAAAAGGACTTAGAAAAAAGTTAATAACATTATTTACAATGAAAAGTGCGGCTATTTCCTGAACTGAAAAATGGAATTTCTTAACAAGAAGAAAAACCGCAAAAGCAACAAAAATCTGGCGTCTTGCTCCAGCCATAAAAGTCAGAAAATAAAAGAGCCAGTACCTTTTCTTCAAGATCATTTTTTTGCGCTGAGGGATAAGATTCTTATCACAGGGGTCCTGGGAAAGCGCCCATAAGCTTGCGACAACAATAAGGCCTCCAAATAAAAGATACAACTGCAGGTAGTTCAGTATGGGTGCAAGGACAAAAATAATAATTCCTGCACATATATTGCTGGCAGATGCAAAACTTCTAAGTTTTCCAAAAACAAGAGGTGATGTTTTATTATCAAAATACTGAAGTGTCAGAGACTGATTAGTTGTCTCGAAATAATGAAAACCGAAACTCATAATAAGAGTAGTAACAAGGATACCATAAAAACTCGGTAAAAAACCTGTTGCCGCAACTCCGGCACCAAGTATCAAAACTGATAATGCAGACAAACGGTGTTCTTTTATGATAAGGAGTACATAAACGACAAGCAATGCAAGAAAACCCGGGATTTCACGGACCGATTGTAATATTCCGACATGACTCCCGTTTAAGCCTATTTCATTTACAACAAAATTATCAAAAAGGCTTCGCCATACATATAGCCCTGCTGTTGCGCAAATGGTTAAAACCAGTAAATAACGATACATTTGATTTTTTTTTAATTCAGTCATGATAATTCCGTACTACTTACTTGAATATCTACATAACAATATCATGCCATGTTGGCCTGGATATTATTATTCTTGCATAAAAAAAACAAGGAGTTTGATATGAAAATAAAAGTGTCACCTCTGGTGCATATTGAAATAGTCGTACATGATGCTGAAGAGACTTATCAATTACTTAATCGTGTTTTTGGAGCTGAGAAGGTCGAGGAAGATCTTTCATCATATGCTGAAACCCTATCACCATTTAAAAGGATAATTCATGTCGACCTGGGAGGGACCGTATTACAGCTCATTGAACCGGCAGAATCCGGCACATGGCAAAAGCAGCTGAAAGAAAAAGGACCGGGTGTACATAATATTACTTTTAAAGTTGATAATATTCAGGATGCGATAAAAGCTCTTCAAAAAGAAGGATGTGAACCCCTTTGGCAAACATCTTTGGATGCTATTCTTGGCTCTGACCCTTCAAAGCCTGCTGAGCCAAACACCTGTATGATAGATACTATGGAAAAAGTCGGGTTCAGGCTGGAACTGTTTCAAAAACCGGAAGGCAATACATAAATCAACCCTTCCTCACCTTAATAAAGGTACTGATATCTTCATTTTCGATGGAATAAAGTGCATCAAGAAAAGCAACCGAAAAGCTTCCGGGATTGTCACTTGTTATTACCGCTTTTTCAGCACAGAGACCGTAAAAAGCAAAGGCCGATGTGGTGGCCTCGAGAAGTTTCTCTCCTGCAACAGCGCAGAATGCAGCAGTAACGGCTGTAAGACCGCACCCTGTACCGGTAACCCTTGTCATTAATGGATGACCGTTAGCCACACGTAAAACCTGGTTACCATCAGTTATAAGATCTTCTTCACCGGAAATTGCAATAATACATTTAAAATCATTTGCGATTTCCTTTGCTATGTCAATATGATCAGATGTTATTAAAAGTGAAGAGTCAACTCCCCTGGTTTTTACTTCTGAAGAGGCTAATGAAAAAATTTCTGAAGCATTACCACGAAGAACAGAGATTTTGGTTTCTTTCAAAATTCGCTCTACAGTTTCTGACCTGAGCTTTGTTGCCCCTGCTCCTACAGGATCCAGTATTACAGGAATTCCTTTAGAATTAGCCGTTTTTGCTGCACATATCATCGATTCAGTCCAGTCTTCCTGAACCGTTCCTATATTAAGCACCAGAGCGCCTGCAATTGAAGTCATTTCTTCAACTTCACTCCGGCAATGCGCCATAACCGGTGAGGCTCCGATAGCCAAAAGTATATTGGCAGAAGAATTCATTACAACAAAATTTGTTATATTATGAATTAAGGGGGATTTTTCCCTGATCATATTGATGAGCTCAATCGTGTATGATTTTATCTCCATTATTTCATAATCCTTTTAT
>Ga0008651_10001729_pt1 | contig 12443 bp, 12 predicted proteins | sample SaaInlV_200m_DNA_6_FD_59173 | JGI IMG/M metagenome (GOLD analysis project Ga0008651, IMG submission 59173) | Marine microbial communities from expanding oxygen minimum zones in the Saanich Inlet - SI037_S2LV_200m_DNA | ecosystem: Environmental > Aquatic > Marine > Intertidal zone ...
AACTGGTATTATTTCTTTCATAAAAATTCATCGGGGAGGTCTGTTTTAAGGGTTTGGGGGGCTATTTACTTCTTTACAACCATGTCCTTTATCTCTTCGATTTCTTTTATCGAAATTGCAGTTCCTTTGAATTTTAATGCATATAGTACTGCATCTAGAAACTCTTTTGTTGTTTCTTGCATATATCCTTTTTTATGAGCAACATACATTAACTCTGCTGACCTGATGAATCTTTGTTTTTTGAATTTATGGAGGGAATCTCCGACCTCAACTACTTCAGTTCCTAATTTTTTGCTAAGTAAATTTTTCATACTTTCTGGACTTTCTATTAATATCCTAGTTCCTCTTTCGTCTATTACAATTAAGTTATCACAACTACAAAGATTAGAAAAGGCCATACAGCTAGCTTCTCCATCGTGAATAATTTTTATTCTCTGGTGTGTTTTGGTTGACTTCAGTGAATTGTTTGCTAATTTTAAAATTCTAGATGACTCTTTTTGTAGTTTTGATGTTGGAACTATTTTGGTTGATGAAACTAGCACTCCTTTATCGAATAATTTTTGCACTTGCATTGCTTCTAGTTTAAATTTTTGAATCTTTAGTGGCTTATCTAGGATCTCTTTTCTAACAGCCGGGGTTACGACAAATTCTCCATCAAACCCTTCTTTTAATTTTTCTAGCACGGGTAACAACCCATTCATTGTTAGTGATATTATTGGTCCTGCGTCGAATATTAGATATTTCATTTAAAAAAATCCTCCGCATATTTGATTCGTTCTGCTTCTGGCAAGCTTTGCGCTACATGTGCCTCTGAAATTGAACTCTGTCCTATGTAACTAGATAAATCCCATAAACTTACTCCGAACAAGTCAGCTGTGGACTCTGCAGTTAGCCCATTTTCATATAACTTGAATGCTTTATTGATCTCTGCTTTTCTGAAAATATCTTTTAAGTATAACGCTAGATTCCCCGATATCTCGTTTAATGACTGTCTTATTTTCCCTAAAATTGCAATAGCCTTTTCCCCGTCGTCCATAGTCAAAGCCAAAATTGCTTCCTCCCAATTTTTAATAAGTTTATCATTAAATTCCTGCCAACCTTCCATTTCCCTATAATGCTTTCTTTGGAAAATTTTGCTTAATGAATAAACTAGAACTGCTGTCATTATATTTAGTGGATCTTGATGGACAGTTGCAGAATGTAATGTTTGATTTGAAAGATCTTTTAACTTCATCCAATCCCCTTCTTTTATAGCAATTTCTGCATTCTCAAATACCCTTGCTATATTAAATAAATCTCCACCTTTCTCTATCGAGACTTCCGGCTCACCCTTTTTCATTATTGAAGATGGTTAAACAAATTATTTAAACCTTGGGATTTTACAAGACTTAATGGAAATTATAATAGATACAAATTTCGTTTTAACCTGTGCCAAGGAAAAAATAGATTTTGCTGTAATCGCAGAAGAGATAATCACTGAAAGTGTTGAGTGGACCGTTCCCCAGCAAGTATTGGATGAACTTGGACAATTGAAAGACAGACCCGGTATGAAGATAAAGGATAAGGAAGCTGCAAATTTGAGTTTCACCCTATTGCAGGCTATAGCCCCAAAAATTGTCAATCTTGGTAGAAATCCTAATGTAGATATTGGAATTGTAAATTATGCTTTGAAGAGTGGCGGTGTTGTGGCCACCATGGACCGTGGACTTAAGGGTAGGCTACAAAATCAGATCTTAACAGTTCGTGGAAAGAACTGGCTAGAATTAATTTAATGTAACTCACTCTATATTCTATTCTTTACTGTAAAAATAGTTTCTCATTGTCCCATACATCAAGACAAGTATCACATAACCCATAATCTCTACCCATCTTTTCATAATGACTCTCACATACATGGCAGGTCTTATCTCTGTGTAACATACCAGAATAGTCCGCCTGGTCTTTTGTTCCGTCATATTGTTCTAAAAGATTAACCAGATGGGGATTTGAATTTCTTTTCAACAAGACATCTCTCGCCTTGTCTCTAGTGATTTGCCTTTGGGTATCTTGGTGTGAAATTTGAGATATCGGTTCCCATCCCGAGTCTGTTACTCTTGCTACTGGCTCAATCATCATTTCTATCATATATTAGTTATATATCATATCTTTATAAAAATTGTTGTGATGGATGCGGATAAAAATTACCTAACGTTAACGAGCGGCATCAGCTTGCTTATTTTCGAATATGTGAGAAAACCATGGAAGTTGGTGGCGTGAGGTTTAACGAGCGGCATCAGCTTGCTTTTCAATCTCGTTCTTCTTGTTCACAGCATAACTCTCATTCGAGTTTTGAGAGGCCAGGATCAACTCTTTAGCTAAAGCTTGAACAATTGTTGCCTTCTTGTTGAATGCCTTGTCATATGAGCCATGAACAAAAAATCTTAAAACCATATTTATTCTCCTTCTAGGTGAAACATCTACTGCTTGAGGGTATCTTGCTCCTCCGTATTCAAGGGAAATTACTTCATCTCGAGGAGAACCATTCTCAATTGCTTTTACAAAAACCTGTACAGGATTTTCTTTAGTTTGTTCCTCAATGATTTCGAAAGCGTCAGTAATAATTTTCATTGCTCTTGTTTGTTTTCCAGTCATCCATCCAGTAATAATCTTATGTTTTTTACCACGAGAACCTGGAATTTGGAGTAGGTTTGCTAATCTTTCAATAATGTTAACTCTGCTCTTTGTAGGGTCCCACTTAATCCTACCGTGAGACTTTAATGTTAATTTAGAATTTAAATTTATAACTCTCTTTAGTCCTGGGTCTTCTACTCTAACTTCGCTTGTATCGAATTTTCCGAATATTTTCATTGGTACCATTATCTTCGTCCTTTCTCGATCTTACCTGACCAAAGTCTATCCAATGGCTGATCGTTTACTTTAATTATTTCAAATCTAACACCTGATAAATCACCTTTTGTTCGTCCTTGTTTCCCACCAATTCTTTGAACCATAACTTCATCATGTTCATCTACAAATTTTTGAGCTAAATTTCCTGGGATAAAAGCTGTAACTTCCTTACCATTCTTAATTAACTGAACCCTACAACATTTTCTCATTGCTGAGTTTGGCTGCTTAGCTTCTTTTTGAATTTTCTTTAAAACTATTCCTTTTGCTTGAGAACTTCGTCCAATAGGATCGAACTTCAAAGTTATTCCAAGTCTCTTCTTTTTATCGACGAGTTTTCTATCTTTGAATTGCTTTCTCTTATTTTTCAATTTTCTTGCGTTCATTAATCCCATGTTATTAAATTATGGAGAAATTTTGGTTTATAAGTTTAATGCTTGTAAACTTATAGTGAAACACTTTATGTGTTACTCTAAAAAATTTGCATCAATTGAATCTTATGCTTTTAATCCCAAAAAGTCCTTTTAGTATTGTTAGTAATTCTTTTTCTCTCATACGATTTCTTCCAATCAGCGTCGCCTTTGCCTGTCTACCGCCGGTGATAGTTATCTCGTCATCTTTTAATTCTAACTTTGTAATTGAAACTGGTTCTGCTAATTTTGTAATAAATTTCAAAAGTGTTGCTTTTGTAGTTTCAGTTTCCATACCGATAACCTTTATCTTATGACCGATTCTTGCGCTAAGCATTTTGGCATTTTTAGCATTGGGCCCTATTGCCATAGTTACTTTTTTCGCAGGAACAACAAACACTAAGGCGTTATTATATTTAAAACAATATTTTGTTTCGACTCTACAAAGTTTATCAAATAGATTTAGATATCTCATAGACTGCATATCAATTGAGCCGACCATTTTACTTACGAACCGAGAAAACTTCTGAGAGGAAATCTAGATTTAATTCTTTGGCCATTTCCTTCTTTGTTTTTAGGACCACGAATTCAATTCCAGATTCTTCTAATTTGTCAACTGTTGCGTCTCTTGTATCTTTACAGATAAATACAGCACTCAAGTCTTTTTTATGCTTGATCGCTTGTTTTATACCAAAGACTGCTTTTTTTGCTTTTATAGCCTCGCTAACTTCTTTCATACTCATTTTTTGCCTCCCTTAGGTACACTCTGTGTGACCTCCTTCGCATCTGCTAATGCACCTGTAACTTTCACGTATAACCCCGGAAGGCCCGTTCCTACTGGTACTGGCTGATTAAGAATGATATTTTCGATTACGGAAGCCAATTCGTCTTTCTTTCCAGTCTTTGTAGCTTGAACAAATTGTTTATCTGGTGTTTCAAAACTTGCACGAGCTAGGATAGAACTCTTATCAGAGATTATACCCATTCGAGTAATACCTTTAACTGTACCTGATTGTGTCATTGTGTCAGCTATTAACATTGCATGTTTATCGTCAATATCTAAACCTTGTGAACTTACAACTTTTCCTACTTCCCTAATAATTACTTCTCTTGCAGCTTCAATTCCAAGTACGTTAGAAACTTCATGGATATCGTTTGTATATACTCTATTAGCATCTACGCCTTTCATCTTTAGTGTATCTTTTAGGTTGCTTCCTGCTGTTAAAATTACATAATCTTTGTCTCTTTTTGCAACTAACACTTGTGTTACCTTCTTTACACCTGATAAAATAACTTCCTTGATCTTTTCTTTTGTTCTATAAATTGTTTTGAAGTCTTCTTTTTTCATTTCAAGTACAATTCCGTCAGCTGCCTTCTTCGCCTCGAACCCCTTGTCGTTTAATACATCAACTGTTGTTGCGATTGAGATATGGGCTCTCTTCAATTTTCCTGAATCAATTGAGATTTTGATTGTTTTTGAACCAAAGTCGATTGAAATATTGCTCATGATGTCTTTTAATTTTACTTCTCTAATTTTTTCTGCCAATGTTCTTGCGTCATTCTCATTATTATGTTCTTTGTCTAGATAGATCTCCATTGTAGGCGTCTTTGGTGTCTTTCTAGCATCGAATATTTCGATAATCCTTGGAAGACCTGTTGTAACCTGCATTTCAGCTACACCAGCAGCATGGAATGTGTTTAAAACCATCTGAGTTGAAGCTTCACCGAAACTTTGAGCAGCTATAATACCTATTGCTTCACCTGGAGCTACCTTTTGGTTTTTATGTTGTGCGCTAATATCAATTCCATCAAGACCATATACAAACTGAACTATGCTTCCAGAAGCGTCCCTTACAGTTCCATCATACGCCATTACAAGATCTTGAAGTGCATTTGCTAATCTTCTGTATAGGTAACCGGACTTTGGAGTTCTAAGGGCAGTATCCATTAAACCATCTCGACCAGTCATTGCACCGAAGAAAAATTCTGTTGGTTTCATACCAGTCATGAATGAACTTTCAATGAACCCTCTTGATTTTGGAGATAAATCTCCCTTTTTGAAAAATGGTAATGTTCTTTCTGTATAACCGAAATCAATTCGCTTACCGTTTAATACCTGCTGACCAACAGAACAAGCAATCTGTGTCACATTAAGCATGGAACCTCGAGCTTTTGCCTTAATCATTTTATTTACATTATTGTTTTTTGGGAATTCCTTCTCTACTACTTTACCGATCTCTGTTCTAACTTCATTTAATACTTGTAGAATTTTTAACTCTCGACTTTCTTCCGCGTCTCTTCCTGGTAATAATTCTAAGGAACCATCGTAATATTGTTCAACGATCTTCTGGGTTTTTTCTTCTGCGCTAGCCACAACAGATTGAGTCTTTTTCTTAATAGAATCACTTACTGTTAAATCTTTTACAGAAACTGTAAAACCACTTCTCGATAAGAAATTTACACCAAGGGCAAAAACTTTTCTTAGAATCTCCATTGTTTCATCTCGTGAAATTTTACTATCAATTGTTTTTAGGTCGCTTCCAGATTCTTTTCTAAATCCTATAGCTGTCATACCTTTGCCTTGGAATTCTTTTGGTAAAACACTGTTGAAGATTTTATCTCCGTCATTCGTCTTATTCAATGTGAAATCAGTTTCTCCTGTGGAATACAATAGTTGCGAAGCGTCTGCTTTTGAAAGTTCAGACTCGTTTAACATAAAATTTCCTGTTGCTGCATCATCAATACAACCCATAAGATTCATATTCGTCTTTGGGGAGAAAAGATGATTATTTGCATTAAGTAAAATCTTTGCTTCTGCTAATGCTTCTTCAGATTGGGGACCATGTATCTGCATCTCATCACCATCAAAATCTGCGTTATATGGATTACAAACAGCTGGATGCATTCTAAGAGTTTTAGAAGGTAAAACCTTTACGAAATGTGCCATCATAGAAGCTCGATGCAAGGAGGGGTATCTTTGGAATAAAACTACATCCCCATCCACCATGTGTCTCTCTACGATATAACCTTGCTCAATTTCTTCTGAAAGTGTTTCTCTTAAGTCTTCTGTAATTCTTTTTCGCTTTCCATCAGGCCTTAATATATAATTTGCCGAAGGATACTCTGTTGCTAAAATTAATTTCTTACATCTTTCAATATTTAGGCTAGTTACTTTTTCTGCAACTGTAATAGTCTTTGCAATTTCAAACGGTACTCCTACCTCATTAATCTTTAAGTTTGGGTCTGGAGAAATAAGTGTACGTCCAGCATAATTAACTCGCTTACCTGCAAGATTCTTTCTAATTCTACCTTCCTTACCCTTTAGTCTCTCTGTAATTGTTTTTAATGGCTGACCAGATCTATGTCTTGCTGGTGGTACTCTTGCGATAGAATTGTCAAAATATGTTGTAACGTGATATTGGAGTAAATCCCACAAGTCTTCGATAATTACTTCAGGTGCTCCTGCGTTTAAATTTTCCCAAAGTCTTTGATTCGCTCTGATAATATCTGATAACTTATGTGTGATATCGTCTTCACTTCGCTCTCCACTTTCTAGTGTTATTGAAGGTCTAACTGTAACTGGTGGAACTAAAAGGCTTGTTAGAATTGCCCATTCAGGACGAAGAGTAGGAGCATTGATCCCTAAGATTTTCAAATCTTCCTCTGGTACTTTTGCTAATCTTTCTCTAATCTCTGTTGGAAGAAGTCTTGTTCTACCGATTTTAAAACTAGAAGGTTTTTCGATCTTTACTTTTTCTTGGATAATATTACAGTGTGGACATTTCTTTCCATCTTTTGCTTTCTTGATTCTATCTTTTAATCCTTTCTTTAAGTATTTCTCTTCCTTAATTAGAACTTTACCACAAGCTTCACATGTGCTTCTTAAAACAAGGTCAATTATTGGTAGATATTTAATATGTAAAATTGGACGTGCAAATTCGATTATACCTGGATGTCCTAAACATTCTTTTAATCGACCACCACAAGTTCTACATCTAACACCTGGGTCAATTGCACCAAGTTTCAAATCCATTAAACCACCGTCTACTGGATATCCGTCAATATCATAAAGCTCAGGAGTCACAATTTTTGCAACACTTAATTTCTTAATTTTCTCTGGGCTTAAAAGTGAGAAAGTTAAACTTGAGATTTTTTTCTTTACAATTTCTGCCATTTTATGAGTATTTATTTTTTAATTCGAATTTAGTTAATAAATGTAATCCCTGTAATTCTTCGATCAAAAGTTTGAAGGCATAACTTACTTCTACTGGCTCTACTTGGTTTGAGCTACATAGACTACAAACTCTCTTCTTATGGATCTGGTCGTCAATTGCCATTCCTCCACACTTAGTACATAAATGGATTACAACTTTATCAGAATCATATCTTTCTTTCAGTAGAAGGGATGCTCCATGGCCTACTAAAGCCTGTTGCTCCATTTCACCTAATCTTAATGCACCACCACGAGATCTACCTTCTATTGGTTGTCTTGTTAGAAGTGCAATCTTACCAGAAGCTCTTGCGTGCATCTTATCAGCTACCATATATTTTAATTTCATATAAAACATATTACCTACAAAAATCTTTACAGGCATTCTTTGACCAGTAATACCATGATAGAATGTTTCTTTGCCATCTTCTCTAAATCCTAATTTCTTTAAGTTAGCTTCTAAGCTGTCTAGTCCTTCATCGGAGAAAGGAGAAGCGTCTACTATTCTTCCGCTAAGCGAAGCTACTTTCCCACCTAAAATATCTAATAAATAACCTACAGTCATACGTGAAGGCACACCGTGGGGATTGAAAAGAATATCTGGTCTAACTCCTCTTGACGTAAATGGAATATCTTCTTCTTTAGCGATTGCTCCAACAATACCCTTCTGCCCATGTGGAACTGAAAATTTATCTCCTAATTCTGGTATTCTTAATTCTCTAGCTCTTACTTGGACGATTCTATTACCTTCTCTATCTTGAGTAATGAATACTGCATCAATTGTTCCGAATTCTTCTTGACGAATTGCAACAGAATTTTCCTTTTTAGAGTGGATTGAAATTTCTCTAGCTTCACTTAAGAATTTTGGAGGAGAAACTTTACCGATTACAACTTCTCCTTCTTTTAGATCTGCCTCAGGGTAAACGATTCCGTCGTCTTCTAAATATCTATAACTTTCTTCAGTTCTATAGCCAGATGTATCTTTTTCTGGAATTAAAATTTCGTCTCGAAGACCACCTGCGTAGTTTAGCTCTATAGTTGTATATGGTTTTAATCTAGAACTTCGTCCGAATCCTCTTTCGATTGATCCTTTATTCAAAACAATACTATCTTCAATGTTATAACCGTTATGTGGCATAATTGCAACAACTACATTTTGACCAACTGGATGTACATCTAATGTGTCATATACGAAACTTCGAACAACTGGACGTTGTGGGTAGTGTAAAATACTTACATCTGTGTCTACTCTTACTGGATAATTTGCTGCATAAATTCCTAAACCTTGTCTATATGCACGAGAACCACCTTTAACCATACGCGCAGGAGGATTGTGATTTGCGAAAGGTATCATGGAAACTGCTAGGCCTAGTGCATCAATCTTATCAATTTCTAAATGTGTATGTTCGTCTGTTAACTCTTCTTCTTCGAACCCTATATAACAACCTTCTTCTTCACTTGCATCTAAATATTCGATTAATCCTTGGTTTAGAAGATCTTCCCAGCTTAATGAACCTTGTTTTACCATCTCTAAATGCTCATCTTTCAATTTTGGCTTTCCATCTTCTACAACGATTACTGGACGCATAACTCTTCCAATTTCTGTTGATATGAAAACTGTATCAAGATGTTTTTCAAATTTAACTGAAGTTTCAATAGGTAATTTGCCATCTCTTCTCTCTGTTTTTACAGTTTGTACGAATTCTTCGGGTGACTGGATAGCTCCTATGAATCTGCCGTTATAGAATACATCGAATTCGCCTTCCTCATGGAACATACCTGCTTTTTCTAAATGTCCTAAAAATTCTTTGTCGTCCATTGCAACTCTAGTAGAAATTCTTGCTAGAAGTGCTAAGTTTTTTCTTAAACCAATTTGAGTTCCTTCTGGAGTTTCTACTGGACAGAATCGACCATAGTGTGTTGGATGTACAGTCCTTGCAGCAAAGTTTTCTTGCTCTCCTGGGAGAGTAGAAGTAACTCTTTGTAACTGACTCATAACTGCGAAAGAATTGTTCTTATCCATATTCTGAGTAACACCACTTCGCTCTCCGATCCAAGAACCAGTTGCAATTGCAGACTCAATTCTATGTGAGAAGAAAGTAGATTTTGCTAGCGTTTTAATAGAATAGAATTTTCTTCTCTTTACAGTTTTCTGTAAAGAATGTTGAACTTCTCGTAACAAAATATTTAGGTTAACTCTGAATAGGTCTGACAATAAGTCCCCTGATAAACGGATTCTTTTATTGGCATAATGATCTTTATCTGTCATAGAATCTTCTGGACGTTCTTTTGCTACATAATAATGTTTTAAGAATTTACATAAAGTCTTTGCCTTTTCTACACGAGATTTCTTGTCCAATCCGATGTGCGGTAAAAAGTATGAATCAATTCTTTGCTTTACTCGGTCTAAAATTTCCTTTTGAGTTCCTTGAAGAGAAGATTTTTCTGCAATCCACATTAAAGCATCTTGCTCATTTGCCAAAGACGCAAATTCATAAAGGTTAACAATTAAACTGTCTGTTTGCTTTCCAACTAACTTTGAAATTTCAGCGTCGCTTGTTAGCCCTAATGCTTTCAACAAAACAATTACTGGTATATCTCTGAATCTGGAGAAACTAATGTCCATTATACCTTCATTATTCTCGTTAATTGAAACTGGGATCTTGTAAGCCCCTCTTTGAGAAAATATTCTAAGTAATAAAATCTTCTTTATCTTTTGTCTTTCGATGAATGTTTGATTACTTGCTAAATCTTCTGCCATAATCATAATTCTTTCATTACCATTGATTAAGAAATATCCCCCTGGATCTTTTGGATCAACAAAATTAGTAATTAATTCTTCTTCTGATAAATCTGCTAAGTTACATGCCTGACTTCGAACCATTATCGGCATTCTACCTAATTGCACAGTAGAACTTTCTGCTTGACCACCGTAATTAATACTCATCTCCATTTTGATTGGAGCAGAATAAGTTAAATTTCTCAGTCTAGCTTCTGCTGGAGAAATTGGTTTTATTGAACCGTCTGACTCAACAATATTTGGCTTCTCAACTGTTACTTTACCTAATTTGATCTCAAAATCTTCGTTTGGAAGACCGTCTGACAATTCTGTTACTATTTCTTGAAGCCTTTGCTCAATGAAATTATTGAAAGATCTTATGTTAGATTCAACTAGAGAATGGTTCTTTAAATATTCTTTAACTAAAATGTGTTCTTTATCCATTAGATTACAACCCTAAAATAGGTCTCCTCCTTTCTTTCGATTTTTATTACGTCGCCCTTTGTACATTCAAGATCTAATCCAGAATCCTTTTGAGAAATTTTTGGTAATTGAACTAGCGCTATGTTGTGTTCACTTAAAACCTTCTCGACCATTTCTGGTTCCAGTTTTGTTTGTTTGGGTTGAAGCTCGTGCATTATTATATTAACTAGTTTAGATATAAAAAAGTGAAAAAATGCCTTTAAAAACCTTTTGGTATAACCGAACTGTGATAAAGTTTTGAGGGTCCTTGATTAGCTGGGAGTTTTTTTAATTCCGCTGTAGGATATCAATATTTTAGGTCAATTCTTTTGATAATAATATAACTGCCATCTTCAAGACAATAAAAAATCCCGAGCGTCTTTGCTTTGAATTTGAACTTAGGCTTATATTTATTTAAATATTTTTTTGCTTCTTCCAGTTTTTCTTCGGTAACATCTTCTAAGGCAACACTAGAATGAAATTTTATATTTTCACCTTCAAATTCGCTAGGCTTAATTTTATATTTTTTATTAATATCTTTTAAAATACGAAGGTGTAAATCCTTGAGTGAAGAATTTTCTTTTACATCAAGAAAAATTACTTTTGGTTCGAAATAATTAAAACCATTTAATTCAATATCAAAAGGCTTAATTTTTTTTGCTAGAGATTCAATATAACTGATAAATTGATCAAGCTTGTCTACATCAAAAGGTGTTTTGACTGTAATGTGGGGACTTTGTTTTAAGCCCCAGCATAAACCAAATTTTTCACAAAGCTCCAATTCTATTTGCCGAGCGAAGTTATGGCTTTCATCATCTAAAAGTACTGCGAAACCTATTCTCATATAATTAATTGCGTTATTAATATATATAAATCATTTGTTAACCAGCTAGGTGGTGGAATTGAATATAATATAATACGATCATAAATAAGGTTTATAAAGGGTGGACTTTTTTAGTATCTATGTCAAAAATCATTGTGATCAATTCTGGGAAAGGTGGCGTCGGTAAAACGACTACTGCAATTAACCTCGGTGCTGGGTTGAATAAACTCTCTAAGAATGTCGTTGTTGTGGATGCAAATTTGAATACTCCGAATATCGGAATTCACCTTGGAGCTCCAATAGTTCCAGTAACATTAAATCATGTACTAAAAGGTAAGGCTGATATTGAAGAGGCTGTTTATGAACATTCTTCTGGGACTAAAATAATTCCTTCATCTTTATCTATTAAAGAATTAACAAAATTTAATATTAAAAAATTCCCAGAACTAGCAGCTGCATTGAAGGCTAAGTATGAATATGTTATCTTTGACTGCGCAGCCGGATTTAGCGAGGAAGTAATTGCCGTTATGGATATAGCTGATGAAATCATTATCGTGACTAACCCTGAAATGCCAGCTGTGACTGACGCATTAAAGTCTGTAAAGGTTGCACGAGACAGAGGCAGAACAGTTAAGGGAGTAATAGTTACGAGACACCAAAATGCAAAATATGAAATGCCATTGTCTTCTATAAAATCAATGTTAGAGACTCCAATTATTGGGATAATCCCCGAAGATAAAGCTGTTAAAGAGTCGGTTACAAAGCGAGATGCTGTTGTACATACACACCCCCGAAGTAAGGTTGCGAAAAAATATATTGAGATTGCCAGGAAAGTCGCTGGTGAAGCTGAGGAAGTTGAAAGTTTCCTAAGAAGAC
>Ga0008651_10001747_pt1 | contig 12330 bp, 11 predicted proteins | sample SaaInlV_200m_DNA_6_FD_59173 | JGI IMG/M metagenome (GOLD analysis project Ga0008651, IMG submission 59173) | Marine microbial communities from expanding oxygen minimum zones in the Saanich Inlet - SI037_S2LV_200m_DNA | ecosystem: Environmental > Aquatic > Marine > Intertidal zone ...
CAATATGAACCATTTTTGTTGAAGCCGCATTTTCAAATTTTGTCCCGGTAATCGGTGAAACCGGCATTTCAAGAAAATCTGCGGGTCCGTTCATTGTATCCATATACTGATTAATGACCCGCCACATATGACCGCACTCTCCACCCAGTATCCATTTTACACCAAGTCTGCTGGCTTCTGCATACATCTTTGAATTCAAGCGTTTCATCATTTCGGCTGATGTAAACAGACCGAAGTTTCCGCCTTCGGATGCATATGTACTGAATGTGTAATCAAGCCCGATGTGTTCGAAAAGAAGCAGGTAACCCATGAATGTATATGTTCCCGGATCTGCAAATGCGTCTCCGGACGGGGTGATAAAGAGTATTTCAGCCCCCTTCCTGTTAAAGGATGGATTGATCGTAACCCCTGTTATCTCTTCAATATCTTCGCAGAAGAATTCAACTATTTCCTTGAAGTTCTGCGGCTGAATTCCAAGATGGTTTCCTGTTCTGAAGCAGTTGGATACCGGATCCTTGATCCAGTGGATATTTATCCCGAGAAGATTGAGAAGCTCTCTTCCCATCATAGTGATTTCCGCAGTATCGATGCCGTAAGGACAGAACACAGAACATCTGCGGCATTCAGAACATTGATAAAAATAGGAAAACCATTCCTTGATTATGTCTTTTGTAAGAGTCCGTGCACCTGCAAGTCGTTTGCCGCCCGGGAATAAACTCATTATTTTCCCGGCTGCAGTAAAATCATTTCTGTAAATTGATCTTAATAGTTCGGCTCTTAGTACCGGCATGTTTTTAGGATCACCGGAACCTATATAGAAGTGGCATTTGTCAGCACATGCGCCGCATCTTACACAGGTATCCATGAAGACTTTTAACGATCTGTATTTATCAAGACGTTCTTTCAAGCCCTCATGTACAATCTCTTTCCAGTTTTCCGGCAGCTGCCAGTCGTCATCAAGAGGAGACCAGTCCCTTGGATTGGGAAGATCGAGGTATTTCAATGATTTGGGTTGCGCAGGGTACGGGTATTTCCCGGCAGAGATATCAGGTGGAACATCCATCCATCCTTTTGCCGGAGGCTTATTATCAACTTTTATTAATTCTTCGGGTTTTGGAACATCTACCATTATGACTCCTTTTCAACTGGAAGCCCAGCTTCTATCATTTTCTCCCTGAATTCATCTTCATACTCATCATATGTATGAACTTTTACAGGATAATTCCATGGATTAATGTGTCTACGTGCACGGCTGTTGTTTGGGAGGTTTCTTGTGGGGCTTAAAAAGACTCCACCCATGTGCATAAGCTTGCTGAAAGGGAAATAAGCCAGCAAAATACAAACAAGGAACAGGTGAATATAAAAAACCGAACTCAAACCTGCTAAAACAGCACCATCGGGTATACAAAAAGTAGCCAGTCCCATGGTGAGTTCTTTTATACTTATGATATCAACCTTTGAAAAATATCTCATAAATATACCTGTACCGGCGATACCCATTAACAGGAAAAGCGGGAAAAAATCAGCGGGCAGTGAAATGTACCTGACCTGTGAGATAAGGACTCTTCTAGAGAACAAAAAAAGTATTGCTGCAAGAAGAACCAGGCCGGATATAAAAAATCCCGGTAAACCGATCTGCAGGGATGTACCCACAACCTCACCGACAAACTCAATCTTAAATAGACTGTCGAAGTATTCCAACATGCTTATCAGGTATGGAACAGGGTCGGTAAAAAAACGCATATGCCTTACGATTACAACCAGAAAGGAGTAGTGAAAAGCAAGGGCGCCAACCCAAAGCCACTTTTCCCAAATATAAGTAACTTTTCCTGATGCCGTGATATCGCTTTTTGTATTTCTAAATAATGAGCGAAAGAGTACGATCTCCAGGATCATTCTGATTATTGTCTCGATACCTGTGGAAGGGTTGTCAATCCTGTTTTGCTTGATCCATGGCAGGGATTTTTGCTGGCCGCATGTTGTCGTTATGCGAAATGGAACAGGAGAGTTTGCCCAACCAAGCATACGTTTTAAAATCCCGAAAACAAACCATATGACGCATGCATAGGGTACAATAACCCCGAATAAGTATTGAAGCCCGAAGACTGTCGTACCAAAAAAGGCAAGTAAGCCGAGGACAACAACAGTTATGAGGGAAAATATATAATTTCCATTCATTTACATTTACCTCACTTTATGGCTTTCTAACAATTTATATATGTTGATTCATATTTTTCAATACCGGCTACTGCTTAGTGCTTATGACCCGGTAAACATAAATTGTTTCAGCCGTGGTATATTAAAAATTACGCGGTGTGATATCCGAGTCCATATCCGGAACTTCACACAACAAATCCGCCTTCTGCAATAATTTAAGGGTTCTATCTTTTACATGGTTTGCCTTGTATTTATATATCTGTTCCCGGCACCCCATGAATATGTCAAAAGCGATCAGACAAAGATCGTCAATTTTTGATTCAAATTCAAGTATGTCTTTTTCCAGGTTTTGTTCAACGATTTCCCTGGCAAGAGTGTCTCGTATAATTTTCTTTAAACTTATTGTAAACGAGACAGCTTCTGAAGGAGTGAATTTCTGAACAGCTCTTATCCTGATAATGGGATCAAGAAAAGATGTAATTGTTTCCCGGTCAGGACCGTTGATTAATTCATCAAGAACAGCACCAAGGCCCTGTATGTTTGTGCTTCCAACCGGATTTGCAAAACTGTCTTTTTCCTTTTTTAAAAATCCGGCAGTATCGTTAGGATAGGTTGAAGCAATTATTTCAAACCATTTTTTAACAATCTCTTTTTTTTTATGCTCAAGGAGCTTATTCAGTAACATTATTAAATGTAACTCCAATATTTCATGTCTCAATTAGAGACCTGAAGAAATCACCCATATTCAAATAAATCCGATATTTCACCGGAATTCTGACCAAAAGATTATATAGACAACACATAATTTCCTGTCAAGGATAAATCAAGAAATGGATATTTATAATAAAATTTCTGAAACCATAAAAGATTGTAGCGACACATTTTAAAGTTAGGAGTTGAAGGCCTGATATATAAAAGTACCGGTATTAAGGTGATGGCTTCGTAAAAAGTTCAATGTCTGCGTTACGCTGTCCCGCCATGGCGGGATCACTGCGTCGTACTTTAAGTACACCTCATTCCTCGAATTTTGCGCCGCCCTGATCTTGAACTTTTTACTTTGCCATCCCGAGTTGACTTTTTACGAGTTAATCAAAGGTGAGTGTTTAAGAAAATAGATATTGACAAAATTGATTGATTATAATAGTTTTTTTTTAACGGGTATGAAGCCCGATAGGCAAAAAATTTTAAATTATTAAAACAGCCACGAAGGTTTGAGATGGAATTAAAAGTCCCTCAAAGTTTGTGGCTTTTTTTTTGACATGATGAGGAATATATTATGAAGGGGAAAAAATATTTTTCGTTTATCTTACTCGGTCGATTTTTTTTAACCATGACAATCTTATTCTTCTTATTAAGTTTTACCTCATCGGTTTATGCTCACAAGGTTTATCTTTTTGCATGGGGTGAAGGTGATACCGTTTATGTTGACAGTTATTTCAGTGGAAAAAAGAAAGTAATTGGAGGGCATGTTGAAGTTTTTGACATGTCAGGCAAAAAATTATTGGAAGGGGTAACAAATAGAAAAGGTGCATTTTCGTTCAAGATTCCGGTCAAATCAGATCTTCGAATTGTTATGGAATCCAGTATGGGACATAAAGCTGAATATCTATTAAAAGCAGATGAACTTCAGGAGGATAACGCTACTTTAACATCGACTCTCATTAATAAAGAAGAAGAAGACGTAAAGGTAGCATCCACTAAAGTTTCAGTTGATATTGAACAGATAAGAAAGGTTGTGGAAGAGGTTGTTGATTCAAGGTTGAAGCCTGTTTCAAGGACTATTGCAAAAATCCGGGAAGAAAAGGGGCCCGATTTTACCGATATAATGGGTGGTTTTGGCTACATATTAGGACTTGTTGGGATTGCTCTTTATTTTAAAAGCAAAGAAAAATAGTGATTGCGTCGTAAAAAGTCACCATCTACTGCGTTATAATGTTTGGCCAGACGTTTGACATACTACATGTATGCCTTCACGACTGACCAAACATTATGCCTTGTATATGAAGATTTTTACTTAGCAATCTGTTGTGCTTTTTACGAGTATATAAATAATATAAATTATGGAAAAATTCTTTATCAGTTGACTATCGTTTTGCATCTTTGAATCAAGGTAAAATTATACTCTTCGGTACGGGAATAATATTTACCTGAAAAAAACCGGACAAGATTGATGAAAAATTCCGATTGAAGTCGGAAGAGCCGGTCATATTACAAGATAATCATCAAGCCATGAAGGCGGTTTCAGGTATCGGATACCTGTATTACCTTTGCGGCTTTTTTTATTTTTAGATGGTGTCGTAAAAAGTCTCCATATACTGCGTTATATTCGTTTATCAGAAATTCGACATACTACATGTATGTCTTCTTCACTAATTAACCAATATGCCTAATATATGAAGATTTATACTTAACCATCAGTTATATTTATTAATATAAGGAGATGAAAATGAGAAAAAAAACAAAAGTTTTATTTACGGCAGGAGTTTTTTTATTAATGATGACAGGTAATGCACTTGCTCATTTCGGCATGCTTGTTCCATCTGATAGTATGGTTATGCAGGGAGATAAACAAAAGGTTTCTCTAAATATTTCTTTTTCTCATCCTTTTGAAGGTATCGGCATGATCATGGTTAAGCCGGCTAAATTTTCGGTTGTAAGCGATGGGAAAGTCCAAAATCTTCTTGGGGCATTGAAAGAGACGAAGGTGTTTGAAAATACCGCATGGACTATAAATTACAAGGTTAAACGACCGGGTGTTTATGCCTTCTTTATGGAACCTGAACCATATTGGGAACCGGCGGAAGATTGTTTTATTATTCATTATACAAAAACTGTAATTGCCTCATTTGGATATGAAGACGGATGGGATGAGCCACTGGGTTTGAAAACAGAAATTGTTCCTCTGACAAGACCATTCGGTCTTTACGCAGGAAATGTATTTCAGGGTGTTGTTATGCTTGATGGTAAACCGGTGCCGGGTTCTATTGTTGAAGTAGAATATTTTAACCAGGATGGAAAAGCTATGGCTCCTACTGACTATATGGTTACCCAGACAGTTAAAGCCGATATGAATGGTGTTTTTACTTATGCTGTTTCAAAGTCAGGTTGGTGGGGTTTTGCGGCACTCAACGGTTCCGATAAAAAGATGAAATATAAGGGTGAAGATAAAGATGTTGAGCTGGGAGCTGTGATATGGGTGGAGTTTGTGGAATGGCAGCAGAAGTGATGGCGTTGTAAAAATCTCCATCTACTGTGTTATAGGGATTGGTTAGAAGTTAGACATACTAGATATATGCCTTCACTTATGACCAACCGATATGTCTTGTATATAAAGAATTTTATTTAGCCATATGTTATTTTTTGAAATATCATTGAAATGGGGGCAAAATATGTTTAACAGGTCTATGTTTGTTTTTGTTTTAGTAATCATAGTAGCATCAGCATCCGATGGTTTATGCGGGAATCTTTCCAGCGAAGCTATACTCAAAGAGCTTGTTGTATTAAAGGAGAGGGTAAGCATGCTTGAGGCAAAGCTTATAGAAAAGAATGAAAAGATCAAAAATATAAAGTCTGAAAGCGGTCAGGTCGTTTCTGAAGGCGGAGTTTATTTCTGGGCAAATAGGGTTAATGTTACCGGGGGCATTGAGCTGGATTTCAGTTATGCTGATGACGGTGATACAGGTAGTAACCTGGTAAATAATTCAACTTCAAATATGAATATCGGTACCGTGGAACTGGGTGTTGAAATCGGTTTCCATGAGTTTGTTACCGGAAACCTTGTATTAAAGGGTGAAGATCTTGATGATAATGACCGGGTTTTCTGGGATGAGGCAATTGTTAGTATTCAAAAAGAAGGGATCCCTTTTTATTTTACAGGCGGTAAGAGAGGGCAGCCTTTTGGATGTTTTCAGAACAATTTGATTAATGATCCCATAACACAGGAACTTTATGAAATAGCTGAAACAGGTGTTACAATGGGTTATGCGGCAGATAGCCACGATCTGGATTTTTCCATAACTTTTTATAAAGGCGAAGCGCTTATGTCCAGGATGCTTGAAGGCGCTTATGAGCTTGACAGGACATATATCGACTCATCAGGTGTTCCTGCAGCGTGGCGGGCAGGGGGTATGAATATGTCCTATAGTGAGACTGATGATGTTTCATCATTTATTGCAAACATAACTGCAAAACCTTTAAACTGCATGACCATGGCTGTTTTTTATAATTCAGAACCCGGTGGTGACCAGCGAAATAATACCCTAGGTGGTATGGTAAATTATGAGAAAGGCAAACTGGTTATGGATATAGAATATATCGGGGCTGTCCAAAGAGAAAAGAACTCAATGAATGCCATTGAAAACAAAGAATCTGCATGGTTTGCGGCAGTTGCATATAAAGCCACGGAATGGCTTGATATCGCTTTCCGGTACGAGGGATTTAATGATGATATTTCTGGGGACCAGGACGGTCATCCGGATAACAGGTACGGCATGGGGTTTACATGGACACTTTTTGAGAAGGATGATTTTGTAACAAGCCTTATGGCAGAATATCGAAGAAGCCTGTTTGAAAAAGCTGCAGGAAGCACTGCTGACGATAATTCAAATGAGTTGTTTGTTAAACTGGCCTTTGAGTATTAAATAATAAGAGCCTTGACTATATCAGAGATGAACTTCTGTTATAGTCAAGGCCCAATAATAATTAGGTTCTTTATTCCTTGGATTTATGGCACCCCTAAACGGGAGTGAATTGAAACCGGTTTACTCATAGTGGGAATGTATAAGTTTATGGTTGGGTGCTAATTTTACGATTTTGAATCGACATACATTATTTCCCCAAAAAGCCATTGGAAAGCACAGACCTTTATAATAAATTCTGTAACTTAAGGTTCATTATTCAGATTCCAGCTGGACACCTAATGTATTAAGGGCCATGGATACCATTGTATAATTTCCCACAGTGAATATAAGGTCCATCAACTGATTGTCATTATATGTCTGTTTCAGTTCATTCCATGTAGTATCAGAAACAAATGAATCTGAATGAAGCTCATCGGTAGCGCGAATTATTGTACTGTCTATTGGCGACCAGCCTTTTGCATCAGGTCCCAGCTTTATCCTTTCTATCTCCTCATCCTTAAGGCCGGCTTTTTTACCGATTTCTACATGCTGTGACCACTCATAGCCTGATCGACAGAGATGGCCGATGCGTAAAATTACAATTTCCCGTTCACGTGGTGGAAGAGTTGATTTGTTAAGAATATGCCCTAGAAATACCTGCCAGCGTTTAAGCAGCTTTTTGTGGCGAGCCAGTGTGAGAATAATATTGGGGGGTCTATCCATTGAAGCACGATTAATTAGTTCAAGTTGCTCCTCATCAAGTTCTGAAATATCCATAGGGGTTACTCTGGGTTTTGAAAGTCTCATAATCACTCCCGGCTTTCATAAAGATTAGTGTTTATTGATTATCTATAATATAAGTTAAAATATCCTGCCTAAAAAAAGATAATATGTTTGCCCTTTTCAAAATATTTCAGGCTGTATGAGATTTTTTTTGTTACTATAAACTGTTTTTTATATAAGCAGCTTTTAATCTATTTCTCCTTTATTGAAAAGCCTGATCTTTCCGAACTCTCCGTCATATCCCGGGGAAATTTTGATTTTTCTGTTTCGCATTCTTTTTATGGCTTCACCTAAAAGCGGGATTTCTGATTTTTTTAAAACATCTTCAGGTAAGGTATTAAGTATTTCAAGTTCCGGCCCGAAAGTATTTATGGCAGAAAAGTAACTATTTTGAACCTTTTTGGATTTTGGGCCTACTTTTAGAATTTCAGAAAGGATTTCTTCAAGAGGTATCATACTGTTAAAAGGATGATGCCTTTTAAGCTTTTTACCTTTGGGCTTGTCGGACAGTTCTTCCACTCTGTTCAACACGCCGAGTGTTAATGGCTTTCCGCACCTGGGGCACATACCGTTCATTTTCATGCTTTCAAAGGGGGATAGGCGTATATTACACTTTTTATGGCCATCCATATAATATTTGCCCTCTTCGGGGAAAAATTCATATGTACCTATAAAATGAGCCGGATCACCGGACTTCAGGGTTTTTCTTATTGAGAAATAATCTAATTCTGTATTTAATATGTTTGCTTCCCTTCCGAGCTTTGAAGGTGAATGGGCATCCGAGTTTGATATAAGTGTCACATCGTCGAGTTCTGAAATACACCAGTTCATGGATGGGTCTGATGAAAGGCCTGTTTCAACTGCAAAAATATATTGCGTAAGGTCTTCAAAACATTCTTTTATAGAATTAAAACCGGACTTTGACCCTAGCATTGAAAACCACGGGGTCCATATATGGGCTGGTATCAGGTAAGACATATCGGATGTTTCGAGAAGTATTTCAAAAAGATTCCTTGCATCAAGGCCAAGTATTGGCCTGCCGTCCGATTTTATATTTCCTATAGCATCAAGTTTTGAGTTGAATTCTGATGCGGTTTTTAGATCGGGTACAAATACAAGGTTATGATTCTTCCTTGTTTTACCTTTTTTTTTATAAATACTGCTGATTTCAGTTGATAGTATAAAACGTACCTTGCGGCGACATGAAGGAGGAACCTTCTCGCTGCATATAATTTCCAATTCATTTTTCAGCTTGAAAAGACCGTTTTCTGCCGGGACAAGTTTTTCTTTAATTTCAGAGAACCATGCAGGATGAGTAAAGTCACCGGTGCCGACGACGGTTATTCCTTTGATTTGGGCCCAGATATAAATATTTTCAAGGTCAAGACTTCTGGAAGTGGCCATGGAATACTTTGAATGTACATGTAAATCTGCAATAAATTTCATAAATATTTTTCAGGATTTATTATCTTTAATAAATTGAGCAGCAAGAAAAAAAGGCTTTAATATTGAATTTGTTTTTATCAATTTTAAGAACACTATTGAAATAATACTATTTATTATATTATTGAGCAAGTATGGGGAAATTCAATTATAATCTTTTTCACTTGGTATTATATTTAATTTTCTATCAGGGGGCAGAATTATGAATGCATCGGTTTTTGAAAATTATCTGAAGTATCGTCTACCGGAAACTATTGATTTAAAAGTTATTTCATTTAAACAGTCTTTTCCGGGCCTGTCACGTGAAACATGGTTTGTAAATACTGTCATGAAGCTGAAAGGGGGATTAATTGAGAAGGGATATGTTTTTCGCATGGATACACCCGGAGGAAGTGTTTGCCATATTCCTCTTTTCTTTGAGTATTCCGTATATAATAAACTTCAAAACAGTAAGATCCCTTTACCGGTAACTTTATGGTTCGAAAACGACCCCGAGTGGCTGATTGACGGGAGGGAGTTTTTTGTGCGTGAAACGGTTGAAGGAAGGGTTCTTATTCCTGAACTAAAAGACCCTGATCCCAAATATGATTCTCTTCGAGAGAAAATGACCAGGGAAATGGCTGAAAAGCTTGCCTTGTTACACACATGCGACTGGAAAGCTCTGGGTTTTGACGAAATAATGCAGGTGCCTGAAAGCAAGAACGATTGTGTGCGGCTCGATCTGGATTTTTGGCAGAAACGTATAGAAAAATATGTTACTGAACCAAGCCCGCTGGTGGATCGTATTATGATCTGGCTAAGGGAAAACCAGCCGGGTGAATCTTCTGCTATCGCTTTGCTGAAAGGAAACAATGGTATTGGAGAAGAGATCTGGCAGGGAGAGAAAATTGTTGCAATGTGTGACTGGGAATATGCTCACCTTGGAGATCCGCCCGAAGATTTTGCCTGGTGTCAGTTTTTTAGAGATGATCCTCGCCTAATGCCGATGTTGATTGATCATTATAAGGAAGTGAGCGGGATAAATCCATCACTGCAGGACATTGAATATTTCAAGACATTTCGGGATTTGAAGACATTCGTAAGTCTCCAAATGGGACTTAATCTTTTTAATTCAGGAAAAGACTATCGTATGCAGCTTCCAAATATGGCGCTTTGGAGTCGTCAAATAATTTATAAGCTTGCAGATTATATAGGTATATAAATTTGATGGCTATGAAGATTTCTACTTAACCATCGTTAATACTTTATACGAGTTCATCTAATATTAGGAGGAATTATTATGCGACCTTCAATTTCAGAAATCGTTTTGGGAATGAAGTCGAGCCTTGAAACAGATATTTACCCTTTAATTGACGATCCCCGTGCTCAGAGTTCCGTACGCTGCATGGGATTATTGCTTGACCATATTCTTTTAAGGGTGGATGTTGAAGGTTCTGTTTTGGATAAAGACAATCGTGACTTGAAAGAATCACTTTTTAAATTCAATGAATTACTCAATGAAGGTAATCTTCAGAATAGCAATAATGAGATCCGGCAATTTAAATCAGAGCTTGAAATAGTCTTAAACGATCAGTCGAAAAAGAAAGAAGGTGTTCCTGCCATTTCGGTTCTTCACGAGGAAAACACTTTATTGAAAGGACTGTTTTCCAAAGCTATTAAATGTGTTGAAAATCTCAGGGATGACATTAATGTTCAGCTTTATAATAGATTTAAGGTGTTGGTAGATGATCTCCTTCGAAGACAACTCAACCGGGATTCAAAGTGGATTAATCCTGCATTTAGCGGAAAGCCATATTATTAAAATTGAGAAGCATGATTTTATGTGTTCGGCTTTTCCGCCTCAAGGTTTTGTTATTTTTGATAGCAGGACCTGATGATGAATTAACAAAATATTCTATTTTACTCTTCTGATGCGTTTTGATGTGCTTCATCAAGCCTTGCCTCAAGATATTTCAGGTTGTTTTCATCCCAGTCGTCAACATCAAAACAATGGCCGTCTTCTCCAAGAAGACCTTCGGGTACAAGATCTCCAACTTCATCAGGATCTGTAATCATTTCACCATAAAAACATATAGAAAGCCATCGGTTTTCAGGATCGTCGTCAATAATATCTAACATAACATACAATTGCCTTTTTTGTTTATTATGTGTTGCACGAAGTGAATAGCTTATTCCCGGTCGTGCATTGAAATCAAATTTAACTTCGCTTTGTGACTCAAGGTGTTTTTTTAATCGAAGAAACGCTTTTTTTGTTTGTTCCGGTGTGTCGATCCATTCTTCTATAAGCTTATTCAGGTCTGTTTGAATATCATTACCAGTCATTTTATTTCTCCTATGGTTTTTATTTATAATTTATTTTGTGTGTCACTTTCAGGCTTTCTCCATTTGAGCCATCACTTATTTAAGTTTTTGATTTAATATATGTCAATGGAAATGAAAAAATAAAATTAACTCAAGGGTGAGGGAGTTTTTTGTTCAAAGTTTTACAAAGAGCGGAATCGATAATTATCCTTAGAGCCGCTTAACTGGAAAAACTTCCCGAATGCTCGATTAACTTAATATGGATTTATCTACAAATTTATCACATTGATTTGACACCTTTAATAATTTATAATTTATTTCACATTATTAATTGCAATTAGTTTATAAGGAGTTTCCACCATGTTTATAGATATTGATGATATCAAAGAATCGGTTCTTTCACGGAGTTACTCAAAAACGTTTAATGATTTTCCTGTTCTTGAAGAGATGGTTAATGCCGGTGAATGTGATTTTATTTCTCCTATAGATATAAAGCTGAATGTAAAAAGAAATATAAATGTAATTGAGGTGACGGGAAATATTGAAACTAAAGCACGAATTCAATGCGGTAGATGCGTTGAGAAGTACGAAACGTTTATTGGACCAGCGTTTTCATTGACCTTTGTGCCTGAAGAAGGAGAAGATCCTGATGGATTGTTGGATGATGAAATTGAGCTAAGCACAGATGATATGCAGGTAGTTAATTTTTCAGGAGGGATGATTGAACTTAAGGATTCTGTTCAGGAACAGCTGATATTGGCTTTTCCTGTAAAACCCCTTTGTCGGGAATCATGTAAAGGCCTTTGTTCTAATTGCGGTGCAAATCTGAATGATATGAAATGTGACTGTGAAAATGAGTATATAAATCCACAATTTGCTGCACTTAAGAATTTAAAGATAGATAAATAAAATATCATAAAAAGGCGGGATTCAGAGCAAATTTATAGATCCCTTTCAATTTATTATACCTTCTTTTCTAAGTTCATCAATCTGCTCGGCGGTGTACCCCATTTTCCCCATAATTAAA
>Ga0008651_10001756_pt1 | contig 12285 bp, 10 predicted proteins | sample SaaInlV_200m_DNA_6_FD_59173 | JGI IMG/M metagenome (GOLD analysis project Ga0008651, IMG submission 59173) | Marine microbial communities from expanding oxygen minimum zones in the Saanich Inlet - SI037_S2LV_200m_DNA | ecosystem: Environmental > Aquatic > Marine > Intertidal zone ...
TTTGCTGCTGTTTATATAATTTTTAAGCTCAGTCAGACTCATTTCCTTTTCATCAATTTGACCACTGAAACTATTATTAATATTTTCCTTCAAATCAAGGTGAACATCATATGTCCCAAAACTTATTGAATGGACTGTCTTGTCTTCTATAGCTACATGGTTAATTGTTCCATTATATAATCTCAGAAGGTATTTGAGCTTGCCGGGTTCACTTATGAGTTCACCTTTTGGGGCAATTACTGTCCTGACCACACCCTTTGTCCTTTGGTCATCTATAAAAATATCTTTAAGTGTTTTTTCAACACTATTGATTTTACATACATACAGCATAACTCCGTCAAAATCTTCAATAAACGTCCTTTCCTTCAAATCTTTCAGGCTAAGCTCAAAATTGGATGTAATGGCATGGTAGGCAAGCTCCCTTGAAGATACCCTGCCCCATGGCAATCCGTAGATAGACATAAGGCTTGTAAAGACAAACCCGATAAGACAAAAAAGTAATACTGGAGGCGTTAAACTGTATACACTAAACCCTCCCGCTTTCAATGCAATGATTTCGTTGTCACTTGAAAGCCTTAAGAAAGTAAGAAGTGTGGATATCATTATCGACATGGGGATAACATATTGAAGAAAATAAGGAATCAGATAGAAAACCATCAGGAAGAAATACGAACCGCTTAACCTGTAATTTACTATCATATTTGTAATATCAAGAATTCTTGCAGTCAGGAATATGAATGTAAAGAATATAATAGATATTACAAATGGTGGTATTAACTCTTTAAAAATATATCTGTTTATAATAGAATTCGTTTTCATACCGAAAATAATGTCCACTCCAAAGAAACTTTACACATTTATTCTTGACCCGCCTGTTCCCCGTTCTCATACTGCATATTGTACAATTTATAATATTCTCCCTTAAGGGCAATAAGTTCATCATGCTTGCCCTCTTCAACAACCCTTCCTTTAACAATAACAACTATCCTGTCAGCATGCCCTATTGTTGAAAGTCTGTGAGCAATAATAAAGGTTGTGCGTCCGTTCATAAGGTTTGCCAGGGCTTTTTGTACAAGCATCTCAGATTCCGTATCCAATGCTGAAGTTGCCTCGTCTAGTATTAGAATTGGAGCATCTTTTATCAAAGCTCTTGCAATACATATACGTTGTTTTTCTCCACCGGAAAGACGGGCACCCAGTTCACCGATTATAGTATCAAACTTATCGGGAAAATTTTGAATAAAATCAAATGCAAATGCCGCCTTTGCAGCATTTTCTATCTCTTCATCTGTAGCATTCTGATTTCCGTATGCTATGTTATCTTTAACAGATTCATTAAAAAGTATCGGTTCCTGAGTAACAATAGCAATTTGATCACGAACAGATGACAGCGAAGAATTTCTGATATCAATTTCATTAATAAGAACAGCTCCGCCGCATACATCATAAAAACGGGGTATAAGATTAACAAATGATGTTTTACCACCGCCACTTGTTCCTACAAGGGCAATTACTTCACCAGGATTAGCTTTAAGATTAATATCTTTTAAAACAAGTTCCTTGTCATATTTGAAATCAACACCTCTGAAAGTTACACTGTGTGCCCCCCGGATTATTTCTATGGGTTCTTCTATCTCCATAATGTCCGAACTACTGTCAATTATTTCATAAACCCTGTCGGCCGCTGCAAACCCTTGTTGAATCACAACATTCAAACCGCTGAGTTTCTTCGCAGGCCCGTAGAACCACATAACCGCAGCAATAAACGAAATAAAAGTACCGACAGTATATTTCCCTTCAATTACATCCGACCCCCCATACCATATTATAAATGCGATACCGATACCTGTAAGGGTTTCCATTATCGGCGAAGAAAGAGATTTTACAATTACAGCTTTTACTTCCAGGCTGAATAGCCGGTGGGTTTTCTTATAAAAACGATTCTTTTCATATTCCTCCATCCCAAAGGCTTTTACAATTTTATTCCCGGTAAAGGTTTCATGTAAAGCAACATTAAGGTCTGCCATTGATTCCTGGGTTCCAGTGCTGATTTTTCTTGCTTTCCTCCCAAGTAAAACTATAGGAAAAAATGCAAGCGGTAAAACAACAAAAGCCGCTATAGCAAGTTGCCATATTTGATAAATAATAAGCCCTGCAAGCCCTATAAGTAAAAAGAGATCCTTTATTGAAACCGTTACTGCAGTTGATACTGCTGCTTTGATAATATTAACATCATTTGTTATCCTTGCCATTAACACACCGGTTTTTTTCTCATGAAAAAATGCAAGAGGAAAATCGGTAATTTTCTCATAAAGGTCATCTCTAAGACGCTTTATAATGCTCTCTCCTACATAACTCATGAAATATTCCTGTCCATACATACCAATACCGGCTATCATGCATACAATTATTATATAAAATGGAATCTGTGTCAGGGCTTCAACATTTTTGGAAACAAAGACATCATCAATTGCAGGTTTTATTAAATATGCGAGTGCTACCTGTGAAGCTGATACAATCGCCATGCAAAACATTGCAAAATAAAGTCTGAACCGATGTTCTTTCACAAGTAAAAGCAGGCGCCTGACCTTGCTGTTAAAAATTTTAGGGTTTTCTTTTTTCATACAAATATATAAGATTCCTTAGAAAGTAAAACTGATTACTCAGTAATCCTGCTGTAGAGGATTTCCAACGCAATCACTAATTTATATCATGTTCAAAAAATTGATCGGCTTTGCGTGTAATATTGCAAAGTTCTTCTTCGAGTTGGACAAGACAATAACGTTCTTCTTCATCCCCTGCATCACCCGGGACATATACAGGGTCACCATAAACAACCCTGCATTTTGTAAATGGTAAAGGCATAATAAACCGGTCCCAGCTTCCAAATATCTTTATCCTTTTTCCGCTGTATGTAATAGGTATTATCGGGAAACCGGTTTTTTTTGCAAGCTTGATGACACCGGGCTGTACTTTAAACCTGGGACCCCTCGGCCCATCCGGTGTAACCAGACCGGGGATTCCATTTTCCTTCATAAACCTTATCTGACCCATAAGAGCTCGAAGTCCTCTTTTAGAACTTGAACCCCTTATAACCTCATGACCGAACCTATGTAGAATTCTTGAAATAATTTCACCATCTTTTGACTGACTTACAAGAATAGACGCCCTTCCCCATTTGTATAGATACATCAGAAGAAGAATTCTTGAATGCCACATTGCGAAAATAAATTTATCCGTGGCGATTACAGGCCTTACCTTTTCAAATCCAAGAGCATCGACTTTAACCGTGCCGCAGATAATATCTATCAGTATCTTTCCAATATTTCCGACAAGCTTCCATTTTATTCCAGTAAAACTGTCGTTTTTTAAATCGTTCATGCATTATGCCTTAGCATATTTATGGCTATTTCAGCTGTTTTTCCGGAAGCTCCTGATCCACCAAGAAGTTCTCGTATTTTTAAAAGCCTTTGCCTTAATTCCTGAAGCTTTTGATTATCATTAATCATACTTAATACATAATCAGCAATATTTTCAGGAGTTGCATCGTTCTGCAAAAGTTCAGGAACAATTTCCTCGTCGGCAATGAGGTTCACAAGACCAACATTTTTGATACTTACTAAATATTTGCCAAGCCAATAGCTCACCGGAGACACTTTGTAAACTATTAACATGGGAGTACCGGAAATTGCAGCTTCAAGTGTTACTGTTCCCGATGCTGCTACAACAAAAGAACTCCTGTGAAAAACATTATCAACACCTTCTGTTTCATATTCAAAGTTCAACCCTTTAGAGGATCCGGAAACAATACGTTCAAACAATTCTCTGTCAACAGATGGAGCAATTGAGACAAGAAATTTAATATTTCTGGATTGTTTTTGAATAATGTGGGCAGCTTTCATCAAAACCGGAAGGTGCCGTGTTATTTCCCTGTCTCTTGACCCCGGCAAAAGTCCTATAATAGTATCACCTGAATCATTTAAATCATTATTCGGGGTTTTAGGCGGGTGTTGATTATCAAGCAAAGGATGTCCTACAAATGTAACCGGTACATCATTTTCTTTATAAAAATCAGCTTCAAAAGGCAGGATGACTGCCATATGATCAACAAGTGCCTTTATTTTTTTTATCCGCCCGGATCGCCATGCCCAGATCTGGGGGCTGATATAATAAAGGACAGGAACTCCAGCCTTCTTTGCTATTGAGGCTATATGAAGGTTAAAATCGGGAAAATCTATTAATATTAAAAGATCCGGTTTCAGGCTTTTAATAAGTTTTTTGGCAACAGCCATGCCATCAAGAAGGCTTGGGAGTTTGGAAAAAACCTCTGTTATACCTACAACAGACAATTTTGAAGCATTGACCAGTATCCTTACCTTTGAATCAGCAAGAGCATCTCCCCCAATTCCACAAAAAAAAAGATTATTGTCTTTCCTTTGCATCTCCTTTACAAGATTTGATCCGTGAAGGTCACCGGAGGCTTCTCCTGCAACGATCATTACACACTTTTGCTGCTGGGATTCTCTCATAGAGGCCTAACCGACCTTTACCATGTTGCTTGTTGTGTTAATCTGATCCATAATACTTAATGCTATTTTCAGCGCTTCACGTCCAACTCTACCGGAAACTTCGGGCACTTCACGTCTTTTAACATTTTTTACAAATGCCTTGAGTTCATCCTCCAGGGCATCACCATCGGTGAAACGAAGCAGATCAGATGTCATTCCCGGAATCAAGTTTGCATTACCGGAGTCATTACCTTTTTTTACTATATTTATTTCACGATTTGCAAAATCAACAGATATATATGCATCTTTCTGAAAAAGTCTGATTTTTCTTTCATTTTTTCCAGAAATCCTGCTGGCTGTTACATTTGCTACACATCCGTTTTTAAATTCTATGCGGGCATTTGCTATGTCAGGATATTGTGAAATCACAGAAATCCCTGCTGCATTAATGGCCTTCACCTCAGACCCGACATAATTTAAAATAATATCAATATCATGGATCATAAGATCCAGTACTACACTGACATCTGTTCCTCTTTCATTGTAAACACTCAACCGATGGGACTCAATAAACCTTGGTTTTTTTACAATATTCTTTAAAGGAACAACAGCCGGGTTATAACGCTCAAGATGACCGACCTGAATAATAAGCCCCCTTGATTCAGCAATATCTATCAATTCATCCGCTTCATTCAAAGACTCGGTCATGGGTTTTTCAAGAAGCATATCAACATCATTTTCCAGAAAATCCTTTCCTATTCTATAATGCAGCGGAGTCGGCACAACAATGCTTACAGCATCCACCTTGCCAAATAATTTCCTGTAATCAGTATAGCCGGTTGTACCGACTTCTTTTGCAATTTTTTCAACCTGCTTCCTGTTAATGTCAGTAACGCCAACAAGGTCTACATCATCCATAGCTGCATATTTTTCAGCATGAAATTTCCCTAAATATCCAACACCCACAACACCCACACGTAATTTTTTCATAATCTTTTCACTCTTGATGGAGACTTTTTACAACACCATCAAATATAGCTTTTATAAGTTCATCACTTTTGAAATGCCCCTTAGTTTTCATTTTCAAGGGCAATTATTGATATTCCATATCGGTCGGCACAATCAATCATTTCTTCTTTATCAAAAACAACAGCTTTTCCTGCCTCAAGAACCAATAGACCTGCTCCAGCTTCCTGCATTGTCATGATTGTTTCAACACCGACTGCAGGCACATCAAATCTTAAATCCTGGTTCGGTTTTGCAACCTTAACCACAACAGCACTATTATTTGCCAGGCTGCCGCCTCTTTTAATTGTTGCATCGGTACCGTCTATTGCCTCAACGGCAAGAACAGACCCCTTACAAAGGACAATACATTGTCCGATATCTAGTTTTCCAATCTCCTTGGCAATTTCCCATCCAAGTTTCATGTCCTCTTTTTCAGCCCTGCTCGGTTTACGCTTTGTCCAGCATCCTTCAGTTGCAAGGATGTCCGGGATCAGGAAAGTTGAAGACCGGACTTTGATTCCTTCCTTTTCAAGAGCCCCTGCTAAACCTCTTAATACGTTATCATCATGGGTATGTCTCATACCAGCAATTAATTTAAGTGCTTTTGTATCAGGCTTGAAATCGGAAAAAATCCTTGTTTTTTTTATTTTCCCCAGCATAGCAACTTCTGTGACTTTATTTTCTTTAAAAAAGTTCAATAATTTCTTTACCTGACCAAGATGAATCCACCTAATCATATCAACATGGTTCTCAAGTGCAGGGTCAGTTTCTTTTATATGAGCCACTGCAAAAACTTCATATCCCTTTGATTTTGCTATGTTAGAAAAAATTATGGGGAACTGCCCACCACCTGCAATTAAACCTATTTTCATAGTAAGTTAATTCTCTTAACAGTTTAAAGTCATGGAAAAATTATCTTGTGATACCACGCTGGGAAGACTTGATAAAATCAAGAAAATGAGTCACTTCCGGTATCTGATCGACCTCTGCATTAACTCTTTCAATTGCTTCATTTAAAGTAAGGCCGATGCGAAAAATGATTCTGTATGTTTTCTTTAAGGCTGCTAATGTATCTTTTGAAAAACCGTATCGTTTTAAACCAACAGTGTTTAATCCGTGTAGTTTTACTCTGTCACCTGCTGCAATTACATAAGGTGGGATATCCTTCACTACAGCAGATTTCCCGCCAACAAATGCATAATCACCAATTCTTGTAAACTGATGAATTGCTACAAGTCCTCCGATTGTTGCATAGTCACCGATTGTGATATGCCCTGCCAGAGTTGCATTATTGGAAAACACTACTCCCCGCCCTATCTTGCAGTCATGAGCTACATGAGAGTAAGCCATTAAAAAATTTTCATCACCTACTTCGGTAACACCGCCACCAAACTCAGTTCCTCTATGTATCGTTACAAACTCCCTTATAATTGTACCGCGACCAATTTTCACATAGGTCACTTCACCTCCAAATTTCAACGACTGGGGTTGTGCTCCTATAGCCGCATATTGGAATATCCGGCAATCAGGGCCGATTTTAACATATGGCTCAATGACAACGTGGGACCCGATCTTTGTTCCTTCACCAATTTCTACATCACTGGAAATAACTGAATAAGGCCCGATCTCTACATCCTTGCCTATACTGGTTTTTGAGTCGATCACTACTGTTGGATGTATCAAGGTTATCCTCCTATTGTTGCCATGAATTCAGCTTCTGTAACTACTTTTCCATCAACAGATGCGGTTCCGCTCATCTTGATTATCTTTCTTTTCAATTTAAGAACCTTAGTCTCAAGAATTAATTGATCTCCTGGAAAAACAGGCTGTCTGAATTTCACTTTGTCAATAGACATAAAATAAATTAACCCTCCAACATCTTCAGCTGCTGATTCAAATGCAAGCACACCTCCAACCTGTGCCATTGCCTCAATAATAAGGACACCGGGCATTATCGGACGTCCAGGGAAATGCCCCTGGAAATGAGGTTCGTTAATTGTTACATTTTTCAACCCGACAACTTTCTCACCTTTTACGAGTTCTGTTATCCGGTCAACCAGCAAAAAAGGATATCTGTGGGGCAGTAAATCCATAATCGCCTGAATATCATAATCTTTTTCCATTTTTTTCTCCTAATAAGGCTTTTATCAGACAAATCATTGTTTTTCCAATAAAATGAGATAAGGGCACATCAATTAGTTTCATTAGCAACTCGGTTATTTTTTCTCAAGTTCATTCAACCTTTTTTCCAGTTCTTTGATTTTTTTTCTCATCTCAGGAAGTTTTGGAATAATTCGCTGGGACCTTAACCATAACTTATGAGGCATTTCAGGAATACCTGACACAACTTCACCGCTTGCTACTGAACGCAGGACAGCAGTCTTTGGACCGACTGTAACATTATCACCGATCTCAAGATGTCCTGCAACACCAGCCTGCCCTGCCAAAACTACATTTTTTCCGATATTTACACTACCGGAAATCCCAGCCTGTCCCGCAAACACGCTGTTATCACCTATTGAAACATTATGCGCCACATGAACAAGATTGTCAGTCTTTACCCCTTTTCCTATTTTAGTTTCTCCAAATGTGGCTCTATCTATTGCATTACATGCACCAATCTCTACATCATCGCCTATGGTAACAACACCGATATGAGGTATTTTATGATAAACTTCACCGTCAAAGGCAAAACCGAAACCGTCGCTTCCTATTACTGTACCGGCATTAATGATAACCCTGTTTCCGATCCTGCATCCTGAAAGGATTGCAGTATTGGGATAAATTGTGACATCATCACCGATAATAACTGAATCTTCAATGGTCACATTTGGATGAATTGTAACCCGGTCACCAATCGTAACATTTTTGTAAATAACGACAGAAGGTCCTATAGATGGATTAGTGCCGTATTTAAAATCATCTGCTATACAGGCTGCCGAATTAATGCCCTCTTTCTGTTTTACCGGCTGATAAAATAGCTGTACAACTCTTGCAAATGCAACATGGGGATTTTTTACAATTATTAAATTCCCGGATGCTTCAGGAAGGTCATGGGGGACCAGAATACATCCTGCACAGGCTTCATCTATCTTTTTTAGAAAATTCTTACTCCCGGCAAATGTTATTTCTGCATTACCTGCAACTTCAAACGGTACCGCCCCGCTAATACTTTTTTCTGGATCCCCTTTTAGTTCACCATTTAATATTTCAGCAATTCTTGAAAGTGTTATTTCCATTTTAATATTCTCAGCTTTAAAGGATATGTTATTATGTTCTTGTTTTAATATGGATAAAAACAATCCCAGGGCCCGCATTCATAACTGAAACATGGAACTATAATTCAGAAGGAGGGTCAGGTAAAGATTCAACCCCAAAGGACATGTATGGTTACCCCATGGACGTAATTATTAAAATTACCTGAATTCAGGATAAAAAACCCCAAATTATGCAGCAAGTATGGCCGGAATAGATGCGTGTCAAAAGGCGCACAAAATTAAGACATTTGAATAACGCCTTTTATATAAAATTTCTTTTCCAGGCTCAATCCCGCTATAGCGGGATCTCCTTTCCTGAACATAAACAAAATTTTCATTTTAATATGCAATCTTTATCAAAAACAGGAGACTATCCACGGGACAAAAAAATCAGTACTAATCTTTTATTAGAACCGTTAACCTTTTAGAACCCATAATCAATATACCTTTATATCTCTTGAATAAAGACCCCGGTATAAATCTCAGCCACTCCAATATTATAAAAATAAAAGGAATCACCAGACAATATCTCACCGGAACCGACGTATCAATTTAGACTCATTAATTGAGATCCAAAAGAGTATCTCCGGTACTCAGCAAAAAACCGGAAAAGCAGCATATATAATTGTTAATTATAAAATAGATCCTGTGTATTGATAATAAGATTTTACCCGGAAAATTATTTCTTCTTCTTTTTATTAATCTCTTTAATTACCCGGTCAGTTAAATCTATCTGATTTGGTGCATATAATACTGCCATTCTATCAACGATAAGAAGGTATTGTTCCTTTTTCCCGATTTTTTCAACAACTTCGATTATTTCTTTATGTATACGACCCACATGTACCTTTTCAAGTTCTTTTAATTCAGCCAGATTTTTTTTCTCAAGAATTTTGAAGTCATTTAATTTTATTCTGAATTCCCGCTGCTTTTCTTCACGTTTATCTTTGTTCATTACAAGGAGTTCCCGATCATATTTTTCCTTGAGTTCATTAATTTCAGCGCCTCTCTTCTCAAGATCCGACCTCATTTTTTTCCCTTCTTTGATCATAACTGCCTGAGCGACCTTGCCGGAATCTGACTTTGTAAGAACTTTCTGCATATTAACAGTCGCAATTTTTGCAATATCAGCCGCATACAAAGGCATAGCTATTAAAGAGACACAAATTGCTGCAGCAAAAAAAGTAATTATTTTCTTCATTATACTCCTCCTTCAATAAACCTGTTAAGGTTTCTGTTACTGTTCGTTAGATTTTCTCTCCCAAATCATTAGTAACAGATTTGTATATTGATTTCATCTATATGATGATATGGGAAAGTTTTCTCTTCAGAACATAAAATTTATTTACTATATAGAACTAAACAATTATTTTTTTATAACTTTTTACTTATTATGTCAAAAAAGAGAATATGGGCACCAAAAAGTACGTTGGTGCAAATTATTCTCCTTGGTGACCGTGAGTACTTTAAAATGTTCCTCCAAGAGAAAATTCCCACTTACCGGTACTTGCTTCTCCTCCCTTAGGATCAAGGATATAACCATTCTCAAGCCTGATAGGACCAATTGGGGAGAACCATCTGAAACCGTATCCGGCACTTTCCCTTAATGCCCCGAAACTCATGTTTTCATTATCGTCAAACACATTGCCGGTATCGAAAAAAACAACTCCGACAATACCTGATTTCTCTCCGAACAATGGCACAAGAATTTCAGCATTAAACTGAACAAACTTATTGCCTCCTTTTTCTATATAATACTGAGTATCATCTCCGTCTATATCACCATCACCATCAGTATCTATAATAGAACTATAATAAGATCTGTTTATGTCACGATGGCCAAACCCCCGCATTGAATGGATACCGCCAAGATAAAACCGCTCATAATCAGGAAGTTTTCCGTCTGAATTTTGACTAACATAACCTGTTTTCGCATGAACAAAAAAAACATTGTTCAGGAATGTCGGCATATACCATCCTGTTTCCGCCAGGTATTTTGTATACCCTACATCACCTCCAAGCATACCGCCGGCATAGATAAAATTAGCACTGTGATAAGATCCTTCTCTGGGATTCATACGATTAGGAAACCTTGAATCATAGTTTATACCTGTAGATATGCTTATAGTATCATTCTGACCACTCATTTCATGTATGGACAATGGAGCATTAAGATAAATATTTAATATATCACTTTGCTTGTATGAAAGAGAAAGACTTGCACGTGTCAGGTCAAAAACAGGATAGCTGAAACGGAATCCACCCCCAATAGAATCCACATCATATGTATCATATCGAACCTTCAGATTGTATAAATTCACACCTGCAGATAATGGCATATCAAAAAGCCAGGGCTCGGTGAAAGATAAATTATACTGGTTTGATTCCCTCCCCAGATCCGCTTTTACCTGCAGTATCTGTCCAAGGCCGAAAAGATTATTCTGGGAGACACTAAATGTAGTAAACGGTCCTGTTCCACTGCTATATCCTGCACCAAAAGTAAACGCACCTGTTGGTTTTTCAGTTACATCAACTTTCAGCGTCATCGTGTCACCCGAGTCGCCCTTTATCGGATTCACCTTTATATCTTCAAAGAAATCAAGGCGATGCAGGTTACGAATCCCCTCTTTCATCCTACGGCCGCTGTAAAGTTCCTGCTCATATATCTTAAGTTCACGTCGGATAACCTTGTCCCTTGTTTTGGTGTTTCCACTGATAATAATTTGATCAAAATAAACAAGTTTGCCTTTACCAACAACAAAGGTAATATCGGCTGTTTTTTTATCAATATCCTTGTCAACTCTTGGAAAGATATCAGCGTAGTAATAGCCATTATCAGAATATATATCTGTCAATAAGAGAACATCATTTCTTAGTATTTCCTGGTTAAGGACCTCCTCATTTCTAATTTTCAACCCCTCAAGAAGCTCATCTTTAGTTTTTAACAAATCACCGATTATATTAATTTCACCGACATTGAACTGTAACCCTTCTTGAATTTTTATTTTGATATAGATCCATTCATCCTCATATTTTATATCCGGCTCACCAACTTTAGACTGAATAAAACCGTTATTACGATAAAAAACAGTAAGCTTTGATATATCGTGGTTAAGCTGCTCAATATTAAGCTCTCCTGATGAAGTCAGCCAGGATAAAAAACCTTTTTCTTTTGTTTTAAACATTTTCTTAAGCTTTTTATCAGAATATGAACTATTACCTTCAAAATCTATACTTTTAATTCTTATAGTCACACCTTCTTCTATAACAAATTCCAGATCCGACTGGTTGTTCTCAAGAGGCTTGATATTATGTTTAACAATAGAATGATGTACATTCTTTTCAATATACAAATTCTCAATAGCCTTTATACTTTTGGCAATCACACTGTTATTAAGAATTGACCCGGTCTTGATATCCAGGGCACTTTTTATATCCTCATCACTTATTCCAATATTTCCTTTCACAAGAATCTTTCTTAAAGTAGGTTTTTCCTTTACTTTAAAAATAAT
>Ga0008651_10001763_pt1 | contig 12261 bp, 13 predicted proteins | sample SaaInlV_200m_DNA_6_FD_59173 | JGI IMG/M metagenome (GOLD analysis project Ga0008651, IMG submission 59173) | Marine microbial communities from expanding oxygen minimum zones in the Saanich Inlet - SI037_S2LV_200m_DNA | ecosystem: Environmental > Aquatic > Marine > Intertidal zone ...
AGAGCGTAATCAAAACTTTATCACCATAAATAATAGTGCCACTGGGAGAGTGATGTGGAGCTGGGAAAAATTTAATCTCAGACAACTTTAATGAGGGGCCTTCTTCCACTCGTTCCTTTGATTCTGCACTCTGATTATATATGACCTTCATCTTCATCTTTTGCTTAATTCTTTGCTTGTGCCAATGTTCTAAATAAAATGGAAGAAGTTTATATCCTACTCCCGAAGAGCCATAAACAAAAAACTCTTGAGGATTATCCTTTAGGATCCTAGACATTACGGTCTTCATTCCCTCTTTTCCCTCAAAGATCTCTATCTTAGCCTTCTTATCGGACAACCCTTGAATTTTTGAAAGTTCGGGGATCAACTTTTTTATAGCTTCTTCCTCGTTGACTTTTTGCTCTTTAAACTTCTCTAATATTTTATCTGGTTCAATTGCCTGAAAGTATTTTTTCCCATTCTTGATGGCATAGTTTACTAAGCCCTTCTCTATTAGGGCATCCATGTAATCATAGATTGAGGTTCTAAGTATACTTGTATGCTTCGCTAATTGATTCGCTAGACTTGGACCTTCTTTTAGAAGTGCGATATAAATTGCCGCTTCTCTTTCTCGTATACCAATCTTTTCTAAGTCTTTTAATTCCATATTTAATTGAGGGGGAATAACCTTATAAGTGTTGTGCTCTGGTCCACGACATAATTTTAAGTAGCTATTTTATCGAGCATTATTAAGGACAAAATGGAAAAACAGGAAAAAACGATGAAGTTCAAGGTTGGGGGAGCAGAGTTAATTGCAGAACTATCCAATGCGCGTGGATCTAGATCCTTTGTAATTCCTAAACAAACAATCCAGAGAGCCTCATATAGATTTTTGAACGACTCCGTGCATGCAAGATATTTAAATCACGTAATAGAAAACTATGATAATCCTCTTGCAAAGCAACATCTTATGGGGCTTAGTTCAGAGGATGGGGAAATTAGTTATACTACGCCATTTAGACTAATTGCACTTCAGGAATCTGGTTTATTAGGGGAAGAAAGATTGGCTACTGAAGGAGATTTATCTAACGTGGGAAGATATTTTCCGCCAGGTATTAGTAAAGAGAGGATAGATTCTGGAATCCTCTTGCGTGATTTTGATGGGCACTATACTCAAGATCAACAATCTGCAAAAATTTCTGCAAAAAACTTGATTACGCAGTTACGAGATCTTAATATAGATTTTAAGACAACTGAGCCCGGAAAAAGGCCAGGGTTCTGGAGAACTAGCCATTATAGATTTCTACCGTATAGAGTCTTAACACAAGAAGAGAATACAAATTCTCCGACAGGATTAATATTATCATTAAAAGAGGGAGTTTCAAAGGAAGAGTTGAGCGAGATTTCTCATCCGCAATTTCTCTATTGTGGACCGCAGACTGAAAGAAAGTTTGGATTACCTAGGACTGCAAGATTAGAATATCATACAGATTTTGGGAAATTTTATCAAAATGCACTTGGAGATTTTTCTGATTCTGATTCATGTTCTAGAGTATTAGTTGTCTCTAATGGGGAACTCACGAATAAGGCAAAATAAAATGGAAACAAAAAAATCACTCACAAAACATCTGGGTGGCGAGTTAGAGTTAGATATTTCTACAATGGTTATCAAACTTGTCCGACAGTCTTGCGAAAAGGACGGAGAAGAAGATATCTATATAGAGAATAAAGAAGATTTGAAAGCAATTTTAAACTCTTATAGAGACCCTCTGGGAGAACTCACACTTAGGCAAAAAGGTTCTCGTCCGAAGAAAGCGGAAAGCTTGTTATGTGTCAAGACAAGTAAAAGACTTTTACCTTTGCGTTATGTTGGGGGTTCTTGGGACCCTGCCCAGTATATTGCAAGAATAGATCGTTTAAACTACGCAAACTGGGCTTCTGGATCTTTAGAAGATCCTACCGTAAGTCTATCATATAAAGAATTTGTCCGATTGGATAGACCTCACTCTCTATATATTCAAGATATAAGAAAAATTTCCGTGGAAAGAAGCGAAGATAGGAAAAGAATTAGAAAGAATTAATAGCTTTTAAGAAACCCTAATCCTTATACATCCACAACACTAAAGGCATAACCGCCTCACTCTTCAACCCCTTAACCATCTTCATTAAATCCTCGTGGCTTCTACAGAACATCAATCTATATGAAAACGAAGATCTTTTTTCTTTCAGTATTGGGAATTCTTCTACAATTTCTCTTTTTAATCTTAGCATATTCCATGATTGAAAACTCTCTGCATAAGATATTTTACCCTCGATATCTATTACCGTTTTTGGTGTCAGTGGTTTTCTTTCCATAATGGATTCCCACCACCTCTTCGTTAATAGTATTAAGATACAGTTTTTATTAAATGCTCGCGTGGTGATTCTTTGACTATAGTGCAAAGATTTAAAAGATAGTCCCGTTTTTGTCTTAAATGAAAGATTTTGCGGAATCCAACCTTTCTTTGAGGGAAAGGAAAGTGTTGAAGGAACTTGATGTGAATGCTCGGCAGGGTATTTCTTCGATTGGGAGTAAGTTGAAGATTTCGAAGCAGGCGGTTAATTATCATATTGAGAAGATGATTCGGAAGGGTTTTATTAAGGAGTTTATTACTTATTTTGATACGAATAAGTTGGGGTATACGTTTTATAATATTGTGATTAAGTTGAAGTATACGACGAAGGAAGATCGGAAAAAAATTGTTGATAAATTGAAGGGGATTTCTAATGTGGTTTGGGTTGCTTCTTTTAGGGGCGAGTATCAGATGATTGTTTCGATTTTGGCTAAGGATGTTGGAGAGTTTAGTTTTTATCTCGAGGAGGTTTTGCATTCGTTAAAGGGGAAGCTGTTGGATTATAATTTCTTTATTGTGATTAGTGCTTCGCAGTTGGGTTATAAGAAAATTCATAGTGGGACTAAGAGTAAATATAATTATGATGCTATGATTGGGCACAAGGACTTGGCTCGTCTTTCGGGGAATGATTTGAAGGTGTTGAAGATTATTGCAAATAATGCGAAGATGTCGATTGTTGATATTGCGAAGAGGACTGGGTTGACTATTGAGAAGGCGAGGTATTCTTTGAAGAAGATGGAAAAGGAGAAGATTATTCAGGGATATAAGCCGTTGGTGGATGTTGCTCGGTTGGGTTATCTTTGGCATGTTATGTTTTTGAGATTGAAGTCTTCTAGTGCGGCGGAGAAGGAGAAGATGATTAGTTTTTTGAAGAGTTTCCCCGAGGTTTTTTATGTTGTTAGGGGAGTTGGTAATTGTAATTTGATGGTTGAGTTTCAGACGAAGACTTTGGATGAGTTTGAGAGGGTTAAGGATAAGGTTTCTAATGAGTTTAGTGGATTGATTGCCGACGAGAAGACAGTACAGTTGATTGAGGAGCATAAGTGTACTTATTTTCCCGGGAGTTTGGGGTAGGGTTATTTATATGATTAAATTTGTTGGTGCGATTAGTTAGTAATATTTTATATCTCCATTTTACGGCCTGTTATGACAATGCGGTCGGTGGTGATGGTCTATTTGTTTCAAATGCCCTGCACTCCATTGGTAATTGTTTCCGTCTGGGGATTGGACATAGATTTTATCAAGATCAGCTTCTCTGATGTTTTTTGCTCCCCGAAGATCTGTATTAACAAGTCTCGCCCATTGAAACTCGGCCCCGTCAAGATTAGCCCCTCTAAGATCGGCCCCGTCAAGATTCGTACCCAAAAATAGCGCATATTTAAGATTTGCATTTCTAAGATTTGCATCTCTAAGGTTTGCGTCATAAAAATGTGTCTTTGTAAGATTTGCTTTGTAAAAGTTTGCTCCCCTAAGGTTTGCGGCAAAAAAGTCTGCCCCATAAAGATTTGCTCCCCTAAAGTTTGCTTCTTCAATGCTTGCGTTTCTAAATTTTGTATTATTGTAGCTTACATCCGGATCCTTACAGTCTGTTGGTTCTAGGTTTGCAAAGGAAAAATTAGCTCCATTTAGATTTGCTCCCCAAAAATTTTTTGTAAAGTTTTTCTTTTCAAAGTTTGCTCCTTCGAGATTTGCTCCCCTAAAGTTTGTCCCTGTAAGCTCAATATCATTTACCTTTCTGAAATCTGTTCCTCGAAGATCAGCTCCTTCAAGATTTGAACGGGGTTCAATTTTGTATGTTTTTTTTATTTCCATTTTTTTATTTTAAGCAGTTATTTGTAACTACTTCTTAATAGTCATACATAAATAACAATACTTAAGTACTCTCTACTATACAATATAGTAGTATGGAAGAAAGATTTGAGGAAATTTTGACAAAAATTGGTTTAACGGTTCCGGAATCACGAACGTATCTTGGGTTGTTGAAATTAAAAGAAAGTCAGACTGGGCAACTTTGTAAGTTAACGGGAATAGCGTCTTCGAATATTTATAAGGTTCTTGATAGTTTAGTTGAGAGGGGTCTTGCTGGTTACAAGTTGAAGAATAATGTTAAGGTGTTTATGGCGTCGCCTCCTGAAATTTTAAAGGAGCTTTTTGTGGAACGTGAGAGGAAGTTGAGAGAAGAAGAAAAAGAGGTTGCTGATATGATTAAAAATTTGAAGAAGCCAAATGATGCTCCAGCGCCTTATGCTAATTACAAGTATTTTGAGGGGATTTCTGGGGCGAAGGCGATGTGGCTTGAATTTGCGGATTATGATTCTAAGGATGATTATGCTGTGGCGAAGATTTATAGTCAGAAGAAAGAGGCGTATGGAGCTATTGTCGGGTTTTATGATGAGTGTCATAAGGTTTATGGGAAATTGGGGCGCCGATATAAAATAATTCTTCCGTTTGAGGACGAGGCTCTAGGGAAGAAGAGAAAAAAGGTCGGTAAGGGGTTTGAGATTAAATATGCTGATTTTAAAAATGAGGCTGAGTGGGGTGTGAGGGGTGATAAACTTTATATTCAGACAACTACTGGAAAGTTGCCCGTTTCTTTCTTAATCAATAATGCGAAAATTGCTAAGACGTTTGAGCAGGTTTTTGATGATGCTTGGAGGCATGCCAAGAAGTGATCTTTAATCAACAACCTTCTGTTGTTCGGGCGTCCACTTCGGAGCGTTAATCAAGGACAATAATAACTTATCACCCTTAATATAATATTTCTCTCCTTGTTTTAAAGAATATGAATCGCCCTCGTTGATTTGGAAGTCGCCTTTTTCGGAGTGAATTGTTCCTGAGCCTGAAATTACGAAGAACATTCCTTCGCATTCTGTGTTTACTACTCTTTTTTCTGTTGGGTAGCGTCCGTCAATTGATGTTGTTGCGTAGCTTAGTCTGTTCGTTGGGTGGTCGTGTTCGTATACTGTGCAATCCTTGGAGCCTTCGTGAACTCTTGCGTTTTGTTTTTTGATTAGCATTGGATTATATGGATTAGGAATTATTTAAGGATTGTGGGGGTATGCTTCATGAGGTTGATAGTATGATTAGTTAGGGTTGCGGGAGCTTCAGATAGGAGATTGGGTGGGTTGGGAAGTATGAGTTTTTGAAAGTTTAAGCTACGCGTTTTCTAAGTTCTTTTAGCCTAGAAGCATGTGGTTCTGGAATGTGCGGAGAAGACCCCTCTCCGTTGACATATCCATTAAGAACTGTTATTCTGGCAGCCATTCTTTCTTTGTAGTCTTCCTCTCCTGCTTGCTCATAGTGATCTTTTGCCTTGGTCATTATTGGGATTAATGTTCCTTGAACCCATTCTGGCGATGGATTATTGTCCCAAACTTTCATATGGGCCATGCTTGCAATTTGACTTAAATCTTCATCACTTTTTACTCCTATTGATTCATCTAATAATTGTGCTAATTCTTCTACGTTTTTGTATGCTGTCTCTGAGTGTCTCATGTGTTGAATTAAATAGAGAGGCTTATATAATTTTGGGTGGATGTTATAATTGTTATGGTTTTGTGTATATGAAGACTGGTTGATTATTCAATCAACAACCTTCCATTTCTCCACTAATTTTATAAGCCCATTCTCTTTATCTTAATCATGCCAAAATTACTAACAAAATCCAACTATCTTTTGGGAATTAATTAGAAATAATAATAGTCTGTCCTCCACGTCACCTACCCCATATATACATATTATATAGGGTGACTCTTTTGCTATTTCCCAGAATTTTATCGACGACGAACACAGAAAAATGCCCCAAAAAGCCATGTCTATTTTTGGGCGTTTTTAGCGAATTTTACAACTCTGCCTAATTTCGCTCTAAGATATCTTGGATCAATTGCGACACCAAAATTCTTGTATTTTTTTATCTTATTTCTATTAGTCACCACAAAAAACCACTTCTCATAATTCTTATTTAGAGACCCTACCTTTTCTCTCAATTGATTGGGAGATTTCTCCAAAACAGTCCCCGTCTCAATCTCAATTGCATACTCCTTGCCCGCAATCTTGAAAACAACGTCTGGCTTTTTAGTTGTATACAGTTGTGTCTCAATTCCGTTCTTCTCTAAAAACTCTGAGATATTATGGGTCATAAAAAGGTGCATCAAACTTTCATTGTGTCTTGGTTGCAAAAGAAAGTCCTCCATCTTATCTGTCAGTAAACTTTTGTATTTCATAATTTTATATCCTTCGCCTAAAAGAAGCTCAACTTCATCCTTTTTCAAATCTTTCTTGTGAAAAAATCTTTTGTTTGGATTAATTCTTATGTCAACTTTTTTCTGTGGCTTTTTATTTTTCTTAATTATATTTAACTCATCAGGATTAGTTGTAATTAATTTGTGTTCTGCAGGCGATGCAATAACTTTCAATTCTGAATGGTCATCTTCCATCATCAATAGGCCCTCTCCAATATTCGAAGTTAACAGATGGACTCTTTCTCCTTCGCTTAGATGAAAGGTCTTGCAAATATTATCAATGACTGCGGGCTTTTGTTTCATTAGAACTGTATATGCAGAATTTGCAAGGACCGATTTCCCGGCTTTAGAATCCAATAGCCCTTCAACTTCTTGATTGATTAAGAGAAGTCCAAGATTAAACTTTCTACAAGTTTTTACAATCTCAAAAATATATCCTGCTTCTTCTGTTTTGGAAAGTAGAGACCAGGCTTCATCAATTAATAATATCTTTCTGTCTAGATTAGATTTCATTTTCATATAGATATAATCTAAGACTAGAAACATGACTGAGGGTTTAACTTGTGAAGGGAGATTTCCTATGTCAAAGCAAACTAAGTTATTATCGAAATCTAAATTAGTTTGTCTATTCATGAAGCTAAATACTCCGTTGACATACATCTCAAGACGGCTAGATAGACTACTAATTGTGGCTTGCTCTAATTTCGGTGAGCCAACTCTCATTTCCATTAAACTTTGCATTAAATCCCCTAAGATTGGGGGCTTATTGTTCCAGCTATCTGGGTTGTTTGTAATTCCCTTTAATTTATAGGTTCTACTTATTGCTTTATCGATTAAGGCTCGCTGAATGTCAGTTAAATCCCCGAGCATGACCTTCATGAGGTCTATTAGAGATAATCGCTTCTCTATGTAGTCGTGGCCCATCAAATCTAGCGGATTGATGATTGTCTCGGAATCTCTGGAAAGATCGATTCTCTGCCCTTTAAAATGCGACACAAGGCTACCATATTCCCCCTGTGGGTCGATTACCATAACCTTTGTACCGTTGAGTAGATACCTTGTTATTAGTAGCTTACAAAAATATGATTTACCTCCACCCGATTGGGCCAGAACTATCCCGTTTGGGTTTGATAAATTAAATATGTCTTTTATGATTGGAATGTTGTTCTTGTTTAGTCCAAGCCACACCCCAGTTTCATCAAATTTTGAGAAGGATGAAGTGAATGGAAAGAAGGCAGAAAGAGCAGGAGTTGTTATATTCCTATTTATTCCTAGAAAGTTTTTTGCCAATGGTAGACACGACTTGAGTCCTTCCAGCATTCTGAAAATTGGCTTTCTTGGGATTATCAACAAGGAGTTTAATTCGGATTCTATTTTTCTTGTTAGTAGGTTCAGTTCTTTTAGGCTGTCTGCTCGGCAGTTGATGTATAAACTAACATCAAATAATTTTTCGTTTCCTTTTTGCAAGTTGGACAGGATCGCTCTTGTATCCTGATATTTGATTTCTAGGCTTGGATTAAGTTGGTTCTTTAGTTTTGCTGCGTATAGATCTGCTCTTTGTTTTTGTAATTCTCGATTTAGAAGAATTAGGGTTTGTTCTATTTGATGAGGGTTAATGTGTAATGAAAAATCAAAATCTCCAGAACAGCTTACAAGTTTGTCAAGAAATCCATTTTCAACTGATCTAGGATAACCGTAAGCATAGATTATTTTGTGGAATTTCCCATCGATGTCTAGGAAATCTGGAGAGTTTTTTATTTTGTCGGGATAAATATCTGATTTTTTATTATTGAATATTTTAATGAAGATTCTTTTTAGTTTATTATTGTGTAATCTAGAAGTCTTGAGATTCAAGCTATGGAGTCTATCTTCGCATAGTTTTATCTGAATATTTATGTCGCTTGTTTCGGGAATGACCACGTAGAAATTTCGATTCATTGCACTATTGTCTTCAACTAAACTTTTCATATGATTTTTATAAGAGTCAAACATTTCCACATGTTCATCTTTGACCATCTTATCTTTTAGGATGTTCAAATAAGAATTCAAATTGAGAGTTTCGGTTGTCATTAAAATTTGAACTGGAAAATCTATTGAGTTGAGAAACTTTTGGAAAGCATAGCCTATGGCTTCTTTTTCCTTTAAGGTTTTAATAGAAAAATTTATTGATTCTACTTTCACAACTGCAATCCTTTTTTTATTATGATGAATTAAATTATCTTTGATTTCTCCCAAGACTAGAGCCTTTTCTAACTTTTCTTTTGTATCTAGATTTCTAGTTTTTAACCAGGTATACCAGTTTTTCAGATGAGTTGATAGATCAAAAAACATAAATCCTACCGCTAGAACAGATGGAATTGATGCGAGAAAAATACGAACTACGAGGCTTGCCTGTATTTTAAACAATAAAGGAAAAATAATTGGAAAGAATATCATGGCATAAGCTATTTGTCCGAATGTAAGTCCAAAAACAATTTTCTCTTTATATTCTAATTGCTGGGGTATCTCATACATCTTACGACATCACTCCTGCAACTTGCTTAACACTAGCGACAGTGTTCGCCGCCTTGAATATGACGAATAGGATTAGAAATAAAGTTCCTAAATTGGCTAATGTAAAGGCCCCGATCATGACTACAATTTTCATATTACTAAAAACTTCCAACTCTACGAATTTTGATGAGGCTAGAAATACGATTGCATAAAAGAACGGTAGGGCCATCACGACGAATAGATAATTCATGATTAGTTTTCCGTATTGATTTAGTGGGTCGATGAAGTAGAAGAAAATTCCTAGGGCAAAAAAGACGACCCCCATCCCTACACAAAGATATCTAAGGACTAGAAAAATTAGGGTGACAACTAGGGTTAATATGTATGGTATAATCAAAACTAATTCTAATCCGATGTTGCTAACGCCATCCATTGTTACCAGGAAGAACTCGTCTCCAATCATGTTGAAAATTACTGTCGTTACCGATGATATTACTTCGAGGATTAGCTTGTATAAGAAAAAACTTGTTTGGATTAATACCATCATGAGGATCGTATTTGCCAAACTTCTCTTTGCCTTTTCTCTTTGTTCCGGGGAATGTCCTGCCAATAAGAATCTGAATCCTACAATTAAGAGAAGTATACCATAAAATAAAGATAAGATGTAAACTATAATTGACCAGACCCCTGCGAAGATTTCGACGTTGACTGGTTGAGTCAATAGGTTGTCGATCATGCTAAGCAGGGGCCTAACTGGCAGATTTAAAATATAAATTACAAACTCAAAAAACTTCTCAACAAGACAGGCTCCGAGATTGGTTATTCCGCAAGAACTCATAGTAAACTAAATGAAAGATAATATTTCTTCAGGAAGCTGTAGATTATGTATCCGAAGAAACTAATAGATGAAAGTTCTTTTAGGAATACCTCGTTTTTCTCGTCGGTGACACTAATAAATTTCTTTACCTTTCTTGTATTTAGTTGGGCCTCAATTCTGTTCTCGTCTTTTACTGCTTTGAATTCTGCGAAATCCTCTGCTAAGATATTTTTTCCTGCATAAGTTAAGTTTAGCTCTATGCCTTTTGGGAAAATCTCAATTAGGATAGTTTCATTTTCGTAATAATACAGTTGATCTGCTTCAATTTCAAAATCAACTTTGCTATAACTTAAATCGCAACCCCTTGAGATGCTTCCGAAGTGATTAAAGAGTTTTATTTTGCAGTTTGAAGCGTCTTTTACGACGAACTCGAATTTGTTTGCGGATTCATCAACATGAATATTTTGGACTTTTGTATTTTCAATTCTTTCCGCTTGGAGTGTTAGAATGTAGTGAGGCAAAGTGTAGTTGAGTTTGTAGATGTAATTTGTTCTTTGGTATAATGAGTTGGTGAAGCTTAGCTCTAATGCGCTGACATTATTTGTTTTTAGATATCCTTCTATGTTATCGCTGTATTGATTTATTATTTTGAAAGAACTTTCTGTGCTTGAATTATGTAGCTTTGCGTTAACAGTGTCTGAAATTTTTACTGTGTGGGTTACGTAGTCTCGATAGTCATATCTACATCTGCTTTCTCTCCATCGATAATGTTCTACTTTATACCTAACTTTAATTTCTAATTCTGCTGTTAGAACTACATCTTCGCTGTTTGCTACGAAACTTGTTAGCTTGTCTTGGCCTGCGTAATTTCCATTGACAAAAATCTTTAAGGTTTCGCCCTTGCTTGAAAGAGAGTATTTTGTTTCACAATCATATCTTTGTGCCCCCCTCGGTAGCCGAACTTCGTAATTGTATTCTGATAATAGCTTTCCTCTCTCTGGAATGTAGAGTATGCCTTCTTCTAGGACTGATGGCATTGGTGCAATAATTTCTATCCATGCGTTTCTTATTGAACCCTTGTTTGTTTTAATTCCGTTTGATGGTTTAGTTATATCTAAATCTAAGTTCCATGAATAAATGAAATCGTGACTTGGGAAATAGCTTACTGACTTGAAGACGTCTGCAATTAATAGATCTTTTTCTAATGCTGTCATGTCGCTTTGTTGGATCGAGTTGCAGATTTCGAAATCTCCGGCTGTTAATTGATTACAATTAAATGCAGTTGCCAAGGGTAATACCAAGGCAACTGCTAAAAATAACAATATTTTTTTCATGGGAACTATCCGAGGATCAAGTTGACGACAAAAGGTGCTGCCCATATTACTATGAGACCGACGATAACATACATTACCATATTTTTCGCCTTTTCTCGCTTTCCAGGATCTGAACCACTTGCTATGTATGTGACACCTGCAAATAACATCACAAGTCCAGCGATTATTGTTGCTGCATATTTGACAAGATTATAAATCGTTGTCAATGGAGCTAAGATTTCTTCGAAATCCGCTTCACTGGCTGCAACAACTAAGCTGACTTGGGTTGCTACCAAAAGCAAAAAGATTGCAATTGGTAAGAGGTTCAGTCTTCTTTGTTTAGTTCCTTGGTTTGGTTTTTGTGCCATTGTAAGATTTGCTTCAACTTCTTTTTGTTCGGATATTTTTGTTGTAGAAATTCTAGGCAAGTTTGGCAGATATCTTCTTCTTCAAGAAATTCTCCGCAGACATAACATTTTGTTTCCATAATTTGTCTAAATAAATTAATTATAAATGGAATCGGGGAGAAGTTTCACTTGTTTTTTCACTTGTTTTTTCTACTCGATTTTTTATAAGGTTTATTTGGATAGTTCTTTCATGGAAAATAAAATCTCAGAAGATATTGGTGGGGAAATTATCTCTAGGTTGAAGGATCTTGTAAGAATGTTAGAGATTAAATATCGTGAGGAGCGAGATGGGAAAGAATTCTCAGATACATATATATCTAGAAACTAAGTTGAGGAGGAAATTGGAGAGGGAGGCTGAGGCGAGATGTATTTCTGTTTCGGAGTTGTGTAGGCAGAAGTTGAGGGATGGTGATAAGTTGGATAGGATTTTGGAGATTTTGGAGAAGGGATAGATACTTTTTTTAACCTATTTCTGTATGAAATTTAATGAAAGGCTCGGAAAATATTACAGAAGCGAAAACTAGGAAAGATCTCATTGATCCAATTCTTTTTGATCGTGTTGGATGGAAAAAGGAATATGTGATTGAAGAACCAAATGCTGTTAAGTCTAACTTTAAG
>Ga0008651_10001774_pt1 | contig 12233 bp, 8 predicted proteins | sample SaaInlV_200m_DNA_6_FD_59173 | JGI IMG/M metagenome (GOLD analysis project Ga0008651, IMG submission 59173) | Marine microbial communities from expanding oxygen minimum zones in the Saanich Inlet - SI037_S2LV_200m_DNA | ecosystem: Environmental > Aquatic > Marine > Intertidal zone ...
ACTAAAATAAAATGAGGTGGTATTTTGGATATTAAAGAAAAAATAAGAACCGTTCCAGACTGGCCTATTGAAGGTGTTATGTTCAGGGATATTACAACGCTGCTTCAGGACCCGGAGGTGTTCAGAGAAACTGTTGATCTACTATACAACCGATACAAAGATATGAAGATAGATAAAATTGTCGGAATTGATGCACGCGGGTTTATTCATGGTGCAGTTCTGGCTTACAAGCTTAATGTAGGATTTGTTCCTGTCAGGAAAAAAGGCAAACTGCCTTATAAAACAATAAGTGCCTCATATTCTCTTGAATACGGCACAGATAGTGTTGAAATGCATGAGGATGGAATAGAGCAGGGAGAAAATGTTCTTATTGTTGATGATCTTATTGCAACAGGAGGTACTATTTCTGCAGCTATTAAGCTGGTTGAGCAGCTCGGTGGCAACATATTAGAGTGTGCATTTTTAGTTGAGCTCCCTGATCTTGGCGGAAGGGAAAAAATAAAAGGTCACAAGATTTTTGCTCTCACTGAATTTGAAGGAGAGTAGGGCTTTTAAAGTATTCCCGGGTGGGATTTTTGTTTTCCCGCTCCTTATGGTTAGGCCATGGGGAAAATATATATCATATTTGCCATCTTCGGTTCATTGACTGAGTAAGTGATTTTGGCCACAGACACACACAGACTCACACAAACATGAATAAAATCGCTTCGTGAAGAAAAAGCCTGCCAGAAGGACATGACCATAAGTAGTCGGTTGGAATCGACCAGCTGCCTGTCCTGTAGTTGAGATGGCTATTTAAAAGTTTTTTTCCGACGTAGTCGGGTTGAATGATTTGTCAGTGTGTGTCAGTGTGGGTCTGTGGCTATTAATTTGTTTATTGATAATTACTATTTAAGGGATTATGCGATTATTGACTTTTTAAGATTTATATGAAATATTCTTTCGATTATAGATATAAAAGCAAAACTGTGTTTTGTGGTTACTTATGCAGTGTAGAAAATTATTGATAATACAGATTATATCGGATGTTTTTAAGCCGATTTTTTTTAGATATGGAGTTAAGTTATGACAGCTTTTTTAATGATGGGGGGATTGGGTCTTTTAATAGGGATTGGTCTGGCAGCAGCTTCAAAAATATTTTACGTATATGTTGACCCACTCGTTATGTCGATTGATGATGCACTTCCCGGGGCAAATTGCGGTGGATGCGGTCTTCCGGGATGTTCTTCAAATGCTGAAGCTATTGCTGTCGGCAAAGCTGGGCCTGATTCATGTGTTGCCGGAGGAGAAGACCTTACTGCTGCAATAGCAGAGTTGATGGGTGTTACCGTTGAGGCAAAAGAAGCGGATATTGCAAGACCGGGTTGTACATATAGTGTTGAAAAAGCGGAAGTAAAATACTTATACGACGGGCTCAATGATTGCCGTGCAGCTTCACTCCTAAATGGTGGGATGAAAGAATGTAAAATCGGGTGTCTTGGTCTTGGAACATGTGTCAAGGCTTGTAAATTCGGGGCTCTGGAAATTGGATCTGAAGGCCTGCCGATTGTAGATCAAGATAAATGTACCGGATGCGGCGCATGCGAGAAGTCATGTCCTAAAAATATTATCAATCTTTCATCTGTGACAAGAAGAATAATTAGAGAATATACAATCGAAGATTGCACTACCCCCTGCCAGAGAAGCTGTCCCGCTGGTATTAATATAAGTGAATATATTAGCCAGATTGCAAAAGGTGATTTTCACAAGGCGGTTCAGGTTATAAAGGAGCGTAATCCTTTCCCGACTGTAATCGGACGGATTTGCCCCAGACCCTGTGAATTTGAATGTCGTCGAAAATATGTTGACGAACCTGTGGCAATAAATTTTCTTAAACGATTTGCTGCTGACTATGAAAGAGATAATAATGAGAGGATACTACCTTTTAAAGCACCTGCAACCGGACGCAAAATTGCTGTAGTAGGTGGAGGTGTTGAAGGATTATCCGCTGCGTTTTTTTCAGCACGCCTTGGACATGAACCTACTATTTTTGAAGCTTCTTCACAACTCGGCGGGCTTTTAAGAAACGCAATTGCTTCTAACAGGCTTCCACAGGACATTCTGGACTGGGATATCGAAGGAGTGTTTGAAATGGGAGTTAATGTTGAAACAGGAAAAGCCCTTGGAAAAGATGTTTCAATTGATTCGCTTCTCGGGGAAGGATTTGAAGCGGTATTTATAGCATCCGGAGGATGGGACAACAGGCTTGCCCGTGGAGCCGGTTCTGAAGTGGAAGAATTAATTCCCGGAACTTATCTTCTTATTGATTTTATGGGAGCAGATAAGAACAGTGGAAAAATCAAGTGCGGTAAGGATGTAGTAATTGCAGGTGGCGGAGAGCTTACCCTTGATGTTATAAAGAGTTGCAAACAGCTTGGTGCTGAAAAAATAAATGTGCTTTTCAATGAAAATATTGAAAATACACCTGTTGACGAGTCCACAATAAAAAACATTGAAAGTGAAGGTGCTGTTATTGTTTATGGCGCGGGGATAAGCCGAATTACAGGTGAGGGCGGCGATCTGTCTGAACTCGAATATACCGTTTCTACAGGCGAAAGAAAAACAATCCCGGCTAATACACTTGTTATAGCCTCAGGAAGGTTCCCCGAGCTGATTTTTCTGAAAAATGAATCTGATGAATCTGGTGAATCTGGTGAATCTGATGAGATGCTGTCAGGTAAAACCATCAAATGGGTTGGTGTTGAATCATGTAAATCACCGGTTGATGATTCCGGGCTTTTGTCAAAAGGAGGCCCGCTTACAGATTTCAGCGCTGCGATAAAAGCGATTTCAGCTGGACGAAAGGGAGCCGCCTCATTACACCAGCTTCTATATGGGATTGAACTATATAATCCGGATCAGGTGATTAGATCTCAAACAATTATTCAAAATGTTGACCAGATATTCGGAGTTATGGATATACCCAGAGAAATCATGCCGCTTAATTATATAAACGATTCAGAACTTGAGCAGGGATTTACAAAGAAACAGGCAAAAAAAGAGGCGGAAAGATGTCTTGAATGTGGTCTTGTTTGCTATAAGCACTCAGACGATACATTACAGTATAAAATTGCATAATTCTGTGTTTTTTTGATACAGGAGTAGGAGTCGTTTTGGCAACAGAAGAAGGAGTTGTTATAAAAATTGATTCATCCGGAACTGCTTTAGTGAAAACAATTAGAAGCAGTGCCTGTGAGTCATGTTCATCTCAAGGTACCTGTCATGCCATGGGCGGTGAAGAAATGGAAGTTGAAGTTATTAATACCGTCGATGCAAATGTTGATGATACAGTAGTAATAAGTTTTCGGACCTCATCTCTTCTTAAAGCTTCATTTCTTATTCATATATTTCCGATTATATGCATGATTATTGGTGCCCTTATCGGACAAGAGATTGCACCCCGTTTTAATTATAACCCTTCGACAAGTTCGGCCTTTTTTGGTTTTCTTTTTCTAATTATTTCTTTTTTGTTTATAAAATCCAAAGGAAATAAAATGGCTGAAAGTAAAGAGTATAAACCTGAAATAATACGAGTTATTAGAGCTGGATAAAAAAACAAGCGTTCAACACTTTTTAATAAGATCATTATTATATTTAACCAACACCTTTAAAACAATATTTAAGAAACATATTCAATGGACATAAATATCTAATAATGTTAGATTTTTATATCGCCATGTCTATCGTGTAATTAAATGTTTTATAAGAAAATATAATAGTATGTTGATAGTGGTTAATAATCATAAATGAATAAACATAAAACAAGATGTGAATGGGCTGGTTCAGACCCTGTTTATATTAAATACCATGATACTGAATGGGGGGTTCCGGTTCATGATGACAGGAAATTGTTTGAGTTTCTCATTCTTGAAGGTGCCCAGGCCGGTTTAAGCTGGGTCACTATTTTAAAAAAACGTGAAAATTATATTAAAGCATTTGATAATTTTGATCCGGTAAAGGTCAGCAGTTATAATTCTTCTCATGTACAAAAATTGCTTTTAAACAAAGGAATAATAAGAAACCGTCTTAAAATTCAATCAGCAATTAAAAATGCCGGTTCATTTCTGAAGGTTATAAAGGAATTTGGAAGTTTTGATAACTATATCTGGCAGTTTACTGAAGGTAAGGTTATAAAAAACGCTTGGGGAAACGTTAGTGAATTACCTTCAGAAACAAAAGAATCCCGGTTTATGAGCAAAGATTTAAAGAAAAGAGGTTTTTCATTTATAGGTCCGACAATATGTTATGCATTTATGCAGGCAATTGGTATGGTGAATGATCATACTATTGAATGCTTCCGGTATTCAGAAGTTGAATAAAAGTATTTATTTACCGTTTTAGGTGTCATTATTGGATGTCATTTGATTATAAGGCAAGGACGATAAAAAACTGTTGTTTTTACTAATAGAAGCTATCTCAAAAAAAGATTAGGGTTCCTGGCAAGGTACATTTGCTAAGTGGAGGTAGCTTTTTCATATAATCAGCTTCTAATAAACTAACAATAGAAAGATACTTTACGGGGATTATATATGATAAAATATAAATCAGGAAGTACTGAAAAAAGTGTTGGATTTATCTCGACACGCCTTGCAGGAACTGATGGAGTATCTCTTGAGACTGAAAAATGGGCTGATGTATTTAGAGAAGAGGGGTTCACATGTTACTATTTTGCAGGTGAGCTGGATACTCCCCCGGAATATTCATATCTCCTTGATATCGCACATTTTAAACACCCTGAAATTAAAGATATTTATGAAAATTGTTTTTCGGTAGATATTAGGGGCCGTTATGTTACAAAAAAAATAAATGATATTAAGGAAAAAATAAAAGATCATCTTTATGAATTCATAGAAAAATTTAAAATCGATATTATTGTTCCGGAAAATGTATTAACAATTCCACTTAATATCCCGTTAGGTATGGCGATTACCGAGATTATATCTGAAATCGGAGTTCCAACAATAGCACATCACCATGATTTCTTCTGGGAACGACAGAATTTTCTTCGAAATGCCATTTGGGAATATCTCAACATGTCATTTCCGCCCCATCTTCCGAATATACACCATGTAATAATTAACTCATCGGCGGATAACCAGTTAAGCCTCAGGACAGGTGTTTCAGCGACTATTATACCGAATGTTATGGATTTTCATAACCCTCCTCCTCCTTTAGATGAATATGCCTCTGATGTCCGTCAGGCGCTTGGTATTGAAGATGATGAACTCTTTATTTTGCAACCAACACGTGTTGTGAAAAGGAAAGGAATTGAACATGCAATTGAACTTGTAAGCAGAATGGATGAAAAAGCCAAACTGGTTATTTCCCATGCTTCAGGTGATGAAGGCTATGATTATGAAAACAGGATAAGAGACTATTCGAATCTTTTGAATGTAAATACTCTTTTTGTTTCAGAGATAATCAATGAGGAAAGAGGTCTTACAGAGGATGGCAGAAAGATATATACACTGGATGATATTTATCCTCATGCCGACCTGGTAACATATCCGTCAAACTTTGAAGGATTCGGCAACGCATTTCTCGAAGCCATATATTTCAGGAAGCCTATTGTCGTCAACAACTATTCGATTTATTCAATGGATATTAAACCCAAAGGCTTTTCAGTTGTAGAAATTGACGGATATGTAACCGAGGAAGCTGTCCAACTGACAAAGAAAGTTTTAAGTAATACAGAATACAGGGAAAAGATGATTGAACATAATTACAAAATAGCTACGCGTTACTTTTCATATGCTGTTTTACGTGAAAAATTGAAAATACTTATAGATGATTGTATAAGATAATTACTTTTCTCACTGAGTTTTTTTAAGAAAAAGCTTTCCGACAGCTAAAGTAATTATTATATAAAGATCGGGTTTACATCACCATCGGTTATATTTTTTTAATTTTTCAAATTTAACTATAACCAATTTTTTTTGAAAATATAAAATGGTTTTTAAAGAAACAGAGATTGTATGCTCAGTGAACTTACAATAAGAAACTTTGCAATTATCGATGATATAAAAGTATGTTTTTCAAAAGGTTTGACAATTCTTAGCGGTGAAACAGGTGCTGGAAAGTCTATTATCATAAATGCTGTAAACCTCATTCTTGGAAACAGGGCGACTTCAAAACTTATACGAACAGGTGCTCAAACCGCAGAACTGGAAGCGATGTTTCATATCTCTCCGGAAAGCCGAGCTGCAATAATTATGCAGGAGAATGATTTTGACCCATCCGAAGGACTAATAGTAAGGCGGATTATTTCAAGAAATGACAGACATAAAATATATATAAACGGGCGTCTTTCTACAATACAATCACTTACTTCAATTACAGAAAATCTTGCCAGTATTTCAGGCCAGCACGCACATCAGGGGCTTTTAAAAGAGGAGCAGCACCTTATAATCCTTGATCAGTTTGGTGGTCTGACCTCTTTAAGAAACATGGTTTATGACCTTTACCATGAAATAATTCCCCTTGTTACTAAACTTAATAAACTTAGATCATTTCAACTTAAACAGGTTGAACATGTCGAACTCCTCGAATTTCAGAAAACCGAAATATTAAATTCAGAAATATTCCCGGATGAAGATGTTGAACTGGAAAAAGAAAGGATACTGCTTAAAAACAGTGAAGCTATTTTTATTGCTTTGAATGAAAGTATCGAAGAGCTTTATAGTTCTAATGGTTCAATACATGAAAGGCTTGTTGGAATAAAAAACAATCTCAGTAAGGTAGGAAGATTTGCCCCGGATTTGATGACAAACTCAAAAGAGGTTGATAATGTTTCGTACCATATAGAAGATATTACGGAGAATCTTAGAAAACATATACAGAACATACATATTGATGAAAATCGACTTGAAGCTGTTGAAGCCCGTATTGATAAACTCATAAAACTTAAAAGAAAATATGGCGGTTCTCTATACAATGTATTTAATAAACTTAATGAAATAAACAATGAACTTTCGGAAATAGAAAACATAGATGATCAGGTTGCAGGAACAGAGAAGATACTTGATGGAAAACGGGATCAACTTGTTGATCTTGTAATAGAACTTTCGGCTAAGAGAAAGTCGGCTGCAGAAGTAATATCCAAAGAGGTAGAAAATGAACTTGGTACTCTGGAAATGCCTGAAACAAGTTTCAATGTAGCGCTTTCATCAATTTTGAAAGATAAAGGTAAGGATGAATATCTTAGTGTTGACGGCAATATTATCACTGAATCCGGTATTGATAAGGCATCATTTCTTATTGCCCCTAATGTAGGAGAGGACCTCAAGCCCCTTGCTAATATTGCATCAGGTGGTGAACTTTCGCGAGTTGTGCTTGCGATAAAGGCCATTCTGGCTAAAACCGAATCACTGGAAACACTTGTTTTTGATGAGGTGGATGCCGGTATAGGAGGCGGTGTGGCTGAAGTTGTCGGGAAAAAACTATCATCTCTTTCAGAGTATCATCAGATAATATGCATCACTCATCTGGCCCAGATTGCAAAATTCGGTTCTCATCATTTCCGTATATCAAAACATATAACTGAAGGTAGAACAAAAACAGAAATAAAGCAGATGCTTGAAGATGAGAGAGTTGAAGAGATTGCACGGATGATAGGCGGCCAAAAGATTACTCATGCTACAAGGGATCACGCAAGGGAAATATTAAAGAGTGCATAGGAAAAACTATTTTAAAATCCTGAATTCCAGGTGGCGAAGATTATATGGGAATTGTCAAAAATCGAAATCTACTTTGCCTGATATCTGTATTTCATAATTTATCACTACATCGTTGATATATGCAAGATACCTGCATTTCAAATTTTTTACATAATCGGAACCAATTCTTCTAAAGGTAATTTTTGGCCCAGTTTTTTGGGAACAGGTCACACTTTCCCGGCATGACCGGGTCAGTTATTCAGTAAATGTTTCGACAGCCTTTTGCCTAGGCCGAGCAGAGTTAGTGTCGGTGGTAGTCCCCATGACTTGGGAATCACCGAGCAGTCACAGACATATAGATTGTCATAAACCGTTTTTAAGTCAGAATCCACAATGTCTCCGATTTTAACGGTTCCACCGGGATGTCCGGCAAGAACCATGCTTTTTCGCACATTCTTTACACCGGCGTTTCCCAGAATTTTTCTTGCATGACCATATCCATCGTCAAGTTTTTTATAATCACTTTTACACAGATCCTTCCGACATCCCCCTCTGTCGGTGATTCGTCCACCCAGATCATCCTTTATCTTGACCATGATCGAAAGCCTGTTCGCTTTTGGAGCTGCCATGTCGGTTAGTACGTACTCATCTTTTACATGAATTCCGGCCTGCATATGTAGTTCTTTTCCTTTTCTTAGGCCCTTCACCCTTCCTGTAGCTATAATCAGGGGGTCGACAAAAAAATCATATCCAGCCTTTTCCACACCGCTTCGTCTTAATATTTCAGCTGATCCGATCCCGCCTGCTGAAAGGACAACCACTGGTGCTTCTACTCTGTGTGTGCGTCCTCTTTTTTTTAATACAATCCCCGTGGCTTTGTTGTTGTTTGTCAATATCGTTTTCACTTTAGCGTCGTTTACCAGTGTTGCACCATTTTTAACAGCCTCATCAACAAAATTGCGCGCATTCCACATGGCATCGTAAGGGCATCCGTAAGAACACCTCCAGCAATCTGCCTTGCATTTATCCTGGAATAAAAACTTGTTGATCTTTTCCCAGTTATATCCGAGATCTTGAGCGCTGGTGAAAATTTTGTCTGCCATGGGCCCCATGAGTTCGTTTGAAAGGGGTTTGACGGGAATTTCATTTTTAAGTTCTTTTATTTCATTCTTAATATCTATCCCGTAGGACATCAGCATGTCAAAGGGAGGGTCAAAAGCCGCGCCACAATAGAAAACCGAACTGCCGCCGGTGGTGATTCCCCTTAAAAGGATATGAAGTTTTTTATTGGTAACAAGCAAGCTTTTCCCGGGGATGCCGATCATTTTGGCGGTTTGGAGAAACGTTCCTTTTATGGAGGCATTGCTTCCCCACTCCAGGATAAGGACTTTTTTGCCGTTCTGGGATAATTCCTTTGCTACGGTGGCGCCTCCTGGACCGGAGCCGACAACGACTGCATCATATTCTTTCTGAAACACTTCCATGTTAAGGTCCTCCTTTCGGGAGAGCATTTATCTGGTTGACAGATATTAATCAATGGAAAGAACATAAAGAATTCATTTAATTCTGGTAAAATGCCATCATTACTTCAGTAAATCTTTGAAATCTTCGTCACACTTATGAATCCTGACTATGGCCGCTTCAACTACCATGCATCCAATACCCAGCATTTAACGCCTTACTTGCCCAACCATACACCTTTAGGGTCAAGGATAAGAACTCGCTTTTTTGTTGAAATATATTGAATTTTATATAGTAAGTCAATATTCAAATTAAAACGGAATGTTATGGCCTGATAGTGGGTGCATGAATACCTGATCGAGAATTTATTATGGATTTAAACACGTTTTTGTATTTTTTTGCTTCTGCTTGATTTTCATGTTTGACTCTTCCAAATATTTTATTTGTATATTTAACATACCAGGCAACAGGCTGGCCCTGTATTATATATGCCATTGCTATTCTAATCGGAATTTCAGAACCTCTCCACAAATGCAGTCATGGCTATATCTAAATCAATTGAAAGATTTCTCATTACAGTACCATAGACTATTGCAATGCTACCCCCCTATTAAAAAATAGTTTGCCTACAAAGGTACAAATTGCAAAATCAATTAGAAATGTTGTGATATCTTCATGAAATATGTAATTCAAGAGTTTTTTACTTCATCGTTGATATATACAAGATATCTTTAAAAAGATTATATGGTCAACGCTTCATTTTTTGGAGAATTTTATGATTTTTTATATACCATATATTGCAGGCTAACGTCTGTTTGCAAGGTGTTGTTTTCGATTATTATTTTTGAAAAAATCAGAAAAAGGGTAAGACATTTCAAATTGACTTATCAGGATCAAAGGGGAATGGTATTATCTTATTCACAATTCAAGATGTGACAAAATTTCCTCACGTTCTTCGCTCCAGATGGAGAACTATTCTTGCTATCGGGAAGCTTCAACGATTGGTCAGACGATTTACTCCTGGAAAAATTATTGGGATGTTGTGTGTAGCGGAAGTAGCACCATCTCAGCGAATGAGTTGCTGAATCGGGAATTTTTTTTATAATTTGATGGAGGCTCAAGTTTTGATAGAAAATTGGCGAAAATGAACACCATATTATTGAATCTATTCAAAAATTGCGTTATGATCATTTTTGATTTATATACATAAAAGAAAACACATCCTAAATTCTAACTTAAAAAGTGGTCCAAAAAATGGGAGCTGGTTACTTATTGTATGATAGTATAAATTGTATGGCATTGTTTAATTATTGTTATGGACGAAAATACTAAAAGGAGATAAGGGTTATGATAGAAATAAAAAAAATACTACTTCCATGTGATTTAACAACAAATGCCTCAAAGATTTTTCCCTATGTAGTGTCTGTTGCTGAAAAGTATAATAGCACTATTTATGTGGTTCATGTAGCAGAAATTCTTTTTGGACAGGAACTCTTCCCATATCCTGGTTCCAGAGATGATCAAAAAGTACATGAAAAAAATGCTAAAAAAACGTTGATAAGAAAAATTAATGAGATATGTGGTGAACATTTTCAAAGCGGCTTTGACATTAGAAAAGAAGTTATTACAGGACATCCGGTTGTTGAAATTCTAAAAGTTGTTAAATCTGAAGATATTGATCTGATCATTATGGGCACGCACGGCCGTAGTATGATGGAGCATGTGATATTTGGCAGTGTAGCAGAAAATGTTGTCAAAAAATCACCTGTTCCTGTACTTACTATTAATCCTTACAAAATTAAATAATCTGGATAGCTGTAATAAGGAATGGCGCTTCTGTCTATCTTTAAGCACATTTTAATGATCAGCTTTTTTGTATTCGTGATGCTGCTTTTGGTAGACTTTATTGATACTATCAGCAAAAAAAGCATTTCTGATATTTTGAAAGGAGACCGGTGGAGATAATACACCCCGGCCTTTTTTTTCGGTTCCACCCCCGGTTGCTTAGGGATATTTATGAACGTGAGCCTTTATGTTCACGGTTTGATCAGTTTCGGCGCTATCACTGGTGGCATGATTACTACATCCGGAGATGAAACATTTGTAATGCTTATCCAGTTCCCCGGCACTGCAAACATTCGCAGGGTTAAAGGATATAGTCTATATGAAAATGGTTCTTATGCTGCTTTGCGATTGCAAAGTAGTTCCTTTGCCCGTTTTTAATTTGGTAAAACAGTGCAAAGTGATTTAGAAATTTTCTAAATATAGCTGTTCATAATTGATGACTTGTAGGAAAAATGACAGAAATCATATCTCAAGAGAACATACGACAAATGGCTTCCCGCTGGCTTACGCCTTCTCAGGATACCCATCCTTTAAGAATTCATACGGACACCACGGATTTTTTCCGCTTGGAATATGGTGATGTGGTTGTTCTAGGAGGTAAACCCTATCTCGTTCGTCACAATGCTAAAGAAGGTAGGTTCGGGATTGATGATGATGTTAAATTTTGGGTGAAGAGCGCAATTGACCTAAAAAATGGAAATCGAAAGATCATAAAACTCGTATTTTATGAAAAATTCAAATCCCGAATCGGAGGGATTGAGTTTGACTGTTTTCGCAGCCCTAAAAAAGAGGCTCGCATCTTATCTCTGGTCGCCAGCCATAAGAATTTCATGCACGGATATTCCATCGAGGATGAAAAGGGCAACCTCGTTCGCGTGCTGGATTTTATCCAAGGCAAATCCCTTCATAGCTATATTGAGAGTCTGAATATGGATCATCAGGCCTATTTTTACGATCATTTTCCTGGCATTATGAAACAATTTATAGAATGCATCATGGCCATACACTTTCTTCATGAACATGGTGAAAAACATGGTGATATTCGACGTGATCACATTCTGATTGACCGCAATAGTGGGCAGTACCGCTGGATCGATTTTGACTTTAATTATCAGCACCGAGAAAATATATACGGTTACGATCTCTTTGGCCTTGGTAATGTTTTGGTTTTTCTAGCAAGTATGGGTGATATACTGTTATATGATCTCAAGAGACAGGAACACCCTGCCCTGA
>Ga0008651_10001775_pt1 | contig 12226 bp, 6 predicted proteins | sample SaaInlV_200m_DNA_6_FD_59173 | JGI IMG/M metagenome (GOLD analysis project Ga0008651, IMG submission 59173) | Marine microbial communities from expanding oxygen minimum zones in the Saanich Inlet - SI037_S2LV_200m_DNA | ecosystem: Environmental > Aquatic > Marine > Intertidal zone ...
CCTCCTCCGCCGAGGCTTCGGAGGACAAGTCGGAGGACAAGTCGGAAGAGAATGGCCCGACGCTTGAGTACCGCTTCCGCAACGGCACGGAGCTGGAGCTGACCGCACGGCGCATCGATGTGCCCAAGCTGTTGCGGGATGTGCAGGACTACATCAAGAGCAATCCCACTCGCCCCGACTGGCGCCAGCAGCAGATCAACAACATCGGCCATCGTCTCGTGACCGAGAACCAGAAGGAGTATGTGGGCGCTGTCGCCGCCACCTGGCGCGAGACGCTCGAGCCTGCACCGGGCCATTTAGACCGGCGCGTCAGCCTGGCCGCCCCACTGGATGAACCGGGGGCCTACCTCGTCACCGCCACACTGGTCGATGGCAACACGAGTCACATCGTACTCTGGGTCAGCGACACCATCCTGCTCAAGAAAGCCATGGCGGATCGCACGCTGCTTTACGTGGCCGATGCGCGCAGCGGCGCCCCACTGCCCGGACTCAACATCGAGTGCTTTGGCTACCGCCGCAACCACCGGCGCACCAAGGCGGGCAAATCAAAGATCGAGATAGAGACGGCGCACTTCGCCGCCTTCAGCAACCGCGATGGCATGGTGATCACCGAGCCCGGCGAACTGGGCGCTGCCTACCAGTGGATGATCACGGCCACAACCGACGAGGCTGCCGTGGACCCCACGACGCAGCGCTTCGCCACGATGGGCTTTGCGCGTGTGTGGTATCGCGGCGATCGTGAGGAGCACTACAACCGGACCAAGGCCTTTATCATGACCGACCGACCGGTCTACCGGCCAGGCCAGCCGGTCCATCTCAAAGCCTGGCTGCAGCAGGCCAGCTACGACCCCAAAGACGAGGCGTCATTCGCCAACCAGGCAATCAAGATCACGATCCAGGGACCGCAGGGCACCACGCTCTACAACAGCGCCCACACCACGGACGCCTTTGGCGGGGTGGCGCTTGACTGGACCCCGCCAGCCGATGCGCGTTTGGGGGTCTACCGCATCCAAGTTCCGCGCTACGGGACCGGCTCCTTCCGGCTCGAGGAGTATAAGAAGCCGGAGTTCGAGGTCACGATTGATGGCCCGCAGGGATCGATCCGTCTGGGCGACCAGATCGCCTTCACGATCAAGGGGCAGTACTATTTCGGCGCGCCCGTAACCCAGGGCAGCGTGCGCTACAAAGTCAAGCGGCGGCCACACACCGACGTCTGGTTTCCCGAGGGACCATGGGACTGGCTCTACGGCAACGGCTATGGCTGGCTGGCCGATGACTGGCCCTGGCTTCCCGGCTGGCGCCGCTGGGGCTATCCGCGACCCGCCCCGCTCTGGTTTCCACGCCCCCAGCCACCGCCCGAACTGGTGGCCGAGGGCGAGGCGCCCCTCGACGAGAACGGCAGGCTGACGGTACGCATCGACAGCGCCGTCGCGGCTGAGCTCTACGGCGATATCGATCAACGCTACGAGATCACGGCCGAGATCACGGATGCCTCGCGCCGCACGATCACCGGCTCCGGCAGTGCCACCGCGACGCATGCGCCTTTCCAGGTCTGCCTCTGGGCTGACCGCGGGTTCTACCGGGTGGGCGACACGATCCGAGTCGACGCAGCGACCCGCACGCTGGACGGCACGCCCGTCCCGGGCCAGGCCTCGCTGCGCCTGCTGCGCATCCGCTTTGACGACAGCACCCCAAACGAAACGGCCATCCGCACCTGGCGCAGCGAGGCCGACGCCGCGGGGCGCTTCCATCTGCAGATGGAGGCCGACCAGCCCGGCCAGTTCCGCCTCTCCTGTCTCTTCACGGACCGTCAGGGCAACACGATCGAAGGCGCCCAGCTCATCACCGTGCGCGACACGAAGGGGGCGGCCACGGCGGAGGGCCGCTTCCAATTCGATACGCTCCAGCTCGCGACCGAGCGGGCAACCTATGCGCCCGGTGACCAGGCCGAACTCTTGGTCGGCACCGCCGCGGCTGACCAGACCGTGCTGCTCTTTGTGCGTCCGGTCAACGGCAGCTACCCCACCCCACGCCTACTCCGCATGGCGGGGTGCACGGATTCGCAGATGGTAGAGATTCGCGCCAGCGACCGTCCCAACATCTTCGTCGAGGCGCTAACGGTGCGCGACGGCAAGATCCGCACCGTGGTACGCGAATTGCTCGTCCCACCCGACGAACGGATCCTGAAGGTTGAGGCCACCCCGTCGGCCGAGGACTATGGGCCGGGCGGGTCCGCCCGCGTGACGCTGAGCGTGCGTGATGGCCAGGACAAGCCGGTCATGGGGGCCTGCGTGATCAGCGTGTATGACAAGGCGCTCGACACCATCGCCGGCGGCAGCAGCATACCGGATATCCGCAGCTTCTTCTGGAAGTGGCGCCGCAACCACTCGGCGCGACAGGAGAGCAATCTCGACCGCCGCTTCCGCAATCTCGTGCCGCCCAAAGCAACCGCCATGCGTGCGATCGGCGTGTTCGGCCACAGCGTGGCCGACGATGACATCCCCTTCTCCGCTTCCCACACCGTGCGTCACGCCAAGGGCGGACCGGTGCACATGCTGTCCGCCGCCGCACCGGATGCAGCCCTGGCCGTGGCTGACGGCTCGGTCGTGATGGGAGGGGTCATGGCAACGGGTGACGATGATGACGGGGCTGGCAGGGACGACGCCGAGAGGGTCGCGCCGACCATACGCCAAGCCTTTGCCGACACGGCGTACTGGAACGGCCTGATCACGACCGATAGCAACGGGATGGCGGAGGTCCGTTTCGATATGCCCGAGAATCTTACGGCGTGGCGCATCCGCACCTGGGCACTTGGCAACGGCGCGCGCGTAGGCGAAGCAACCGGCGAGGTGACCACGAGCAAGGATCTGCTGCTGCGTCTGCAGGCGCCCCGCTTCTTCGTGGAGCGTGATGAAGTCGTCCTCTCAGCCAACATTCACAATTATCTGCCCACGGCGAAGCAGGTGCAGGCGAAACTGCTGTTGGAGGGGGATGCCCTGCAGCCCCTGGCCGGCGTCCCGCTGCAGCAGACGATCACGATCGCGGCCGGGGCGGAGGCCCGCGTTGACTGGCGGGTCAAAGCGGTCCGGGAGGGCGAAGCGGTGGTACAGATGCAGGCCCTGACCGACGAGGAGTCGGATGCGATGCAGAGGCGCTTCCCGGTCTATGTGCACGGCATGCTCAAAACCGAGTCGTTCAGTCGGGTGATCCGCCCCGAGGCGCGCGCCTGCACGATCGACTTCACGGTGCCGGCCCAACGCCGGCCCGAGGCCAGCCGACTGGAGGTGCGCACGTCGCCCTCGCTGGCGTCCACACTGGTGGATGCCCTGCCCTACCTGACCCACTATCCCTATGGCTGTACCGAGCAAACGCTCAACCGCTTCCTGCCCACGCTGGCGGTGCGCCAGACGCTACGCGAGCTGGACATCGACCTTGAAACGATTCAGAAGGAGCGTGCCCTGCACCGGGAACGACACGAGCAGGCAGGCATGCCACGCCGTAGCCCCGAAGGGCGAAGGCGGGTGTTTGATACGCAAGCGGTCGATCGCATGGTGCGCGAAGGCATCAAGCGGCTGACCGCCATGCAGGTATCTGACGGCGGCTGGGGCTGGTTCTCCGGCTGGGGCGAGCGCTCCTCGCCACACACCACGGCGGTGGTCGTGCGGGGACTGCAGCAAGCCACGCGCCACGGCGCGGCCGTGCCGGCCAGCACGCTCAAGCGGGGACGCGACTGGCTGGGGCGCTACCAGTCTGAGCAACGCACCCGCCTGGCCAATGCTGCCAAGCGAATCCAGCCGTGGAAGGCTCATGCCGATGAGCTGGATGCGCTGGTCTTCACCGTGCTGGCCGAGGCCGAGCGGGATGACGCTGTGATGCGCGATCTTCTCTATCGCGACCGCAACCATCTCTCGGTCTACAGCAAGGCCCTGCTCGGACTGGCCATGCATCACCGCGACCGCACCGCTGAACGTGACATGCTGCTGCGCAATATCGAGCAGTTCCGCGTCGAGGACCGTGAGAACCAGACCAGCTATCTCGAGTTGGGTAACGGCGGATACTGGTGGCGGTGGTATGGTCAGGACGCCGAGACGCACGCGGCCTATCTGCGGCTGCGCAACGCGGTCGATCCGAAGAGTGCGCGCACGGCCGGCGTGGTGAAATACCTGCTCAACAATCGACGTCATGGGGCCTACTGGGATTCGACGCGCGACACGGCCTACTGCATCGAGGCCCTGGCCGAATACCTGCTCGCCAGCGGCGAGCGCGCGGCCGAGATGGCCGTCACGTTGACACTCGACCAGAAACTGCAGCAGCGCGAGACGATCACACCCGCGACGCTCTTCAGCCGCGACGATGCCTTTGTACTGAGCGGCAAGGCGGTCACGGGCGGCGCGCACCAGCTGGAGGTAGCGAAAGAAGGCAAAGGGCCGCTCTATGTCAACGCCGCCCTGACACTCTTCTCGCTGGAGGACATGATTGAGGCCGCCGGCCTCGAACTCAAGATTGAGCGCAGCCTTTACCGCCTGCACGAGCAACCCATCAAGGGCAGCGGGCCGGGAACACATGGACAGGTGATAAAGCAGAAGCGCGAGGCCTTCTTCCGTGAAGCCATCACGCACGCCAACCTACTGAAGAGCGGCGACCTGGTGGAGATCGAGCTAACCGTCACCAGCAAGAATGACTACGAGTATATCGTGATCGAGGACCGCAAAGCGGCGGGCATGGAGCCGGTCGCGGTGCGTAGCGGCTACACCACCCAGGGGCTGCGCGCCTACAGCGAGTATCGCGACGAGCGGGTGGTCTTCTTTGTTCCATCGCTGGCGCGGGGAAGCCATAGCGTGTCTTACCGGGTGCGGGCCGAGATTCCAGGCACCTTCAGTGCGCTGCCTGCACGGGCCTTCGGCATGTATGCACCGGGGTTGACAGCCAACAGCAATGAGGTCAAGATTCGGATCAAATAGCGGAGGCGCTCCGGCCAAGGTAAGCCCTTCTTGGCTGGAGAGCTTGGAATACCAAGCTCAAAGGCCAGCGAAGGGCTTGCCTTGCCCTTCGCTGGGGTTAGGGTGGCCTTCGCGGGGACTAGGGTGGGGCTGCGAGGTTATGGCCTTCGATGGGGTTATGTGGCTTGGCTCCACTGGGGTTATGTGGTAATTAGGTGATGTATGGAGAACATTGATAGTCGGAGGGGAATGCATTTGCCGCCGATGCCGGCGGGGGCGGCGCATGTGCTGCCGTTCGCGGTGTGGCTGCTATGGATGTGGATTCCCGGGCTATCACCGGTAGTCAGTTACACAGCGCGAACCGCAACGGTGATGGTGCTGCTCTTGCTCTGCCGGCCGTGGCGCTGGTATCGTGGGCCGCAGATTCGGCATCTGCCAGCCACGGTTCTGGTGGGCGCGCTGGTCTACTGGATCTGGGTTCTACCCGAGTCGGTCTGGATGCAGACACACGCGCCGTGGTTCCATGCCTTCTACCAGCGCTTTGGGATCTTGGGTGAGACGACGGCCGACCCCGCGTTTGCGCCTGAGAACGCCGGTTGGCTCTACACCGTGATCCGGCTGTGCGGCTCGGCTTTCGTGATCGCCCTTGCCGAGGAGTTCTTCTGGCGCGGATTCGCCTATCGGCGGCTGCAACAGGTGCAGTTCACTGAGGCGCATCCCGAAGATTTCAGCGTCGTGGCATTTGCCATCGTGACCATTGCCTTCGGGTTCGAGCACGCCCGCTGGCTGGTGGGGATCATCGCGGGCGTGGGGTATGGCCTGCTTTACATCAAGACGCGCAATCTATGGTCGGCCATCCTGGCTCACATGATCACGAACTGGTTGCTGGGTCTGTATGTGCTGCAGACCCAGTCATACCAGTTCTGGTAAGCCTTACCCCTGCTCGGGCTTGACCTCTTCCTCGACGTCCGGAGCCGACTCAACGTCAATCACCGGTGCCGGATCCGGGGTCGGTGCGGGCGGAGGCGGGGGTTCCGGTACGGGAAGTGCTTCGACCGGGGTGGCGCCAGCAGACGTCAACTCGCGATACGCCACAGCATACATGCACCATGAGATCGGCATCGTCACGATCATACCCACACCACAGGCCACCGAGCCGGCGCTGCCGATGATGCTGGCCACAAGGTAGTAGCCCACCAGCGGCCAGAAGTTGGCCTTCACCATCTGGAGGCTTTCCATCGAGGCGGGCCAGAAATCCATCTTCTTCTCAACGATCAGGTAAGGCGCAAACATCAGGACGGCTCCGAGCGCCATACTGCCCACGGCAATCAGCGGAGAAGCCAGACCACAGGTGACCAGGTTGACTACAACCGCGACGATAGCCACGATCACGCCCCAGACCAGCACGAAGAGGAAGCTCTGCAGGAAGAACCCAAACCCCTCGAACAGTTTACTGACATCCGGCTTGCCCTGCTTGTCCACAAGCTGAAGAGTTACGAGAGCCAGGCCCGCCATCATCGGACCCGCCAGAATGCCCATGCTGATGGTTGACAGTATCAACGCCACCAACGAAATAAGAATGAGAGGTCCGATATTCTCCTTGAAGAGATCGAAACTCTGACTCATCCACTCTCCGAACTTCACCTCTTTTGTTTCCATAGCGACAGCTCCTTTCTGGTTGAATACCTCTATAGCCGCTCACGGCAGATACTAGCACTACGGCTTTGTGAAGCAAGTGCGGAAAAACCAGATGGCACTTCGAATAGAAATGACCATAGCTGCAAGCAGGCCGGGCACGATCAACCAGTTGGTACGAATCGATGCACCCCACTGTCCGGTGGCGAACAGGCAGAGCGCACGCGTCAGACCGCAACCGGCGCAGTGCCAACCGAAGCAACGCCGCCAGAGGCAGATAACAGGCCCCTGCGCGGCATGCGGCGCATAGAACCAGCCGAAGAGGAGTAGACCGGGCAGCAGCAGCCCACCGACAGTGTGAATGATCCATTCCGTGGGGGTGGATTTGGGCGGATCTGGCATAGGAGCACTGTAACGGGTGAGGGGCAAAAAGAGAAGACCGCAACCGAAGTTGCGGCCTCCCTTGGCGTCCCCGCCATTGGTAGCCCTTTGGCCAGTCCGTGCCGAACTCTTTCTCCCATGTGGGGAGCGGTCCAGATTGTCGAACCAGCCGTGGGTCGCCTTACGTATAAAGCACTAGGCGTGCCAGCTCGCGAGATGCGCCCAACCTTGGCATTCTCTTGACATGGCGTGGATATACAGGGACGCCCCATAACAACCGGACGATCCTCCTCACAGACGCGCCGAAAATCGGGCCCAATAATAGACCCAAAGACCTATGTTTCGTGTCTCAGACATTCTGAGACAGGTGACACACGCCTATCGGACTAAAGACGCATATGGGGAGGCTAACGCAGACATTTATCGCGCGCCTTGAGGCGCTCGAACATAGGGCTGAGCTGCATGTCGATGGCGTTGGCCGGACAGACCTCGTGGCAACAGCAGCATTCGATGCATTTGGAGGGTGTCAGCACCGGCTTTTCGCCCTTGCGCTGGGCCAAGGCTTCGGCCGGACAGGTTCGCACACAGAGTCCGCAGAAGATACAGGCATCCGAAAAAGTCGGTCGACACCAGAGCAACGGTGCCAGAAGCCGTCCCAGCCAGGTGGGAACCAGACGTGAACGCAACGTGTTGGGAAGGGGCACGGGTCCTGCCAGGAGCGTGGAAGGGTCTACTCCTCGCAACGCAATCCGGCCAGGATCCTGCTCCCCCACCCCACGCCGCTTCAACGCGGAAAAGTAAGGTACGCTACGGGGATTGATCCCCAACACATCGCAGAGGCAGCGATCCAGCGCCACGCCATCCGCACTGGCGGCCACAAAGCCCATCGGGGTCACCTCGCCCGAGGAGGGTCCGTTGCCGGTCATCCCCACCACGCCATCGGCAATCGTCAGAGCCGGTCGCACGGTGCTGTAAATGGCGGCGACCACCCGGCCGAAATCGGCGGCATTGAAGTACTGCTTATGCAGGCCCGCCTTACGCATGCCGGGAACGCAGCCATACATATTCTTAACCCCGCAGGTCAGGCTCGTCAGCACATGGGTCTTGACCTTGGGCAGGTTGATCACGACATCGGCCTCGAGCACGCGTGTGGCCACGTCAAAGACCTGTCGCTTCTCGCGGAACGTCCGGGCGCCGCCGACCTCCAGCGTCACCAGCTCGACGCCCTCTTCCTCACACAGGGCGCGCATACCGGTGCGCTCCCAGACCCGTTCGAGCTTGATCACGCTGGCCGGACTGTCGCTCACGCGGCATGGCGCACCCGCTTCACGCACCAGCCGGATCACGGCCCGCACGACTTCCGGGTGCGTCGTGATGGCATCCTCGGGGGGGCTATCGGTCAGGAGATTGGGCTTGAGCAGAACGGTCTGGCCGGGCTGCACGAAAGCCGCCATGCCCCCAAGCGGTTCAAGCACCGCACGCACGGCCGCCTCAACGGCCGCCGGCTCGTAGTCAGGACACCGCTCAAAGGCGACGATGGTTTTAGGGTCGGGATTGGTCATGGAGAGGAATTAACCACAAAGAACGCAGAGATCGCAAAGACTATATGTAAAAAGGGGCGTATTCCCATCCCACATCTCTTCTTTGCGTTCTTTGCGCTCCTTCGTGGTTAGATCCTTCCCCCTTTCACTTCCAGATTGACCGCGGTCTGGTGACGACGGGCAGGATGTGGTGCTTGAAGACCCCCTCCCAGCCGTAGTCGGCCATGACGCGCTTGCGGTAGGCGATCTCAGGACGCTTGGCGAGGCGTTTGATGACCTGGGCAGCTACCTCGTCGGCCGACTTGCTTTTGCGGATCAGGATGGCGTCACCGCCAATCAACTCACGAAAGACGGGAATGTCATTCATAACCAGGAGCAAGCGCGCCAGCCCGCCTTCCAGCACGGGCAGCCCGAATCCCTCGCGCTTGCTCGGGAATAGAAGAACGTCGGCCAGGCGGAACATGCCACGCAGATCATCTTCCGTCACGGGCCGGTCAAACCGCTCGCCCAGGAAGATTATCTCTTTCTGGACCTTCAGCCGGCGGCGCAGTCCATTGAGCATGCGCCAGTACTTGGCGAGATCGGGGTTGTGCGGATCCGGCGCACCGGTGATAAACCAACGCACCGACTGGCCGGCCCGCTTGAGGGCGGCCACGATCTCGATGCCCAGTTCGATATTCTTGCGGCGCAACACACGCGCGGGGGTCAGAAGCACGATATCCTGCACCGCCACGTTCTCGGCGAGGTACATCGCGCGCGCCATATCAGTCAGGCCGAGCTGCCGGCTGACATCAATGCCGTCCGGAATGACCGGTGCCTGGGAGGGCGGCAGCCCGAGCGTCTCGCCAATATGTTTCTGCCGCTCCTCGGAAATGGCGCAGTAGTGGCAGCCCGGCAGGGCTTGCTTCATCAGGGTCCAGGGATAGCGGTCGTGCTGATGCATGGCATAGACCGGCTCGTGGAACGTCAGGTCGTGCGTCCAAGCCACGAAGGTGATGGTGTCGCCGCGCCGTTCCATCACACGGGCGAGCGCCGCGGTCAGTACGAGATTGAAATGCATCGTCAGCACGTTGTGCATCATGCAGACATCGACCCCTCTGAGGGCGCGGCTGATGCGCGTAGCGGTCTGTTTAACGGCGGCCTCCAACCCATCCGGCACATTCCCCTTTAATAGCTCGGCCACGATCGCGGCATGTGGGCCGCCGTTGGAGGCCAGCTCGGGAATCACGACGGTGCGGGCCTTGGGATGCACAGGCCCTCCCTTGCCAACCAGCATGCGTGTGCGGAACCCGGCCGCGGCCAGAAGTTGCGCGTGGGCCTCGATAATGAACTCCACGCCGCCGATGACGGGCGGACAAGAGTAATGCAAAAGCGCAACCGTCGGTTTCGGCGTGGCCATTAGATAGCCTCCAGCTTTTTGATCAGGTAGCCGCGTTGGTCATGGAATATATCGGCCTGAGCCAGGATCTCCTCCTCGGCTTCGTCCGTGCTCCACTCCCAGGTTTTGTTCATGAAGCCCAGGGCGCGCCCGAAGTAGAGTCCCTTGAGCGACTCCACCACGCTATGCTGATCCGGCGAAACCGCACAGGCGGCAATCATGTCGTAGACCGTCTGGCACCACTGCTCGGCCGACATGTCAATCGTACCGCCGCAGAACATGCGGACCAAGTCCTTGTAGAGATCGGAACTGAGCTGTTTCTCTATCTGGCCCTGCATCTGGACGAACCCTTCACGCGCATTTTTTTCGATCGCAGCGCGATCAACATCCAGATCCTGCGCTTTCATCTTACGGCGCATCCCATAGAGCGGGGCCTGCTCAAGCGCCTTTGAGTCCTTCCACGTTTCGAAGCTGCGGATCACCGTCAGAAACGCCGTGCTGACCACCTGGATGAACATGGGGCCCAGCTTGGGTGCGCTCGGTTTGTGGATCTTGGCGCCCAGGCCGGTTTCCCCCATACGAAAACCGCCCAGGATGGCGTTCATCGTCATGAAGATGTCAATGCCGTACTCCTCGGTGGTGAGATGCCAGGGCTGACAGATGAGGTGTTTGGCCAGTTTGCCGGACATGGCGAAATCACCACCGATCGGCTGCCGGATATTGCGGTTGAAGAGACCGTAGACCAGTGGCAGACAGAGGTTGTTGGTGATGGTGCCGTCATATTTGTGACGCGAATAGATCGGGTTCACGAAGTCGTAACCATCCTGCAGCGGCTCAACGAAATACTTAATCCATTCCGGCGTGATGCTCAGCAGGTCCGCATCCACACAGATCAGCATATCGGCGTTCAGCTCGAGCACCTTGCGAAACATGTTCTCGAAGTTGTAGCCTTTGCCCGGCGTGTCGGGCGGCGTCGTGATGTAGATCTTGGGCGTCTCCGTTGCGGTACCCATAAAGGCCTGCTCGGTGTTGTCGGGCGAATGGTTGTCGCAGTTCACAATCACGGCCTTGCGGTCGGGATAGTACTTCTTGAGGCCCAGGCTGGCCTGCTCGGTCGGGTAGGCAATACTGTCGGCCTCTTGGTATGAGGCAATACCGACCACGATATCGGCTTCGGTTACGTTGTGTGGATTCTCTTCTCTTTCAAACATTGAATCTTCCTTTCATTGCGATGACCCGGCCGACTTGTTCGGCGCAGTGGGTGAGCATGGTCGGACCCACCACGGGTATCTCTTCTTCATCAATCGACCGCTCCAGGGTCGCGAAATAGGCGTCGATTCCAATGGTGTGCACCTTGCTGACGCCCGGTCCCAGGCAGCCGCACAGGGCGATCACGGGGAGGCCCATCGACGTGGCCACGCCGGCCACACCAGCAGGGGTTTTGCCGAAGGCGGTCTGTCCATCCATACGGCCCTCGCCGGTAATAACCAGATCGCACCCCTTGAGACGTTTGGCGAGTTGCACGGCATCGATGACGATATCAATGCCCGGTCGCAGCGCGCCGTCCAGGAAGGCCAACAACCCGGCCCCCAGTCCGCCGGCCGCACCCGATCCGGGCACCTTCAGGACGCGCTTCCCCAGGTCACGCTGGATGACCGCCGCCAAGGTGGCCAGGCCGGCATCGAGTTGCGCAACCATCTCAGGGGTGGCCCCTTTCTGGGGGCCGTACACCTGTGCCGCACCGCGGGGTCCGGTCAGGGGATTATCCACATCGCAGGCCACCTCCACGCGCACCGCTTCGAGGCGTGCATCCAGCCCCCGCATATCGATCGATGCCACACGCACCAGACCACGCCCATTGTCGGGCACCTCGCGGCCACGCGTGTCGAGGAGCCGCACCCCCAGCGCGCGCGCCATGCCCATGCCGCCATCGGTTGTAGCGCTGCCGCCAATGCCGACCAGAAGGTGGGAGGCGCCCAGTTTCAGAGCGTGCTTGATCAGTTCACCCGTGCCACGGGTGGTGGTGCGCATCGGGTTACGTTGCGAAGGACGCAGGAGCGCCAGTCCACTCGCCTCGGCCATCTCGATCACAGCCGTCTGTCCATCACCGGAGAGGCCGAACGACGCCTTAACGGGCTTGCCGAGGGGGCCCGACACCGTGCGGCGCACCATGCGGCCGCCCGTGGCGTCCACGATCGTCTTGGCCGTACCGTCGCCGCCATCGGCCATCGGAACCTTGACCACCCTACTGGTGGGGAGCGCCTTGCGCAGCCCCTTCTCGATGCAGGTGGCTACCTGCATCGCCGTCATGTTGCCCTTGAACGAATCCGGGGCAACCCCGATCTTGAGTC
>Ga0008651_10001778_pt1 | contig 12220 bp, 7 predicted proteins | sample SaaInlV_200m_DNA_6_FD_59173 | JGI IMG/M metagenome (GOLD analysis project Ga0008651, IMG submission 59173) | Marine microbial communities from expanding oxygen minimum zones in the Saanich Inlet - SI037_S2LV_200m_DNA | ecosystem: Environmental > Aquatic > Marine > Intertidal zone ...
CTGCTCAAGACGATTCTCACCAGCCCGTTGGCGGTCGGTGCCGGAGTAACCGATCAGGTCGAACGGTATGAAGACGTGGAGATCCACTTTGTTGACTTCCCCAAGGCCAAACGGGGTGGTCAGTTAGCCTACGCGCTGATCGCGGACTTTGCGGTGTTCGCGCGTGACGGCGACACGCTGCGCGACGCAATTGACGCGTTGGTCGACCGGGAGAGTATTGCCGCAACCGAGCTCTATGCCGCCGACGGGAAAAGCGCCCCGGCCCCGCTGCTCCTCGACCTCTATGCCAACCTGCTCCCTATTGCGAAGGATGTCGTAACGGCACGGCTGCCCGACGAGAAGCCGGTACTCGCCCCGCTTGTGCCTGCCCTGACGGCAGTTCTGGAACACACGGGGCCGTCGCGTTTTTCACTGCGCGCAACCGATACGGAACTCCAAATCGATGGGCACGCTCCACTCCCACTGCTGACAGGTGGAACGACCGCAGCCGGACTTGACCAGCTGGTGAAGCCGCCGGCCGCACGCAAGGCCAAACTGGCACGGCAGCGAATGCGACAACTCTCCCGGAGCCTCCGCCGGTACCATCGCGTTAACAAGACACCTCCCGAAGCCCTGGAGGCCCTCACACCACGCTTCGCAAAGAAGCGACCGACCGACCCCTTCACCGATGGCGCCGACTTTGGGTACGGTGTGTCCCACAGCGGAAAGAACTGGGTACTGACCAGTGTGGGACCCGATGGCGTTGCCGATATCCCGGTGGACGAATTTGTCCAACAGGAATGGGAGGCCATTCGACGGGCAGACACACCGGAAGCAAAAGCCGAGGCCGAACGCCTGGTCTATCGGTTCAAAGCGGAGAGCAGCCAGGCCGAAAAGGGCTGGGGAGATGAAGGCGACATCGTCGAGACCGGCAAGTGGTAAGTACACCGTGTTCCCTCCGGCAGAGACGTCCTTCGGCCTTTGCAGGGCGCTTGCGCGCCGGCCAACGCGAGTGTCTATTACATGAAGCGAAATGACGTTATCAGAGTGGATGCCGCCCAGTAATAATGCACAGAAACCAACACACAAAGTCCACGTGCAGGCACGACCAGACGTTCACTCTGATCGAGCTTCTGGTGGTGATTGGTGTGATCGCCCTGATCGCGGGGATGTTGCTGCCGGCACTGGCCAAGGCGCGGGAGAGGGGCCGCCGAGCCACCTGCCTGAACAACCTTGCCCAGATGGGCATCTCCCTGAAGTCTTACTCCTCCGACATGGATGATTGGCTCCCCCCGAACCTCTACATCCTGCGCGACCATGGAATGGTGCCGGAGATGTTCGTCTGCCCCAGTACCCTGACCGAACCTGCCCCCGATCTGACCGCTTCCGCCTTCCTGCGGGAGAACTCCAGCTACAACCTGGTCGTCTACAAGACGGCCGGGACAGGGGGGTGAAGGGGTGCCCCAATGTCCGGCAGGATGTCGGAACACCTAGAGCCAGAGCTGATGACCGTATCTGACAAGACCGGTGTGGGCCTGGACATCTGGAACGGGGGCAACGAGTCCTTTGGGGGGAATCACCGCGGAGCCGGGGGGCACGTGTTGAGGCTTGCCGGCTCTGTAGAATGGCGCAACTCGACCGAATGGCGCTGCATGTCGGGCCGAGCAGAAGTCCTCGGGGGGGTCACTCTGGGCGCCAGTCGTCCACCGAACAACCTCGTTGGCCGCTGAGTTTCCGCCCTCATTTTGGCTCCCCCCTCTTCTGCAGGATACGCCCCCAACCGCCCCATGGAGCCTGAACGTGCCGACCAAGACCGACTACTCCCTCTATCTCGTGACTGATCGCACGTGGCTGCACACCCGGACGCTCTGCGAGGTGATCGAGGAAGCAGCCACGAACGGCGTGACAGTGGTCCAACTCCGCGAGAAGAGCGCGTCTTCGCGAGAGATGTATGAGCTGGGAAAGGCCGTTCACGAAGTCACTCGAGCCCATGGCATCCCGCTCATAATCAACGACCGGGTCGACATCATGCTGGCCCTCGATGCCGAAGGCGTTCACGTTGGTCCAGAGGACCTGCCGGTCGCTGCCGCCCGGGCGTTGGCAGGCGGGAAAATCATCGGAACGTCCGTGAACTCCCCGGACGACCTGGCCAAAGCCCACGCAGAAGGGGCTGATTACATCGGTATCGGCCCCGTGTTTGCCACCAGCACCAAGAAGGACACGCGCCATGTGCTGGGGGTGAACGGCCTGAAGAAACTGGTTCACGAGACGCACCTGCCATGCGTGGCCATCGGCGGAATCAACGCGGAGAATGCCGGAGCCGTCATCCAGACCGATGTCACGGGCGTGTGCTCAATCTCGGGAATTCTGGCACAGCCCGACGTCGGTCGGGCCGTCCGAGAATTCCGGGACCTTCTCGACCAGCGTGGTGAAAAACTCGCCTGACGCCCCCAATGCTATCAACTACTTCCTGCCCCCTGCACGGGAATAGAGGTCGCCGGATGGCCCCCCCGTTCGTCAGAGCCGCGCACAGCGTAAGCGGTCTTGCCCTGCCCGGCCGAGAAGAAGCCCCCTCCCGTTGGTCAGGGCTCTGACGGAACCGAACCGCGATCCACCGCCGTCGAGAACCCGGGAGACATGTCGAAGGGGGTAATTTGCGGTTGCTCAGTACTTGAACAGAGCCCCGACTTTGACGGACAGTCCGAAGTCACAGACGAACGGGCGCCTCTGCCGAAGGTCCGGCAGTCATATCGAAGGGCGTAACTTGCCTCCGGATGTATGGAGCGCCGGTTCTCCTATAGTAACCGGTCTGGCCGCATGCGGAAATGCGGCACCTCCAACGGTGTATTCTGTGCTCAAAACGCGTGAAGTCCCACACGAGGACGCACCACGCGACCCGGCTCGCACGCAAGCACGAACCTGGTCGGGCTGGACCACACCTTTCCACCGCCAACGGTAGTCGCCCGCACGTAGTAGTAGGCAAATCGCGCAGCCCCATCGTCCGCCGTCAACGCGACCTCATCCAGCGGGGTCGTGTCTCGCCAATTGAGTTCAGTCTTCCACCCTTCAGGGGTCGCAGAGTGAACCACTTGGCCATTGCGGATAATCTCAACTGATTCCAGATCGGTGATGCCGGCCACTTGGGCTCGAACTGTCCGGGCACGTCGGGCGGCTTCCAGCGAAACGGTCCTCTCACTCCCCATCCGTGCGCCGCTGATCCGGACGTCAATCAGCATGCGTTCTCCGCACGCCGCATAGCACTGTCGACGCTGAATCCCCCGGAAAATCCCCCGTCGCGAGAACTCATTGGTCTGCACGGCTGTAAGCCCGGGCAGTCGATCGATGTGCGGCGACTCGATCCCGCGGGCAAAAGTCAGTGTCGTGTGGGTGTCAGTTCCGCCCACAAAGCCAAGATGGTAGCCCTGCGCGAGCAGATCCCGCACGAAGCTGGGAGCATCCGCCACGCCGTGTTTGAGAGGCGTGGGATTGCCACGGAACTCACTCGTTCCCCACTTCGAATGGATCTCGACCACCGGCATCACGTCGGCCCCCGGGTAGATCTCACGGGGGATCGCCCCGTGCTTCCCCGGCCGCGATGTGTGATGGGGCACAATGAAAAACGCTCCTTGTGGGAGACGCTCTCCGAGCTCTTTCGCGAGAGTCAGCGTGTTCCCCGAGTCATACTCGTCTACGTAAGCTGGGAGGTCATTGAGCAAGTACACATTGTTGTCCCCACCCGACCACCCCTGTAGCGATGCTTCATACCCTGGCAGCATCACGAAGCCCCCTGGGTCATCGAAGAGGTCAACGGCCGTCCACATGGCCTTCCACTTGCCCTTGCTGCTTCGGCCATTCGACACATGGTCCGCCAGAGTTACCCAATCCAGGAAGTAAGCATCGCGGGACGCAATGCACGCAAGGTTCAGCGAGCGACAGCGGTCTGGATGGCAGTCAGACAGGATCGTGTGGATGTGAGGATCCCCCCAGAGGATCTGCCTCCGGCGGGAATCCGCCGTGCACAACGTTGGGTTGCTGTGGAAGGTCTGCCCATTGAGGCGACAGGCCAATCTGTGGAGACCTTCCCGCTCAAGCACGATGCCGTGTACTCGGACAATCGCAGGCTGATCGGCAGAGAATGACAAAGCCATCCCGTCTTTGTCCTCGTCTCCCGCCGAGAGGCGAACATCGTCTGCGCCCTCAAAGCTGGGGAGACGGAATCGATCAAGAATCGACACTCCAACCGTAAACGGCTCCCCCGGGCGAGTGATCGTGGGGACGACAACCATCGCTTCGCAGGCGTCTCCGCCTCGGGCCTCACACGCCAGCACACGGTTGGAGAACGGATCTGTCCGCTCAAGCTTCACGTCCATTCCGTCCTCCTTCAACTGGGCTCGCCCTACGTGCAGAAACGCCCAGGCGTTCGAACTGCTCGACTGGAGCGTCGTTGGCTTCCATCAAGCCGACCATATGCGCAATCATCTGGTCCTCGATCTTCAGATCAACAAGTGGGTTTTCCTGTTTTGGGTCCGCCTCCAAGTCGAAGAGAAGCGTCCCATACTGCTTCAGATTCCGCCCGTTTCGAGCGGGAATCTGCATGACCCGACACCCCTTCATAAACGAGAATGGTTCGGCGATCTCGGTCTTCTGCAGTTCCCCCACTTCGAAGGTGTGACGCATGTGGGTAGGCATCAAGGTGTACTCGTACAGCGGTAGATTGTCATCCCTCACCATCGCTCTCATGTACACGTATCGCCCGTCAGTGACATTCACATGTCCGCCATGGATACCGAAGAGAGCCGCTTCACGTACGGGGGTATCAGACGCGATGGTTTCCCCAAGCGGGACACCTTGCATGGCACTGGGCCGGTCCAGCTCAAAGTACTCCAGCAGTGTCGCCGGGAGGTCGATCGTCTGGACGAGGCTCTCACGCCGTTCCCCCTGCTTCCGTGACCGCGGGTCCCATATGAACAGTGGTGTGTGAGCGATCTCGTTGTAGAACGGGGCCCAGCACTTCGCCCAGCAATCGTGTTCGCCCAGCAGGAACCCATGGTCAGTGTTCACGATGAGCATGGTGTCGTCCCACAGACCACGCTCGTCCATCACATCCATCACCTTCCCAAGGTACGCATCACACATGCTCACAAGGGCTGCATTCTCATAGCGCATGTGTGCCACGGTCTCTGCATCCTCTGTGACAGGCCGGTAGGGAGGCCAGTCGAAATGGGCACCGGAGTAAGCGTGCGGGTAGAGCTGTTTGTACGTGTCAGGTGAGAAATAGGGCTCGTGCGGATCAAACGTCTCAATGTGCAGGAACCAGTTGTCCTCTCCGGCGTTCGTCTTCAGAAACTCGATGCCCATCCCGAACGTCTGTGCCTGCGATGTCTCTGCCTCGTCCTGCATGTAGTGGCGATTCACCCAGTCATGACGGAACAACTGGGAGGCCCGTCCTCCGCCATTGCGCGATTCCGGGATGTCTACAGCGTCAGTCAGGTCTGCTTTCCACTTGTCGCCCTCCTGACCACGCGAGATCTCGAACGACTCATAGCGGGTGTGATAATTGGCCCCGCCCTCCTCCCAGTAGTGGTAGTGGTCTGTCACCAGGTGACTGTAGATCCCGTTCTGTTTGAGAAGTTCGGGCATCGAGTCATCGAATGGCTCAATGGGACCCCAACTCCGATGCAGGAAGTTGTAGCGCCCCGTGTGCAGTTCACGTCGCGCAGGCATGCATGGCAGACTCCCTGCGTAGCAGTTGTCAAAGGTAACGCTGTGGTCGGCCAGTCGCTGGAAGTTGGGAGCATGCACCCAGTCACAGCCGTATGGAGGCAGCATGTGGCGGTTCAGCGAGTCAAACATCACCATGACAGCTTTCATTCACGGAACTCCACGTTGGCGATTATCAGTGGCATCGAACAAGGATACACCCGACAGACACGGCCCTACACTGCCTCCCTCCTTCGCAAAGGCAAACGCCCTTTGAGAATGCCGAACAGAGGAGAAGACGGTACGTTACTCCCGACCAGACTCGCTCAGCCTTCACTGTTTGACTTGCGACCACCATCTGGGAATACACACCATGACCACATCTGCTTCCACCAACGAACCGACTCGGCAGATCCACCTCGATTTCCACACGTCAGAACACCTGCCGGGAATCGGTAGTCAATTCAGCAAAGAGCAGTTCCAGAAGGCGCTGAAGCTTGGGTGTGTGAACCTCATTAACATCTTCGGGAAATGCCATCACAGCTGGAGCTACTACCCCACCGAAATCGGCATTCCGCATCCGAATCTGACCTGTGACCTGCTCGGGGGGCAGATCGAGGCATGCCACGAGATCGGGGTAAAAGCCCCCGTCTACTTCACCATGGGGTGGTCAGCCCACGATGCGGAAACGCATCCGGAGTGGTGCATGAGAAACGCCGACGGATCAATCGTCGGAGCCTGGGATTCGGAGATCGCTGCGGACGCCGCAAAGCCGGGGTTCCAGTGGAAGAAGCTGTGCCCATCCGGCGAATACCACGAACTCATGGTCGCCCAAACCGAAGAGATCTGCCGCCTCTACCCCATCGATGGATTCTGGTACGACATCTATCAAGCGCAGAGGGTCTGCTACTGTGACAACTGCCGACGTGGTATGGCCGATGCCGGAATGGACGTCGAGTGCCCGGAGGATGTGGAAAAGTGGCGCGCTCAGACACTGACCACACATGCGGAGGAGCTCAAGGCACTCATCCTGGCACGACACCCTGAGGCGAGCGTCTACTTCAACGGGATGACGACGCTTGGCCGACACGAAAACGCCCGGCATCGACTCTACGCAGTGAACACCAAGAACGACCTCGAAGACCTGCCCACCACCTGGGGCGGATACGACAAATTCCCGATCCGAGCCAAGTTCTTCCACAAGGAAGGTAAACCCATCGTTGCCATGAGCGGGAAATTCCACACCGCCTGGGGGGAGTTTGGTGGTTTCAAGGATCCAGAAGCGATCCGCTATGAGGCAGCATCGATGATCGCTTTCGGGGCGTCCTGCAACGTCGGTGACCAGCTCCATCCATGCGGACAAATGGACCTAGGGACGTACGCCAATATCGGGCATGCCTATGAGTATGTGGAGGAGATTGAAGACTATGGGGTCGGGGGCCTCCCCGTGGCTTCGCTCGGGCTCTGGCTGGCGCATTCAGCAGCAGAAGATGAAGGTGCGGCCCAGATGCTCATGGAAGAGCAGATCGACTTCGACGTCATCAGCCCGGGAGACGATCTCACGGGCTTTGAGACCATCATTGTGCCTTCCCGAGCAGGAATCCTCGACGACTCCCGCGACGCGTTTGCAGCCTACCTGTCCAGTGGCGGCAAAGCTCTCATTCTGGAGGAAGGCGCACTGAACGCCACCCGAGACGCCTGCACCGTCGATATCGGGGCTGATTATGCAGGCCCAGGCGAGTATGACGTGGATTACACGGTGGTGGCCTCTCCGCTGAGCGAAGGAGGGCTCGTGACCTCTCCGTTCCTCAACTACGAATCCGCCGCGCGCGTCACGCCGAAACCTGGCGTTACCCCCCTTGCCTCCATCCGTGAGCCCTTCTTCAGCCGTACGTACGGTGCCTACTGCGGGCACCAGAACACCCCCTACCAACTGGAACCGGCGGATCATCCCGCAGCAATCCAGAACGGCAATGTCGTCTGGCTGGCTCATGCCGTCGATCGGATGTACTTCAAGAATGGAGCCAAGGTCCACCGCCAGCTCTTCACGAACGCCCTGCGCCTGGTCCACGCCAAGCCAATGGCCGAGGCCGGGATGCCCAGCTCAGGTCGTATCAGTCTCCTGCACCAACGAGACCTGCGGCGCTACGTCCTCCATCTCACGTATGCCTCCCCCCTTCAGCGCGGGCGCTGCCTGGTCATCGAGGACCTACCCGAATTGCGCAACGTCAGCGTGAGGCTGCGTCTTCCTGAGACGCCCTCCTCACTGCAGCTCATACCCGCAGGAACGAGCTTACCGATGGCCATGGCGGACGGTGTGATATCGACCACAATCCCTGCTTTCAGCTGCCACTGCGCAGTGGTGGCCGCCTACTGACGGGCAGCGCTGAGTCACACACGATCTCCCACGGGCAAGCGCTGAGGCCCACCTCGCGCTTGCCCGTTCCGTCTCGCCGACCACCAATCACGACTCACCTCTTCTCACCGTCCTCTCCTATCGGAGGCTCCGCGATACCAGCCTGCTTCCACCACTCCGCCCCGGCAAACCCCTTCACGTGTCCGTCCGCGAACAGCACATGTCCGTACTTGGTGTGATTGCCCACCCGATCGCAGGCCAAAGGTGTCTTTGTTGCCCCGCCCTCTCCCCCATCCTCAGTCAGTCCTGCGAAATACACGTAGTCACTCCTGAGCGTTGCTCGCGTGACATTCTCCGTCCTCTTCTTCCTCTCCCGCCTTGAGCGTTGTCGTTGAACGGTCGGGCACTGGTAGACCTTCAACGTCGTCAAGTAGTCACCCTCAACAAGAGGCCCGAAGTCGGGGGGAAAGACCTCATCATGGTCTCCCGAATACATCCGCATCGCCAGGCCGATCTGTTTCAGGTTCCCCGAACAGTTGATTCGGTACGCCGTATGACGGTGCCCAACACTGTTACAACAGGGGGCCAGGAAACCAAAGACCACTACGGTGATCACGAGGACCAGTACAGATCGAACGAACACGCCGGATGCCTTCGAAATTGCCGGACCGAATCCACGCACTCCCTCAAGCGCGCGACGAATATGGCTGTTGTTGCGCCGCAGCGCGCCTTTGACAGCGCTTATCACAGCCCCCACACCGAACAAAAGAACACCGACAACAACCACCCCGGTTCCCTTTGGTAAGTTCGCCATCCGCAGGCACCCGCTCCCCGACCAGGCAAGCCGTCCCCCCAGGACAAGCGCCTGCCCGCCCGCAGAAACGAACACGTACGGGCAACGCTTCAGTACCGCACCCACAACAGTCAAGACAAGAACGGCGGCCGCGTAGATCAGGGCCACGGGCACCGGGAGGTCGAACGGGAGAGCCTGATTCGCGATCAGCACGACAGCCCCGGCCAACAGGAATGTCGCCAGTGAGGCGACGGCACGCAATACCCCGGCGAAACGATCACGCTCAACCAGCCCCGCGACCCAGATGACCGCAAGCAGCAGGTGCACGGGAATGGCCGCGTGGTGGTCGGTGAACGCGGTCCCGTCCAGCCGAACCCAGAGCGTGATGATCGGGACAGCTCCGGCCAAAGCCAGCCGCCATGAACCACGCCGGCGGAAATACTCCCGCGCAAGCCAGAGCGGCAGAGCGGCTGTGCCCACCACCGCAAGACTGTTTGAAAGGGGAACGGCCGACTGCACGTCCCCTAGACGCCCGAACAAGGCCATCCCAAGCCCCACTGCGATCAGATACCGACCTCCGGGGGCCCGAACCCACAGCATGCATGCCGCGAAAGCCAGAAAAAGGAGAGCATTCAGCTCAAACGGCGTCGCCAGCCAGCTACTGAGTTCCAGGACATACGCTCTCCCAACCCCGCCACTTGCCCCGAAACACGCCATCGGGATCGTGGCCAACGGCAGGAGCATCGCTGCCCGAAGCAACACCCGGTGCCGTCCCTCAAGTCCCAGAGCAAGAAGGAGGGCAGCGATGCTGTAAACCAACGGGATCAGCCAGAACACACCAAAGGGACTTGCGTCCCCATGGATGGGGAAGAACGACAGCGTGAGATAGTAACTTCGTCCTGCGGCCACAATGGCAAGCCCAACCACAGCAAGCCATGGGAAAGCAGGAAAGGGCCACGGAGTCCCATTCTCCTTCATCCCAGCCCGGCCCGCTCTGGCAGCAGGCAGGAAGGCCAACAGCAAGAGCGCACAGCCGAACGGGAAGAGAGCAAGCCCATTGTAGAGGGGCTGCAGTGCCTCGTTGGGTAACCACCGCAGCAATACCAGGGGATAGGTGTAGAGGAATGTGCTCAGGACGTAGAAAGGAACACGATACGTCGCGCGCAGACGGATCCGGCTTCCCTTGAGAACAAGCTCGAGGATCACCACCGAAGCGAGAGCTCCGGCCCACACCAGACGGGCTCCCGTCTCCGGCTGATTCAGAACCATGTCGTCCAGTGCTACAGCCGCCGCCCCCAGGAAGACCAGCAGGATCAGCAACAGTGATCGCGCATCCTCCCAAACGTGCCCCCAGCGGACCACCGCCACACTGGTGCCGGCTGTCAGAATGGTATACCCAGCAAGCACGCCCAACAAGACGTGGGAATCGCCGGAAGATATCCCCGCACCGAACAGCCGCCGAAGCCCAAACAGCACCAAGACTGCACTAATCGCGTAGAACGGGTTGTGATTCACCAGGATGCGGGTGAGCAACCCCGGTGAGGACGGCCGGGCCAGCACTCCCTCCCCCGGCCCACAGGCCCCGGACACCTCTGCGTCATGCACACCATCAGGCATGCCCCCTCCAGGCGCGATTGCCGAACCACCATCTTGCCCTTCAGCCTCGGGACACATCGACGTCTGCTCAATCGAGTCCATTGCACCGCCCTCCACCATTCACTCTCAAGACACGGCCACGGTCCCCCCCGCCTCAAACGCCACTCGAGCAGAAGGGAACCCCCGAAGACAGAACACGCTTGACGATCAGGAACGTTCCTATACAATCTCGCATGCTCATACACTATCATACACATGCATTCACAAGCTTTCAAGGACTTTCACGAACTATCGCGTCCGCTTTTCTAGCGCGCAGAGCGCCTCTGAAGTGTGTGGGCAGGCAGAAGGGAACATCAGACGGACGCCAGGAGAAAGAAATCATGCGCAGGGGAATATCAGTAGCGCCCTACTCCTGTTCAGCGGAACCGAACAGGAGTGGCCGCCTCAAAGGCCTGGGCTGGGACGGGAGAGAGGTAAAGTGAGCTCAGCAAAGGTCCATCGGAGCCCGGTGAATGGCGCCAATTCTGGCGGAAAGAACGGCACTCCGCTGCTCTATGGGCCTTACTACAGACGCCGTCCTGTTTGGTAACAAAACTCGTCCGTAGTGAGCGACGTAGGCCCCCGGAGTCGCGTTGGTCAGGCACTGATACACGCCCCAAGAGCCCTTACCTTCGTGCCACGATGCGCTACCGGTACGTGCCCACCTCAAGCCCCCGCTCGACGAAGAACTTATAGCTGGCATGATCAACCGTGTTCGGAATCGAGTGGTCGCTGTGCAGCACGTAGCCGCTGCCCTCCATCATGGCCGGCACACGATCCATGATCTCCTGCTCAATCTGGGCGAGGTCATTCGTGTAGAGCTTCCGGACATCGATTCCACCGATGAATGACAACTGGTCCCCGTACTGCGCCTTCAGCCGACGACAGTCCATCCCAGCTTTCACTTCCATGACCTGAAGACAGTCCATTCCTGCGTCGAGCAATCCTGGGATCAACCCCTCGACAAAGCCGCACGAGTGAACAATCACCGGCAACCCCAGAGAGTGAGCGAAGTCGAACGACAGCTTGTGGGCAGGAACAACCAGTTCCTCATACATCGCCGGTGACATGAACGGACGCTCCTTGAACCCCATGTCCTCATAGAACCAGATGCCGTCCGGTTTGCCTTCCTCGGCAAAAAGCGTTTCCATGTGCTCCACGATCAGGCGGCTGTAGGTGTCCGCCATCTCTTTGACCCAATCCGGATCGAGTGCCATCCCGACCAGCATGTGTTCGTGACCGGCAACACTCTTCATAATCTCGAAAACGTGAGCAGCTGACCAGCAGAAATAGCGTTCCTTCTGAGCTGCCGCCGTCCGGGCATTCCGGTAGCCCTCGAAGTTGATTCGCCGCCGATCATAGGCAAGGCGAGGTACAACGAAGTCCTCCCACCCCGTTCGGTCTTTGACGGTAAAATCCACATGTTCAGGGGTACTGGCATGCAGCTTGTGTCGCCGCATGATTGTGCCGTTGCCATCACGGACCAACTGCGTTTCCTCGTCCTCCTCGAGGACCTCCGCCACGAAGTCAATATCCGCCACCATGTTCAAGCCGCCGCAGGTGGTGATGTCAAAGCCGAAGTGATCGTGGAGGTTCTCGTCTTCGCGAATGTCACCGGCCTCGATCCAAGCCTTCCGGGTATCTCCCCAGAAGTGCTCGAAGACACCGATACGGTCGACCGGCTCGCGCTTCAGAATGCGAGAGATGCGTTCGCGACTGGTGAGTTCCTTCACAGCAATCTCCTTGTCTACAGTGGG
>Ga0008651_10001800_pt1 | contig 12143 bp, 10 predicted proteins | sample SaaInlV_200m_DNA_6_FD_59173 | JGI IMG/M metagenome (GOLD analysis project Ga0008651, IMG submission 59173) | Marine microbial communities from expanding oxygen minimum zones in the Saanich Inlet - SI037_S2LV_200m_DNA | ecosystem: Environmental > Aquatic > Marine > Intertidal zone ...
TCTTGATCAGACGTTTTACCTTGTCGATCTTTATTGTCTGCCCATACTCAATATCCAGCCCCCGGAGTATTTTCGCATCCCATTTTCTGACCTGAGTTTCATCGCCATTGGGGTGAGTGCACGCGTCTCCATCGAAATAAGCACACGGCGTACAAAGCATGTCCGGGCCCTCGGTTACCTCTACCTCACCTTTTTCTTGCCTGAATGCTTCTTCTATCTGCTGTCGGGCGATCAGATAATCCTGACCTCTTTCCGGATCGGTAAGTCCCAGTATATGAAAACAATAGATATGATGTGGTCGCAACCTCATTTTTTTGTATTCTACTCCGTTTCGCTTAAGTTCATGTCGCGGTTATATACGTAGATTGTCGTTTGTTGCTTAGTAAGAATGTTTTTGATCTCTTCTTTTTAGGTTTCTCATGATTATATGACTTTTGCGCTCTGTTGACCATATCTAGTAATATGAACTTGGATACTGTATGAACGGATGACTATATAGCCCTGATACTGTTCTTGAGACGTGTTACGACCAAAAATGAACTTTTTTTCGCAATTTGGCGTATATAGTAACAGGGGTAAGATAAGGAGAATAAAGCTTGGCGAAGCGCATCGGGTTGGACGATTTCGATAAGATCTTTCAACAGTACAAGGACATGGTATTTAAAACCGCGTACTTGACGGTAGGAAACGTGCAGGAGGCTGAGGATATATTGCAAGAGGTTTTTTTAAAGGTGTATGAGTCGGGCGGGACGTTTGATCCGGCTAAGGGTAGCATGAGTACTTGGCTGCACCGTATCACCGTTAACCACTGCATATCGGGAAAGCGCAAAAAACGCCTTACCTCTTATTCCAGCGATGAGATGATGGAAGAAAGCGGCTTTGATATAGCCGATGTGACAGCCGAAGTTCCCGGGGAAATGCTGATAGAGCAGGAAGAGTGTTCAGAGATGTGGCAAGCGATCAACTCCATCGATAAGAAGCATCGTGCTGTATTAGCACTGAGATATTTTGACGGTCTTTCTTACGATGAAATTGCCCGAGCACTGAATATGCCGCTGGGAACAGTAAAATCAAGGCTTAACGTGGCCATCAAAAACTTACGAAGCCAGATGGCCAAAGGTGAGTGACAAGATGAATTGCGAACATATAAAAGAACAATTGCTCAGTTATATTAATAATGAATTAGATGCTAGCGAGCGGGAAAATATTGAAAGCCACTTTTTTGTGTGCCCTACATGTAAGGGCGAGATGGAGGCTCTTGCTGCAACCGAATCAAAGCTTCGCCAAGTATACGGTACGGTTGCGGCAGGGGTCTCTCCATCGCCCGGGGTCTTAAGTGAGATAAGGCAGGAAGTGGCAAGGCGCGAGCGCTCCCGTTCCACTCTTAGGGGTTGGATTGGTTTGCAGTTGAGACAGACCTTTGCCAGATTCAATTGGCGCCGTCCTGTGCGACAGACGGCATTTGCCGGTAGTGTGGCAATGATCTGCCTCGCTGTGATTATGTTTAACAGGGGGCCAGGCAGTGAGCAGCTGTCAAATTCCGATTCTTTAAGCTTCGCATGGACGGCTAATGAGCAGGCGGCTATAGATATAGCCCTGAATGATCCCAGCGTGCAGGCCATGCTGGACGGTGAGGGAGTTGTGTATGAAGTTATACCCGTTAATGGTAACGGGACTACTGAAAAATATAAGGTTGCATTTTTTGATGTTGATGAAGACGTAGCTGATGATATTAGCGAGAGAGGCTGGGACTCATATTCGGCCCCCAGTACTTATTCGGATGGGGTTGCTGTACCTCTTTCTGGAGAACTGGCATTTGATGCGTCAAACAATGCGATTGTGGACATAGAGGCTAACTCGGTGCTTCAATCTCATTCCAATAAAAATGCTGGTGCCAGTGTTTGGCTTAGTACCGAGCAGATAGAGGAAGCGGCAGATATAGCTGTGTCCTACGGTAGCCTTGGGTCGGAGGCGGTTACTAATGGGGCGCTATCGATTGATTCGGAGGCGGAGGTACTTGTTAGAAACGTAACTCAGTTTAACGTTTATGATTCCTATTCCAACTCATTTAGTGACGAAATGGAGGTTTGGGTAAGGCTAACTATTGACGAAACATCGTATTTTGCACAGGTTGATTTGGAAGAGGACAACGTGGTTAAGCTGATTGAAGGAGGAGAGTAATGGTAACTACCAGAGTTAAAAAAACATTGTTAATTATTCTGGCTTGTGTTGGGATTATTGCTCAGGCGATGTTTGTTATGGCCTGTGATGTGCCGGCTGTAGGGGAAAACCAGATGCAACAGTTTTCCTCGCAAACTGAGTTAGAACAAACGCTTGAGCAGATGCGTTCTAATAAGTCTGGCGGCTGGAATAGTTATGATTCAGGGGGCATTCGCACATTTGGTAATCCTTTTGTTAATGGGGCTGTGATGGAATCTACAGATTCTACGATGGGTCCACAAGGGGCTGAAGGGACTGCAGGCGCTGCAGGGGATGATGGTTCAGTGCCGGGTACCTATTCGCAGACCAATAATCAGGTTGTGGATGTGGACGAGGCCGACATAGTTAAAACCGATGGTAGCTATATTTACTACAGCGCAGGTCAAACGATTTACATTTTGAGGGCGTATCCGGCTGATCAGGCCGAGATAGTATCCAAGATAGAGTTAGATGGGAACCCCTATCAACTTTTTGTAAACGACGACAGACTTGTGGTATTTGAATACCCTTCATATTCCTGGTACGGTGAATATGATCTGTACGTTGAAGATGCTAAGCATGGAGGTTCATTTGTTAGCAGTCAATATGTGAAAGTGTATGATATATCTGACAGGGCCAATCCTGAACTGGTAAGGGATATATCCACCAGCGGTAATTACGTAAGCTCGAGAATGATAGGCGATTATGTTTACATGGTGATGAACGAGTATGCTTATGATTATAGTCGTGAAGATATAAACCTTCCCCAGATAAAGGTGGATAACGACGTTATTACTGTTCCGGCAACAGATATTTACTATCCGGACATTATCGATGAAAGTGGCTATGGCTTTACCACGATTGTGGCCATAAACTTGAGTGATGATGACGCAGCACCGGATTATACGTCAATGCTTTTAGGCGCAAGTGGGGCAGTATATGTTTCCACAGATAACATTTATATAAGCCTGCAAAAGTATCTTCCCACCGGCAGTGTAACTCAGATTCACCGCTTCAGTGTTATCGATGGCGATGTGATTTACAGAGCAGCTGGTGAAGTTCCCGGCTGGCTTCTGAATCAATTTTCCATGGATGAGTACAACGGATACTTCAGGGTAGTAACTACCTCAAACGGCTTGGCTACAGGAACCACGCGGACGGACGTTATCACAGAGGATGGAGTTACCACAAGTGCGCCCGCGCCTATAGATGTAGAGATAGATAGCTGGACCACCAAAAACAACCTGTACGTTTTGGATATGGACATGGATGTGGTGGGCAAGGTGGAAGATTTGGCACCTGGCGAACGTATCTATTCGGCGCGTTTTATGGGCGGTAGAGGTTATATGGTTACTTTCAGGCAGGTTGATCCGCTGTTTGCCATTGATCTTTCTGATCCGTACGATCCACAGGTGATGGGCGAACTAAAGATAACAGGGTACTCCGATTACCTGCATCCATATGATGAGAATCACCTTATCGGAATAGGCAAGGAGGCTACTGAACAAGGTAGATTCCTGGGAATGAAGATTGCGCTGTTTGACGTAAGTGATATTAGCAATCCTCAACAAATCAGCGTATATGAGATTGGCGATAGAGGAACAGAATCACCTGCGCTGCATGACCACAAGGCGTTTCTGCTTGATACGGAAAGAAATGTGATGATAATCCCCGTTTCAATAGCGGAGGTTTATTCCGGTAATAATGCTGAGTGGTGGAACAGTCAGTATGTGTGGCAGGGAGCCATGGTCTTTGATATTTCGCCAGAGGATGGTATTGATCTGAAAGGCGGGATTTCTCACTACAGTGAAGGGCTGCCTGAGAATTACTATGGTTATAATGGGGGCTATGATGTTAAGAGGTCTCTCTATATAGACGACGTGTTGTATACTATGTCCGATGGCAAGATGAAGATGAACGACTTTGACTCGCTAGATTACATAAATCAGGTGGCGCTTGAGGATGTGGATACAACGAATAATCCTGTTGGTATAGATGACGGAATACGAATGCCTCTTATGCCTATGATAGATTAAACTGGTTTGTGTTTTATTATACAAAGGAGGGAGTTTGCTTGAGCACTTAAGCAAACTCCCTCTTACTTTTATTTATCATCCAGCGCTGGTTTGCCCATAAGTTCCTGTTTGTTATACCACTGCTCAACTGCATCGGTAACCTCGTCAGGGTGATCACAGACGCGCAGCAGGGAAAAGTCCTCATATGATATAAATCCCTTGGCCAGAACAGTGTGCCTGAGCCAGTCCAGGAAGCCCTTCCAGTAATCGCTGTCAAAAAGTATTACCGGAAATGGCTTTATTTTGTGTGTCTGCATAAGTGTAAGTACCTCGGAAAGCTCGTCCATTGTGCCAAGTCCGCCCGGGAATATGATAAAGGCAGAGGCGTATTTTACCAGCATTACCTTGCGTATAAAGAAGTGGTCAAAGCTAACCGATTTTGTGGTGTAGGCATTGACGTTCTGTTCTTCAGGAAGCTCGATATTGAGTCCAACGGAAGTAGCCCCAGCTTCCATAGCACCCTTGTTTCCTGCTTCCATAACACCGGGGCCGCCGCCTGTGATAATGGCGAATCCCATCTCTCCCAGCTTCTTGGCTGTTTGCTCGATCTGTTTGTACAGCACTGTGTCCCGTTTAAGGCGAGCGCTGCCGTAGATAGTAACTGCCGGTTCGATACCGGACAACTTGTCAAATCCCTCTACAAATTCGCCAATGAGGCGGAACATTCGCCAGGAGTCTTCTTTTACCAGATCATTTATTTCGTATCCGTTGGGCATGATAACCTCCGTATGAACCTGTTTAAGCAACTAATCCAGGATTACCTTTTGTCTGTATTCCGGCACCAGCGTGTCCCATCCTGTTTTTTGAGTGATATACTTACCGAAACTGTGAGCCGATTTTTCCTCACCGTGAATGATAAACACCTTTTTAGGTGGGTTTGTTAGTGCGGTTAACCACGTTAGAAGTTCATCTTTGTCGGCGTGTGCGGAGAATCCGTATATCTGTGCTACATTGGCCTTTACCCTGTACTGTTGACCCATAACCCTGACGCTTTTTTTGCCGTCTACTATGATTCTGCCCAGCGTGCCGATAGCCTGGTATCCGATGAACATCAGTGTACTCTGTTTACGCTCTATATTGGCGGCCAGGTGATGTTTTACTCTGCCGCCGGTGCACATTCCTGATCCGGCAATTATCATGATGGTGCCTTTTATGAAATTGATGCCCTTTGACTCCTCTGTTGCCGGGGTCATCTTCAGACCCGGGAAGTCAAACGGAGATTTATTCTGTTCTACCAGTTCGGTCATTTCCTCGTCGTAGTATTCCGGGTGGTTTCTGAACACCTCGGTCATTTTGATGGCCATGGGACTATCAAGAAATACCATGATGGGAGGTATTCGCTTTTCTTTACGCAACTTGTACATGAAGTACAGCATCTCTTGCGTTCGCTCTAGCGCGAAGCTGGGCACGACGATATTCCCGCCCGCTTCATATGTGTCGTTTATTATAGTAGCAAGGTTGTCTTCTATGCTTGAGGTTGGCGGGTGTACCCTGTCGCCGTACGTAGATTCGGTTACAACATAGTCGGTGTTCTTAAACGTGTGCGGGTCGTTAATTATTGGCTTGTCATTTCTGCCCACGTCTCCCGAAAAGAGTATGGTTCTTTTTTCGCCGTCAACGCCTGCTGTTACCTTTATCATAGATGAGCCCAGCACGTGTCCTGCATCGCAGAATCTGGCTGAAATACCGTCGCTGATTACGATCTCATCCTCGTACTCAATCGGTTTAAAGTGCGGCGCAACGGCTCTGGCGTCTTCTACGGTGTACAGCGGAACATCAGGGAAAGGGCCGCTTCTGCCTTCACGTTTATGTCTTTTTGCTTTATACTTGGCATCTTCTTCCTGAATGTGTCCCGAATCCAGCATAATTATATGAGCCAGCTCGGCGGTGGCATCTGTGCAATAGATTTTGCCTTTGAAACCATCCTTTACCAGCTTGGGTATCAGCCCGCTGTGGTCCAGATGGGCGTGAGTCAGTAGCACTGCGTCTATGGTATCCGGTGGTACGGCAAAAGGCTCCCAGTTTCTTACCTTCAGCTTCCTTTCCTGATACATGCCGCAGTCCACAAGTACCCTGCTGCCGTTGGCCTCGATCAGCGTACATGATCCGGTAACGCCGCGGGTGGCTCCCAAAAAGCTTAGTTTGGTTTGCATAGATAATCACCTCATAAATAATTCAGTCGTTTGAGTGTGGGATATAAGATAACTTGCGCAATTATACACCATCTATCAGGTTTATGACATATTCACTTGACTGTGAAACCTGCAGTGGTATGATGCGGGCATAATAGTGAAAAAATGAACTTTTTCTGCTGATTTGGCGTATATATTAGTAGGAGAATGGTTTGAGCCTCATACGATTTACAATGGCGCTCCTTGTTGCAGCCATGCTGGTTGTGGGTATAGGCTGTAATGCTGGGGTGCGCACAAACGAACCTGTTGAAGGGCCAGTTGATAATTCTTCTCTGTCTACCGTAGTGCCTCCTGATACTAACGATATTCCCGAAGATGAGCCTGAACCTGAACCTGATCCTGAGCTTGTTGCTTGAGCCTTGGCCTATGCCTGTGATTATGTTTGAACCTGATCCTGAACCGGAAGATATGTGGCCCATTACCAGCTATCATAATGGTAACTGGAATCCTGATAATTTTATTGCGCTGGATAGACCTCATGACCGTGACATATATATTATGAACGGGGATGGTTCGGAACCGGTAAATCTTACAAAAGATATAACAACAAACTATTTCTTAGCAGACCTTCCTTCAGAAATAGGCTATATGATGTTCACTCACCCTCAATGGTCACCGGATGGGAGTAAAATCCTTTTCTGGGGTAGTGCTTACTATGAACCTACTTATTATGAAAGACCGAATCAATTCGGTGGATTAAGTAGTGGCTACGATAGGGAAGTAGCTGACAGTGCATACTATGTGATGGATTCGGACGGATCAAATATCATCAGGGTTATTGATTCTGGTTATGATAGGATTTTTTGGTCGCCCGATGGCAAAATCACTGTGGTTTACATAGATAAAGACTATGTGGCAAACGAGCTTACTGAGGCAATAGTGGCAATGGATGCAGATGGCTCTAATTTAACAGAGCTCTTTTTTGAAATAACCCCGGATGGCAGGACGTATAATAGGGTTAAGCAGGTATACTGGTCTCCAGATGGAAGTAAACTGGCTTTCATAAGAGATGACCACTTATATACGCTTAACAAAGATGGCTCAGATTTGAAAGTACTCAATAGTGATGAAAACAAGATAAACACTTATAGCTGGTCACCGGATAGCTCCAAAATTGGATATGGCATATCTTGGGAATTCTACCTAATGAATGCTGACGGTTCCAATCTTGTGGCAGTGTACAAAGCCGATAGTGCTACAATGAGACTTGAGTATTCACGTCGCTGGTCGGCAGATGGCAGCATAGCGGTGTATCATTTTAACAATTATCTTAATTACTTCGTATATGCAGATGGCAGCATCCAATCAATAGATCATCGTGATAACGGATGGTCTTTCATATCGCCGGATGGTTCCAAAGTTGCCTTTGAGCAATCCCACGACGTATACGTAATGAACGTTGATGAATCAGATAAAATAAACCTGACAGATAACGATATAGGTGGAAGTTTTCGTCGCTGGTCTGCCGACGGCAGCCAAATATATGTTAAAGCAAGTAGTGCAATATATGCTATAGATACGGATGGTTCAAATGTAATTAAGATAATCGACAATCCTGCCGGAGAGTCGACAATAGTAAAAAAGTATTACTGGTCACCTGATAATAGCAAAATACTTGCTGATATAGAAAACAGGGATACCTTTGAGATTTTAACCTCGGAATAGAATATCGCATCAAGTTATCCTCAAGTCACCAGCTTCGTTCGTATGTACCATATAATAAGAAACATCCCCTTGACTATCGTGCTGTAGCTACCTAAACTGAGGTGCTATGACAACGGTTATCACCGGTGCAACGGGTCACATAGGCGTAAACCTTATTCCGGCGCTGCTTGAGCAGGGCAGGATGGTTCGCGCTGTAATCCATCGTACCAAGCCAGCAATAGCCGATCCAAACCTTGATGTTGTTAAGGGCGACATAGGTGATGTCGATTCATTGTGTCGTGCCTTTGAGGGTGCCGATGTTGTTTATCATCTAGCTGCCGCCATATCGCTGTCCAAGAAGGACTGGCCGCTGGTCGAGAAAACGAATGTCGTTGGTACGCGCAATGTCGTAGAGGCATGCTTGCGATTGGGTGTCCGTCGTTTAGTGTCTTTTAGCTCCATACATGCTATAGCGGACAATGATGATTGCATCGACGAGTCCTGTACGCTCAACGATTTGAGCTGCCGCCATCCGTATGACCGCTCCAAGGCCGCTGCTGAAAGGGCACTACGTGATGGAATTGAGCGCGGGCTGGATACGGTTATCGTCAGTCCGACGGGCGTTATCGGGCCATACGACTGGGCACCATCCTTTATGGGTCAGGCACTTCTCATGATGGTTAGCGGCAAACTGCCGGCGCGTATTACCGGCGGGTTCAATTGGGTGGATGTGCGCGATGTTGTGGCCGGAGCGATGGCTGCCGAACAGAAGGCGGTAAACGGTGCCAAATACATACTCTCAGGGCACTGGGTGTCTATAGCGGGGATTACACTTGCGGTGCACCAGATCGCAGGGTCCAAGGTGCCGTCTTTTATAATTCCCACAAGGTTTGTATCTTTTATCGCTCCTTTGGTGGAACTGCTCTATAAGGTAAGAAAGCAACCTGTGCTGTTTACCCGCATGGCCATGGATTCCATTTGTGGTTATGGGCAGATAAGTCATGACAGGGCGACACGCGAGCTGGGATACAAGCCGCGACGTTTTGAGCAAACAATTTCTGATACACTTGCGTGGTTTGGGCAAAACGGGTACATTTGAGGTGAGAAAGGCAGTAATTGAACGAACACACCATTTTTAATGGGCTGATAATAGGCTGGTTTGTGCTGGCAGCGGTAGTATTTATAGCGCTGCTCTTTTTTGTTGCGCCCTATGGCAGGCACGTGCGAAAAGGGTGGGGACCGACCTTAAGCAATCGCGTCGGCTGGATAGTAATGGAGGCCGGAGCGCCGGTAATTCTTGCAGTGTGCTTTGTGCTAAAAGGCAACATAATATCGGTTACTTCGGTGGCCTTTCTTGTGTTGTGGGAAACGCATTATGTTTACCGCTCGTTCGTCTATCCGTTCACACTGCGCGGAGTCACGGCCAAACGCATGCCGATATCTATTGCGGGTATGGGCGTTTTATTTAACGGCGTAAATGGATATTTGAATGGTCGTTATATCTTTAATTTATCCGGTGGTTATGCTGAAAGCTGGTTGCGTGATCCGCGCTTTATTATCGGCGTTATTATTTTTATTCTGGGCTACTTGCTCAACCGCCGTGCCGATCACATACTGCGTAGTTTGCGCAAACCGGGTGAGACCGGATACAAGGTCACGGACAAGTGGCCGTATCAATGGATATCATGTCCCAACTATCTGGGTGAGATATTGCAGTGGGTGGGCTGGGCTATTGCCACATGGTCTCTGGCGGGGCTGGCCTTTGTCGTGTGGACGGCGGCTAACCTTATTCCGCGGGCGCGTGCCAATCACTTATGGTACAGGCGTACTTTTCCCGATTATCCGCCTGAGCGCAAGGCGCTAATACCGCATGTGTGGTAATCTGTTTTTAAAAAGAGGATGTATTGAGCGAAGCACTCAAACCTTTAAAGTGGTATAAGCAGTTATCTGGCAAGAAGGATCGTCTTACCGAAGGCGCTTTTCTGGTGGAGGGTCCGCGCGCCGTTGCGCAGGTGATGACGTCGTCACCTGACTCGATAATCGAGATTCTTACCGTCGAAAAGCTTGATGTATCTTTTGACTCTTATCCAACCAGACTTCTTACTCAAAGCCGGTTAAATTCGATTTGTGCCACGCAGCATCCACAGGGGCCGATCGCGCTCGTTCGTTTGCCCGAGGGAGTTTATTCAGCCAGTCTGCCTGATAATCTGGGTAGCAGGTTGCTGCTGCTGGAGGACGTGCAGGACCCGGGCAATGTAGGCACGCTTATTCGCACCGCCGCCGCTTTTGGTTTTGATGGCGTTATCCTAACGTCAAAGTGCGCTGATCCGTTGTCTCCGAAATGTGTTCAGGCCAGCGCCGGTACCGTGCTGTCACTGTGGCTTAGGGTAAGCGACGATTACATTAGCCTTGCGTCTGATATCCAAGAAAGAGGCTATGCCTTGGTAGCGACGGACCTTGATGGCGATGAGGATATATCGGCACTGGGTAAGGATAAATTACTGCTGACGCTGGGCAATGAGGCCGCCGGGTTATCCTCGAATGTTATTGACTTGGCTGACTATCGCATCAAATTTCCTGTTGTAAGCGCTAAGGCGGAGTCGCTGAACGTGGCGGCATGTGGCGCCATATGCATGTATCTGGCATCGCGCGGGGCATAAAATCAAGTTTCCATATCTGCTTGTTTTACTCCTCAAATCACCCTGTTTAGGGCTTCGGATGAGGCCTCCTGCTATGATATAATACAGCTCAACTAACTATGTTTACTCATCTTCATGTACATACCGAATACAGCCTGCTTGATGGCATGTGCCGCATTCCGTTGGCTATCGCAAAGGCCAAAGAGCTGGGTATGACCAGCCTTGCCATTACCGATCATGGGGCGATGCATGGTGTTATCGACTTTTATCTGGAGGCTAAAAAGGCCGGTATTAAGCCGATAATAGGTTGTGAAGTATATCTGGCTTCAACCGATCGCCATAACAGGACCACCGGTCAAAAGGGACCATATCACCTTGTGTTGCTGGTCAAGGACATCGAGGGCTATCGCAATTTGCTCAAGCTGGTCACTCTGTCGAATATGGAGGGATTTTACTACAAGCCGAGAGTGGATAAGGAGCTGCTGGAAAAGTATAGCGGGGGGCTTATAGCTCTTTCGGCATGCCTGAAAGGTGAGATACCACAGCTTATTTTAGAGGGCATGACCGATGAGGCGGACAAGGCGGCGTTGTGGTACAAGCAGGTTTTTGGCGATTTTTATCTTGAGTTGCAGCAACACGACATACCAGCACTGGCTAAGGCAAACCAGGGGCTTATAGACATGTCTGCAAGGCTGAATCTGCCGCTGGTGGTTACCAACGATTCGCACTACATAAACCAAGCCGACAGTTATGCTCAGGATGTGTTGCTGTGCATTCAGACCAATGCATCCGTTCATGATGAAAAGCGCATCAGGATGAGTGATGATTCGTATTATCTAAAGAGCGAGCAGGAAATGGCGGCCCTTTTCCCGGATATCCCCGAAGCAGTAACAAACACCCAGCGCATTGCTGATATGTGCAATCTTGAGCTTGAGTTTGGGCGCTTGCATCTGCCGGAGCATGATACACCAAATGGACAAAGCGCGGATGAGTATCTGTCTGAGTTGTGCTGGAAGGGATTGGCTGAGCGCTATACAGACGTGACGCCTGAGATTGAGCAGCGCCTTACTTACGAACTGGACGTTATCAAACAGACGCAGTTTGCCAACTACTTTCTTGTAGTCTGGGAGCTGGTTGATTACGTACACGAGAAAGATATTTATTTCGGTGTTCGAGGGAGTGCCGCTGCCAGTATTGTGCTCTACTGTCTGTACATCACCAGTATCGATCCCATGGCTGGTGCCCTAATTTTCGAGCGATTCCTCAATATCGAGCGCAAGGAGATGCCTGATATCGATCTCGATTTTCAGGATGATCGCCGTGAAGAGGTGATTGCATGGGTATCACGCAAGTACGGCTATGATCATGTGGCCCAAATCATAACATTCGGTACG
>Ga0008651_10001802_pt1 | contig 12139 bp, 9 predicted proteins | sample SaaInlV_200m_DNA_6_FD_59173 | JGI IMG/M metagenome (GOLD analysis project Ga0008651, IMG submission 59173) | Marine microbial communities from expanding oxygen minimum zones in the Saanich Inlet - SI037_S2LV_200m_DNA | ecosystem: Environmental > Aquatic > Marine > Intertidal zone ...
TGAGGTAAAGCTCAACGTCGGGATCATCGTCGGCCTCCCTGCGGACGACGTCGCGGCCCTCCATCGAGCCCGGAATCCCGCCCTCCCAGCCGTTCAGGTCACGAAATTCAACGTGACTCACCTCATCCAGAGGACCGACGAAGAGGGGCAGGCGACAGTCGAGCTCACAAACCACACCCCTGCCGCCCAACCAGTCACGCTTGGCGCGCGAATTACTGGCGGGATCACGGCGACGCGGGGCCTGAAGACGCGGGCCTACCAGATTCCCGCCAACAGCAGCCTGCAAGTCCCTCTCACCTGGCCCAATGAACAGGAGTACGGCTTCGAACTGCTCGTGGACGTCCACTCCGCCGATGGCACACTCCTGGACAGTGCCCGGGAGTATTTCGCGGTTGCAGACCATTTCGTCAAGGTGGCGCAGACGACCGTTTGGAACGCCGGCTGGATGCGCTACGACTGGTTGACTCCGGCGATGGTGCGCAAGGCCAAAGAGAGCTATGTCGGCATCATCGAGTACTACTGCTGGGCCCCGGATCAAGTCTTTGACCTGACCCCGGATACGGAGACCTGGGAGCCACACACGGAATCACAGGGCGCCTACAGGACCGAACTGAGCCGGACGTTCTTGCGTGGGGTTGTGGATTCGGCCCACGCCAACGGAATGCGAGTCCTGGCGATGGATACCGGCTTCGCCAGCCTTCCGGGCGCACTCGATCACCCCAAACGCGTCAAATACACCCGCGACGGCCAGATATACCTCTACAACGGCAACATCCACAACGGCAAGCGATTCAATGCCGTGGGTGCCTATGTGCACGAACCTGAGCTGACAAAGGCCTGGGCCGAAGAGATGTGCGCGTCGGTCGACATGTTCGGCTGGGACGGGGTGCGCTTCGACTGGAACTTCATCCCCGTGGCCCCCCAGGATCCGCTTCACATGGCAGGGAAGGACAAGGAGGAGAACATCTACGCCCGAGCCAACCGACAGGCGTGGTACACCTGGGATGGACGTTCCGCCCACGACCTGTTCCCCAACCCCGACCAAACCGGTGCAGAGCTCTGCCGCATCTACCGGCAGACGGTGGCCGAGAAGTACCCCGACTTCATCTATAACGTGAACTACTCGGTCAACCACGGGCTTTTCGACAAGTACCCCGAGTACTCGGCCGTAAACACGAAGGACTCAGGCATCCTCATGGAGAGCCTGCTCAACACCTACAGCACCTACCCAACCTGGCAGGCGTGGGCCAAGGTGTTAACTGACGCGTTGAGCGTGATTAGACCGCAAGGAGCACAACCCTTCGTTGGCTGGATGCGGGGCTATGCTCCGGGCGGCATCGCCCACCGCAATATGCAGTACATCATGATGGCTTCCGGATTCCGCTGGTACGGATCTTACGGGGCCCGCCACTCGCTTGACGACACCTACAAGCGGTTCCGCCACGCGACGCGCTTTGCCGAGTTCTTCTACGATCCTGACTTCAACCGGATCAAGGCCCCCGAAACGCGGGTCGAGGTAACGGGCGGAGGATCGGACCGCGTGCTGTGGAGACCATTCGTGTTCGAACGGACGCGCACCAAGCACCGCGAACTCCTGGTGCATCTGCTCAATCTCCCGCAAGATGACCACATTATCATGCATCACGACACCCCGGCGGCGAAACAGGACTTGGTGGTCACGGCCAAGTGGGAATCGACCTCCCTCCCGACCTCCTGCTGGTTACTTACACCGGATCCACACCCCCAAGCGACACGACTCACCTGGGCCAGGAAGCCTGACGGCACGGTTGCGATCCGCATCCCCGAACTGGTTTCTTTGGGAAGCGTGGTGCTGGTTGGTGAAGGGGGACAGTGACATGGTGACGCTTGCCACAGACGTCTGTAGCAACCCGGCCGCAGCCGGGCTCTCCACGCAAAGCCGGCCATACAGCATTCTCCGCCTCATGGCCATTGTACTGGTTGCACCGTTGGCCCTGCGCGCAGCAGACGAGACGGTGTTCACTGCCGACTTCTCAGGGACGAAACCACTCGAGCAAGATGGGTGGGAACAGGTCACCACTCCCGCCCAGAGCCACTACGAGGCCCGGGAAGGAGTCCTCAGGGTCACCTGCAGACAGAACCCCCACCACGACGGTTTCATCCGCAGGCGTATCCCCATCGTCAAGCGTGGTTCACTTGAGTTTGACGCCAACATCGCGATGGAACAAGCGGGCAACAAGCTGGGGGTGGCGCTCACCGTGAGTATCTACAACATCGGCACGTGGTTCCATGATTACTGCAAAGACTGGCGCAGGTACTTCCCCGGCGGTCCGAACCAGCGCCTCCCGGGTTTCAGTACCGAGCCGGTAGGGCACCAGCGCCTGACGCCCGTAAAGCTGGGGGAATGGAGTCACTACCGAATCCTCTTTGACCACGATGCCGGAACCGTTGAGTACTACTGCAACGACATGCGGGATCCTGTACACATCGACTATGACGTGCCGATTCTCGGGCGCGAGGAGTACGAAGGAGGAACGCTCCGCATCGGCAGTATGGGGCTGACCAAAGGGCCCGTTGTGTACGGCATACGGAACGTTGTCCTCAAACAGACCACGCCGGATTCGGAGAGCAACTCCCCGCGGGAAACGGTCCTGCTTTTCCACGGAATGAGCTCGGACCAATACAACCTGGGAGGGCTGTTCACCGAAACCGTCGCCGCTGGGAAGACACGGGTCTACACGGTGCGAACCCACGGTGCTGCCATCGCCCCCCGCAACCAACTCAAGGTCGATCGACTCCCGTCTGCCGCGACCGTAGCAAAGGCCTCAGCGATCGTCCTTGTCGACATGCCCCTCAGCCCAGGGGAGTGCCTCCCCCCCCCTCTCCTTCGGCAGCTCATCGACGCCGTTCACAATGGGGCCAGGCTGGTCATCGTGGGGGGGATGTTCTCCCTCGGCAAGGGCGGGTACAGCGAGTCCGCCTTGAACCCCCTTCTGCCGATCGAGGTGGACAGTCCCTGGGGAGTCACGCGCTTCCCCGAACCACGTCCTCTCTGCTCGGAGGCCGGCCCCCTTGGCGTCGCTCTGGAAGCACCCCACGTTCTCTGGTACCACAGCGTCAACGTGAAGGAGGGAGCCACGGTTGGCATGACGGCTGATGGGAAACCGATGTTTGTCAGCTGGCCGATTGGCGAAGGCAGCGTCAGCGTCTCTCTACCCTGTCCTGCCGGGAACGTCTGGAGCAAGGGCACGCCTGCTTTCTGGCGCACCACCACATGGCGCCAATGGCTTGAAAGCAAGATATTGGAGGGGAGATAGGGTATTCGGGATTGGTCATTCGTTGTTCGGGGGGAGGCCGAAAGCTCTCTCGATTCTCCGGATTCCTGCCCCCTCGAATCCCCGGATCACCGAATCGCCAATCGCCAGTCGCCAATCCAGCATCCCCTACGCCTTTAGACCTTCCAGCAGCTGAGCTCGAGTCCAGCCGTTCAGGATTGGGTCCCCGGTCTCTTCCATCCATTCAACCAAGCGGCTCCGCAGACGTTGGAGTTGCTCGACGTCGTCCGGCAGCTGGGCAAGATTGCGTAGTTCGCCGGGATCGTCCTGAAGATCGTAGAGCTCATCTTCAGCGGTTGGATTCCAGATGTATTTCCAGCGCTGATCCCGCACCATGCGTTGACTGTAGAGCCCAAACTGCGCCCCATGGTAGGCGCTGAAGATGTCCTCACGCCCGGTATCGTCGCCTCTGACAAGAGGCCGCACGCTCTGCCCCTGAAACGCATCCGGGACAGGAATACCAGCGATGTCACAGAGCGTCGCAGCCAGATCCAGCGCGTGGGTCACAAAGCTGCGGCATACGGCCCCCGGTGTCGCCTCTCCGGGCCACCGGACAATGAGCGGGACTCTAACGATGTCATCGTACATCACGTAGTGCTTATCAATCATGCCATGAGCGCCACACATATCCCCATGGTCAGAGGTGTAGACAACGACGGTGTTCTGACTCAGGCCGTGGGCCTCCAACGCGTCGAGCACGCGCCCAACCTGCTGGTCAATCAGCGAGATCTCTCCCAGGTAACGCCCCACAACCGGAGCCCACTGGTCCCAGGTCCAGTCGTCGATCCGCCAAGTCCGTCGCTGTTGGCGCTGAATGTAAGGCTTGCCCTGAAGAGAGTCCGGGAAACTCGGCCAGGGAGGAATGCTCTCGGGCGCGTACATCTCAGCGAATGGCGATGGGACCATGTTGGGCAAGTGCGGCTCGGACGGCGTCCACATCATGAAGAAAGGGCTGTCGCCCTGAGAGAGCTTCCCGAGCGACTCGATCGTCCGGTCGGCGCCCCAGGCCAAGCGTGACGCGGCGGCGGGTATGGCTGAATCAGTTGCCCCAAACCAGTTGCCGGCCATGGTCCTGGGCGCATAGCCCTGCTCTTCCCGCCAGCCCCAGTAGTCGCCCTCCGGGACAGAGATGCTGAAGCCATACTCCTCCGGACCGTGGTCGTGATCGACATGCCACTTCCCAACGTGCCCGAGCTGGTACCCGGAATCGGCGAGCAACCGAGTCACTGCGGGGCGCCCAAAAGGTGCGGGACGGCCCGCTTCAGTACCCGTGTTGGCCAGCACACCATGCTGGAAGGACCACTGTCCGTAGACGAGGCAATTGCGGGCCGGAACGCAGAGAGGGATCGGAGTGTAGGCATGCTCGAAGTTGGTGCCCGAAGCCGCCAAGCCGTCCAGGTGCGGGGTCCGCAGGAGAGGATGTCCATTCGCACCGAGACAGTCGGCCCGATGCTGGTCCACAAGGATCAGCAGAATGTTGGGACGGGCATCGTTCACCGACCGATCACTCATCTACCTGCACGATGGATTCCGTTTCGATGGAGCGAATCGCCGCGTCCAGGACCTTCTGCGCCGCCAGGCCCTGTTCGCCGGAGCCATTGATCTCTGCGGGCGACACACCGTTGGAGACCTGCTCGATGAACGTGTGCAACCGGCAGGAGAACGTGTCGTGGAAGTCCCGGTAGCCACCAAAAACAGGGTTTGTGTATTGCCGTTTGACCAAGTCACCGGCAGGATAGAGGGTGACGTTCCGCCACATGTCGTCCAGCACGAAGCGTCCCTTCAAACCAGCGACTTCACACCGTTCCATCGGGTGTCCGCGGGCCATGTCGTAGCTGGCGGTCAGATGTCCCACCGCTCCACTTGCGAAGCGAACATTCAGCGCCATCGTGGACCAGATGCTCCGCCCGGGGGCGGTCATCGCGAAGCACTGAACAGCCTCGATATCGCCACCGAAATGGCGCATGATGTCCACCGAGTGTGGGTTCAGGGCCTTGATCATGTAATAGGGCGAGCTCTCGTTCGGGTTGCAGATCCACATCGCCATGTTGATGAACAACTGATGACCGATCAACCCCTCGTCCATCCATTCCCTGGCAAGCATCGCCGCCGGAGTAAAGCGGTGGTTGAGGTCAATGCCGAAACACCGATCATGCTTCCTGGCGCACGCAACCATCTCCTCGGCTTCCGGGATGGTGTTGCAGATCGGCTTCTCGCAGAGAACGTGGCAGTTAGCCTCAAGCGCCTGGATCGTTGGCTCGTGATGGTCACTTCCGTACTCAAAGCCGCCAGTGGCAACACTGCACACGTCCGGTTGAATCGCCGCCAGCATGGATGGAACATCGTGGAATGCCGGAACGCTCAGACGTGCAGAAGCTGCACCAGCCCGGTCACGGCGGATGTCGCAGACGGCAACCAAGTCTGCCAGCTCATCCGCCAGGTAGATGTCGGCATGACGGTTCCCGATTGGGCCACAACCAATCACGGCCACTCGAAGAGGCATCGTTTTCTCCTGAAATCACTGGGGAGTGCGTCCTTAGGAGGGCACGCCCACACATCCCGAAAGCTCTTCGTCCGGGAGCTTGCCCTACTGACAGCTGACAGATCTCTTACCTTGCCCGGGCCTGCAGTTTGGCGGCCTGTTCGGGGTCGCCGATGTGCATCGTGTCGTAGGCTTCCTGGCTCGATTTGAAACCGCGTTCGCCGATCTCATCATGACCATGCCAGGCCCCCTGCGTGAGCATCGGGTTCGTGCGCCCCTCTTCCTTCTCACGCTTCGCGATGAAGTCCTCCATTCGCTTCGTCAAGTACGCCACCACCTCCGGTTCCTTGTCGGCCAGATTGTTGTTCTCATCAGGATCAGCCAACAGGTTATAGAGCTCGACCGGCGGCTTGAAGTGGAAGTCCGGCTCCAACGCCCGAATCAGTTTCCATTCAGGGGTGCGCCACCCGTGTTTGCGCATCCACGTACATTCAGTGATGTAGAACTCAGTGTCGAAGTTCTCCTTCTTGCCCTTCACCAAATCCATCAGGTCTCTACCCTCAAAAGGCATATCAGTCTTGATCGACAGCAGTTTGAGGAGAGTCGGCATCAGGTCCTTGTGCTGGTTGAAGCCCTTGACGCGACGACCTGCCGGAACCTTCTTCGGGTAACGAATGATCAACGGGACACGGAGAGTCACATCGTAGATGCCATGATGATCGAACCAGCACTCATGGTCATAGAGGGTCTCACCATGGTCTGCATTGATGACCACGATCGTCTCTTCAAGGATGCCCAGACTCTCAAGCTCAGTGAAAATGCTCTGGATGCAGGCATCCATGTACGCAATGGCACCGTCGTACTGCGCAACCACGTAGTCTTTATCCGTAATGCCGTCAGGCATCCAGGAGAGGAAGTAGTCGCGGAAGGGGCGGAATTCCATCACCGGATCCATCGAGGGATTGTCGGCATCACACTCATCGCCGTGATAGAACATGCGCTCGTACGGCTCGGGAGGCAGGTAGGGAGAGTGCGGATCCATGTGCCTCAGGAACAGGAAAAAAGGCTCGTCCTCGTCCGCGAGGCGGGCCAGCTCTGGCAGCGTCACGTTGTTGAGGTTCTGGGCCTTCGGGCTCCGTCCCTCGGCCTTTGACCCCCAACCACCGAAGTGGAGGTAGTTCTGAAAACCACGCGCCGCCGGGTTGCCCTGAAAACCAACCGACGTGGTGTTGTACCCTTCCTCACCCAGCACCTCTGCAAGCGTCTTCGCTTCCTCATTCATCGGCCCTCTGTGCCGCAAGGCCACACAGTTGGTACCAAAGCAGTCCCGTCCCGTAAGCATCGAGCCATATCCGGGCGTGGTGGGTACGTGAGGACAGAAGGTATTCTCGAACAGCGTGCCGCCCTTGGCGAACCTGTCAATATGCGGCGTGGTCTGCCGATGATAGCCGTAGCAGCTCATGTGAGTGGCAAGCAGTGAATCGATCCCAATGAGCAACAGATTCGGTTGCTTCCGCTTCCGGGATCCCGCCGTCTTCTTACTCGTAGCCATGCTTACGCTCCTGAGGGTTCATTCGTGACTCGTGATTCCTGATTCGTGCCGTGGGCCCGCCATACCCGAATATCGAGAGCATCGAAAGTCGGATCCCCAATCACCTGGCTCCACATGCCTGCAGACAAGCCTGCATGTGCCCTCGGGCTTCTGCGGCAATGGCCACACACGCAGGGAGTTCATACTCCTTGGCCCCGATCACCTCCAGGTCAACAGGCCCCGTGTATCCCGACTCATGCAGCACGCGGATGTACCCGAGCAGGTCAATATCGCCGCGACCGTTCGCCTGGTTCTCCGGCTTCCCTGGCCCCCGTTCGCGTCCCTTGCAGTCACGAATATGGACATGGCGGATCCGGTCCACCACCGCGCTGATCGCCTCAACCGGGTTCTCGTTCGCCCGGTGGATGTGGCTCGGATCCATGTCAAGGCCGAACGCCGGACAGGTGATCGCTTCCAGGGCTCGAAGCGACGTCTCTGTGTTGTAGATGGCTGCGCCGACATGGGCCTTCACGCACAGTGTCAAACCGTAGTGACCGGCCCGTTCAGAGAGCGTTCCCAGCGACTCGATGACTTCCTTCAGACTGTCCTCATCGCCACTCTCTCCGCCGGGACCACAGTTGATCACTGGAATACCGATCTCAACGGCAGCCTGGAACGCTTTCTCCATCCGCTCCGGGTCACGGCGCGGTTGCTCCATGGCCAGCACGGGCAACTCATAGCGCTCCGAAAGCTCCTTGACAACGGGGGCCAGTTCCTCCCACTGATCGAGGACCAGATGCTGGCTCATCCCATCAATGGCAGAGATCTCCAGGCCGTCATAGCCACAGGCCTTGAGCCATCTAAAGGACGTCTCCATATCAAACTTGCCGAAAAGAACTGAATTTGCCCCGAGTTTCATCCACTATCTCCTTGTCGCTGCCATCGATTCCGTGAACGCTGCTGAAAATAGCCCCCAAACCCCCTGCTGCCACCCCCGGAGGAACTCTCCTGTTGGCTTGTCCTGCCATAGTCCCTCCCAGGACGACGGCAGATCACGGCTCTGTTATCCCCTGACTGAACCGAGCCGCGGCTCTGACAAACAGGCATCGCGCGCGGGTTGTCTTCGTCGATGCCCGGGCCATAGTACGGGCCTCTGCAATGCGCGTCCGTAGCTCAATTGGATAGAGCATCTGCCTTCGGAGCAGAGGGTTGGGGGTTCGAGTCCCTCCGGACGTGCCATTCCTGCCGACACGATGGCGCCTCCAGACAACTGAGGGAAACGCTATGGACCTTCAACGTATCTCGACCTGCAACTACCCGGTACGAGACAGAGACCTCGACTACACCTTCAGACTGATCGCCGATTCCGGCTACAGAAAAGTCGATCTCTGGGGCGGACTCCCGAACTACTCGAACACTCCGGATGAGTGCGATGTGACCGCCCTCAAGAGCAAAGCGGCCGAGTACGGCCTCCTGATCGCCAACCTGGGTACGTACCCCGGCCGGAAGATCTTCGACGTCGGCCCCGAAGCCGAATTCGAGGAAATGAAGCGTGCAATCGACAATGCCGCTTTCCTGGGCTCGCGTTCGATCCGCGTTTGCCCGGGCACGGGCGAGGATCCGGCGATCATCCCTGAGTTGGTCCCGTTCTTCCAGAAGAGCGCCGCCTATGCCGCCGGGAAAGGCGTCTACATGGGCATGGAAAACCACAAAGGCAGTATCGCCGGCAACCCGGATGCCTGCGCCGAGCTCTCCAGCGCCGTAGACTCTCCACATTTCGGCGTCCTCTACGAACCGGCGAACCTGATGGCCTGCGGGGTGGACTACAAGAACGCGTACGCGGCCTTCGGGGACTACGTTACCCACGTCCATGTCAAGGACAGCCATGTTGTCGACGGGACCTACGAACGCACGATGCTGGGTGAAGGCTCGATCGATTACGCATGGGTCACGGCAACTGTCGAAGCAGGCGGGTACACCGGTGACTACGCGCTCGAGTTCGAAATTCAGGACAGAGTGGATATCGCGATTGGCCTGCCCAAATGGCTGGAGTACTTCCTCGCCCTGTAACTGTGAAATCATGCCGACGGGGTGCTGACACACCCGGAATAGCACACATCAGGAGACGATTCTGTGAAACTGATCATGTTCTCGAAGATGCTCAAAGAGAAGAGCGTGCCCGAACTCGTCGACGTCGCAAGAGAATGGGGATTGGATGGGTGGGATCTCTGCGTCCGACCGGACTATGCTGTGTCTCCTGACAATGCCGCCGAGGAGCTCCCGAAAGCCGTCGCGCTGTTCCGGGAAAACGGCCTCGACATCCCCATGGTGACCGGCAACTTCGACCTGCTCACCCCGGACCACCCGACTGCCGAGCCGATTCTCTCGGCCATGGACAAGGCAGACGTCCGACACATCAAGCTCGGGTACTTCAAGATCAACCCGGACGACGGCGATTACATGACCGAGGTCGCCAACGTGCGCAACGCACTTGAGCAATGGCTCCCCCTCGCCAGGAAGTACGGGGTCAAAGTCTGCTACCACACGCACAGCAACCGTTGTATGGGGCTAAACGGCGCGAGCATGGCTCACCTTGTCGAAGGCTTTGATCCGGCTTTGATTGGTGCCTACATGGATCCGGCCCATCTGGCCATCGAAGGAGAAGAAATAGCCTTGGCCTTGAACATGGTGAAGGCTCACCTCAGCCTGATCGCCACGAAAGACATCCTGCTGACACGCGTGGAGAGAAATGGTCACGGCGCCGTGGAGAAAAGCTGGGTGGTCGCAGGCGACGGTGTCGTCGACTGGACGAACGTCTTCGAGTCCCTGCAGGCGATCGGCTACGACGGCCCGATTTCCGTGCACTGCGAGTTCAAAGTCCCCGACGAAGAGTTCATCCCCGCCGTGAAGAGGGAGATCGCCTTCTTCCGGCAGTTCGTTCCGGCCGGAAACTGAAAACGTGAGTCAGCAATCGCGCAGATGACGACCTCCGAAACTCGCCGCTTCTCCAAGCAGTCCGCGGAGGGCCGCCTCCCGGCCCTGCCGGGCATCACCCGCAAGACGTTGGTGCACGGGACAAACGCCCTGATAACCGACAACTGACAGGTCCATCACATGGCACATCGAGACATCCAGGGGAACGCCCCTGTCTTCGTTCAGACCGCGACATCCGTCATGGAAGGTCTGGATCAGTGGCAACAGGTCGGAGAGGCCGAGGCCCGGATGGCCTATGACATGACCCTGCGCAATGAACTGTCCGGGGGAACGCCTGTCGTTCGCGAATTCGAACAGACATGGCGTGAACGCACCTGTACGGAATACGCCATCACCGTCACGAACGGCACCAGCGCCCTCTACAGCGCGTTCTTCGGTCTGAAGGTTGGCCCGGGTGACGAAGTCATCTGCCCTGACTACACATGGATCTGCACAATCTCCCCTGCTCTGTTGCTTGGTGCACGACCGGTGTTTGCAGAATCGCTGCCCGGCAGTGTGGTCATTGATCCGGCGGACATCCGTCGCCGCATCACTAGCCGCACGAGAGCCATCGTGGTCGTACACCTGTGGGGCTGGCTCTGCGACATGGACGCCATCATGGAGATCAGTCGCGAAACCGGCATCCCTGTAGTCGAAGACTGTTCTCACGCCCACGGTGCCATGTACAAGGGCCGGCCCGCCGGCTCGATTGGCCACGTTGGCTGCTGGAGCATGCAGGGCTCCAAGCCGGCCAGTGCCGGTGAGGGCGGCATCCTGGCTACCAACGATCCCGAAATCTTCGACCGCGCCTGCCTGATCGGCCAAGTCAATCGGATCAAGGGAATGGATCTGGTCACAACCAACTACCAACACCTGCAGCCCCTGGGAACCGGAATGAAGTTCCGAGCCCATCCCCTGGGGATCGGTATCGCGGCCGTGCAGCTCGAGAAACTCGATGCGCTGAACGAACGGCGTGCAGGATACGTGAAGGAAGTCGAGGCAGGTCTGGCAGAAATCTCGTGCCTTACTCCAATCCCCACGGCCGAAGGCTCCGAACGAGGTGGGTACTATGGTCTCCCCACCCTCTTCCAGCCCGATGACCTCCCCGGTGTGTCACGCGATGCCTTCCTGAAAGCGCTCAACGCACAAGGCCTGCCGGCCAGCGACGGAGGCTACGAATTGCTCCATCGCCTGCCGATTTTTGGGGACGGTTTCGACCTGTTCGGGCACGATCGCGGCCCCATCTGTCCGACCGACTCAACCGGCTTCGACGGCCCCTGGCAGGGATACGAAGAAGGCGATTTCCCGGTAAGCGAGGCCACGCATGCGAATCTGGTCTTCCTCCCGATGCTCAGCGACCCGGTCCCCGGGGCAGCCGGGAAAATCCTCGATGCCGTCAATGAGGCCGTGAGGCGCCTCAGGGCCGAATGACCGGAGTCGCGGGAGGAGCCGCCGTGCTCCGATTGACTCGGAATGTGGGAGGAGCCGCCGTGCTCCGATCGGCTTCACACGCTGGGACACAGAAAAATCGCGGGATGGCACCCGCTCCCACATTGGCGGCAAAGACACCGGCGTGGCCTGTCCCCTCCCCCCTCACCGTCTCGCCGTCGTCCCCAACGAGACCAAAGGCAGTACCGGCTCCATCCGGCTGCCGTACTGGAAGATCGTGAATCCACCAGTCTTCAACTGCCGCGTTATCTCGATCTGCTCAACAAGCTTGACCACATCCAGCGGGTTCCGCCAACAGCTGAGCCCTATCCCCGGATACAGCGGGACCTTCCCCGCGTAGCCAACCTGTGCCCGCACCTGATTCGTAAACGTCGTGTTGCTCTCGGTGTA
>Ga0008651_10001830_pt1 | contig 12044 bp, 9 predicted proteins | sample SaaInlV_200m_DNA_6_FD_59173 | JGI IMG/M metagenome (GOLD analysis project Ga0008651, IMG submission 59173) | Marine microbial communities from expanding oxygen minimum zones in the Saanich Inlet - SI037_S2LV_200m_DNA | ecosystem: Environmental > Aquatic > Marine > Intertidal zone ...
CGAAATCATAGCTAGAAGAATCGCCAAAATCCTAAAAACCACAGACACTTCCCCAGATGCTATTCTTGCCCTCACTTTTACTGAGTCCGGTGCCAAAGCCATGCGTCAAAGACTTGTTAATACCATTGGTGAATCCGCTTACTACGTCAACATCTCCACTTTTCACTCCTTTTGCTCAGGAGTCATGCAGGAATTTCCAGATAAATTCATCATCTCAAGAGACTTAGAACCTCTATCAGAACTAGAAAGGGTAGAGATTTTTCACCAGATTCTAACTAATGGTATCTTTAAACTTATCAAGCCAATTAATCAACCTTTTTACTACACTTCAGAACTAACTCGTTCAATCCAAAACCTAAAAAGAGAAGGCATTACTCAAAAAGAATTCTCAAAAATCTTAGATCAAGAAACCACCAACCTCCAAAGCCAAGATCTCTCTGCCACGGCCCTAGCTACCGCCACTAAAGATCTAGAAAGGAACAAAGAGTTACTAAAAGTATTCATCGAGTACCAAAAAATCGTTAGCAAAAGAGGTCGTTACGACTTTGAAGACATGATCAACTTAGTAGTTCAAGCTTTCAAAGAAGACCAAGAACTTCTCCTTACATACCAAGAAAGACTCTTATATTTTCTAGTAGACGAGTACCAAGACACCAACTCTTCTCAAAACCAAGTTATCAACCTATTAGCCTCCTATTGGGGAGATCAAGCCAATATCTTCGTTGTTGGAGACCCAAACCAATCAATCTTTAGGTTTGCGGGAGCGTCTCTTGAAAACATTATTGGCTTTACCAAAACTTACCCCACCGCTAAAATTATCTCTTTAAGTAAAAACTATCGTTCTACTCAAACAATCTTAGACTCTAGCTATCACCTTATCCAAAAAAACTACTTAGATAAAAAAGAAATAAAAGACTTCATTAACCCAAAGCTGAATTCAACCCAAACAACACCAGAGCTAAAAATCAACACCACTCACTTATCTCAAGACGTTGTCGAAAGTTACTGGATAGCCAATAAAGTTAAAAAATTAATTAAAAAAGGAGTTAACCCAGAAGAAATTGCCATCCTTTATCACAACAATCAAGACGCTTCTGAGCTCTCCACTATGTTGGCTAAACTAAACATCTCCTTTGATATCGAAGGGGGGGGCAACATCCTCAACGATCCAACAGTCAATAAACTACTAACCTTACTCAAAGTCATCAACAACTACAAAAACAATCTAGAAGACCTCGATCTATTTAACTTATTACACTTCAAATTTTTAAAAGTTAATCCTTTAGATATTCTAAAAATTTCTCGAGCCGCTTCCAGAAAAAAATCAAACATAGTCGACACCATTCTTTCAGAAGACTTTAAAGATCTTCACTTAAAAGACCATAAAAAAATCACCGATTTCATTAACCAGCTAGCTTTATGGCAACAGCTAGACTCTCAAAAAACATTTTTAGAATTCTTTGAAACCATCATCAAAGAATCAAACTTCTTGGATTGGGTTCTATCTTCCAAAGATGCTGTCGAAAAACTAAACAGAATCAACTCTCTTTTTACAGAGATCAAACAACTAAACACTATCGATCACAAACTAAACCTCCACTCATTTTTAAAGGCCTTAGACTTAATGGAAATAAACAACCTAAAAATCATCGAAAAAGATCTAGATATTAAGACCAACAGTGTCACTCTATCAACAGCCCACAAAGCCAAGGGTAAAGAATGGCAATATGTTTTTATCTACCAAGCCATAGACGGGAAGTGGGGCAACAAAAGATCAAGGCAACTCATTAAACTACCATCAGGAATTTTAAAAAATCACAATCCCGCCAAACAAGAGAAGAATGAAGAAGAGCGTCGTCTCTTTTATGTCTGTCTAACCAGGGCTAAAAAGAAAATATACATTTCCTATGCCGATCGTTACATCACTGGAAGTTATACCAAAGAAGCTTTCCCCTCCATGTTTATCCAAGAACTTCCAGAAAAAAGCATCAAACCAACCAGCATTAAACCCTTAAAGTCCAAAAAAATACTAACTCAACTCCTCGCTCTTGCTCCAGAAAAAGATCTAAGCACCAGAGAAAAAGACTTTTTACGCAATACACTAAAAGACTTCAAACTTTCTCCAACAGCTCTAAATACCTATCTTGTCTGTCCATATAAATTCAAGTTAAACAACCTTCTTCGCATTCCTCGAGCGAAAATTGACTACCTCCAATTTGGCTCAGCAATTCACAAAGCTTTAGAGATGTTTTACCAAAAGTTTATCTCAAAAGACAAACTCCCTTCAAAAGAATATTTACTAACTCAATTTAAGTACGCTCTTAAAAAAGAAGTTTTAACCAAAGAAAATTACCAAGACAGATTAATTCAAGGACAAGAGGTGTTGTCTAGCTATTTTAACCACTACAAAAAGGACTTTGAAAAACCACTCATCACAGAAAAAAACTTTGGCAGTGGTTGGTCGAAAGTTTTTCTTAATGACATTCCCTTATCAGGAAAAATCGATCGCATCGATTGGATAGATCAGCAACAAAAAACAGTCAAAGTTATCGACTACAAAACTGGTAAACCAAAATCAAGAAACGACATCCTAGGTAAAACCAAAAATTCAGAAGGTGACTACTATCGACAACTAATTTTCTACAAGCTTCTAAGTCAACTAGATAAAAACTTCAAACCAAAAGTCCATGAAGTAGAGCTAAATTTTGTCGAAGCCAACTCCTCTGGTAAATTCAAAAAAGAAAGTTTTACCATCACCGATGAAGACATCAAAGATCTAAAAAAGATAATTATAGACACCATGGGAAAAATAAGATCTCTCCGTTTCTCCAAAACCAAGAAATTCTCTCACTGCGACCGCTGCGAATACAAAAATCATTGTTGGCCAGAAGGCCTCCCAAAAACCCACCAGTCAATCGATTGACTGGTTAACTTGTTAAAGTTTCAATCACTATTCCTGCCGTTGTTGCAACGTTTAAGGACTTTTTACTACCCAGTCGGGGAATCTCAACTATTTTATCTGCTTTTTTAAGTAATTTTTGACTCACTCCATCAACCTCATTTCCCAAAACCATCACCATCTTTTTACTAGCTTTAAAACCTCTTAAAGAAACGCTTTTTTTATCCTGCTCTATAACCACTAGTTTTAAGTCTTTATTTTTGCAATACTTTATCAATTTCTCACTATCATTAAGAAAAATGATATTTACGTCCTCTTCTGCCCCTAGAGATGTCTTATTCACTTTTTCATGCAGTTCATCTAATCCTGGTTTTTTCCTCCCAGAATATCCAACCAAAATAAGATTTTTTAATCCAAAAAAACTCATCGTTCGCATTACCGAACCAACATTATAAAGACTCCTTACTTTCTCTAGAGCAATGTACATTATTTTTATTTATCTGCTTTAAATCCAACCTTACTATGTGTTCCATCGCAATAAGGTTTATTTGCACTCTTGCCACATCGACACAACCAGGCGTCTTGACTCTCTTCAAATACTTTTTCTACTCCTTGAGCATCTTCAACCTTTACTCCACCGCCCACTTTTAAGGGTCCATTCTTAATTGATGTTACTTTAGTCATAAAAACCTCCATTTATTAAATAATCCAATATATTCTACCATCTCTCCCCCAAACCCTTTCTTAAACCTAGTAAAACCATCCCATTTTTTTGTTATTGGATATCTTTCATCTCTAATCCCTTCAAAGTCAAATCGATAACATCCAAGCTTCTTTGCTAGTTTAATTGCCTCCCAAGTCAGTGTGGTTGGAACAAATTGTTTTCTCCCTTGCTTGCTTGATGCGTTATGAGAGTAATAAGCCACTTTATCATGAACTAAAAGCATTAATCCTGCTTCATCTGTAGAAAGTAAATAACATTTTTTTGAGAAACTTTGTACCAAGTTCACCATTTCTTCTTGAGTTAATCCCCAAATTTTTTTACTCTTACAATTACTCTTATAAAGTTTATAAAACTTTATTAGCTCACAATTATCTATCTTGTCGCCACCAACCACCTGAACGGCCCTCCTATGCTTTTTAATGTTATATCTAGTTTTTGCTCGCATTGCCTCCAACAACTCTTTTTCACTTTTTTTCAAATCAATCCAAATAGTTTTACTTGGAAGCATTGGCAATCTTTTATTATAACCATGTTTTATTAACTCTTTATTAATTTTTTCATCTTCACATGTATTAGGTTCAATTGAAACCAAAATAACTCTATTATCTTTCAAAGTTTTTAAAAATCTTTTTTTATCTATTGGCCAACTAGGTCTTTGGTACTTAGCAAAGCAAATTGGTAAAAAGGGGATCTTTTTTATAAAAATACCATTTTCTACTTTCCAGCCAATACTCTCCATGTACAAAGCATATTTTCTAGACTGCCTCAAATCACTTGATTTATTTAAGTATTTTTTTTGCTGCATTCCTAAGCTGTTTTTTACTAAAAGCTTTTGCCTTCAATCCGCTCCATCTCAAAGAATCCGCCATTTTGTACAAAGGATAAAGCTGTTTATTAATCACTAAATCATAAGTTCCCAAAAACTCTACCAAATCTCCACCATACCCCTGCTTAAATTTATGAAACCCATACCATGAATCTTTTTTATTAGGTTTTGGTCCCAACGCTCCCCACATATCGAGTAGTTCACAGTTAAGCTTCTTCCCTAGTTTTATAGTTTCCCACATTACCAAATTCGGAGCCATTAACTCTTTATGTTCTCTTGTTGAGGCTCCATAAGGATAATAAATAGTACCATTAAACACAAACACCATAAAAACCGCTAATGTTTCGTCTTCATAATAAGCTCGAAGCAAGTGAGCTATACCTGCCGGCTCTAATACTGCCCACAGCTTTTCAAAATACTTGGGAGTATGAGCATAAAAACCTTGTCTCTCCACTGTCTGTTCAAACAATAATCTCAAAAACCACTTAAAGCTATTTTTTGAGTTATCAACCATCACCTTCACGCCTTTTTTTTCAGCCAAACGAATGTTATACCTTGTCTTTGAGTGCATCCCTGCTAATAATTTTTCTTCAGACTCTTTCAAACTAAGTTGAAAGGTGTGTCTCGTAAACAAGGGTCTGCCTGATTTTAAACCCCTAGCTAATAAAAATTCGTCAATCGTTTTCCAAGCATGAGTGTTGGGACTATCTTCACTAATCTTAGAGCCAATATTAGGCTCCATCTTAACCATAATGCAATTATTATCTTCCCCAATTGTTCTAAGTAATTTTAGCTGATTTTCATCAGGCATTGGCCCTTTTGGATAGTAACCAACATTGTAATTTGTCTTAGGAATAGGATGAATAGTTACTTGCACAGGAGTAATTAATTTATTGCCCTCAAAAATTCCCCTTCTTATTACCTTTACATTTGTAGTTTTCCTAAACTCACCCCACTCAAAAGACTGAAGCGGGTGGGTAGCCAATTTATCAAAATCAGCTATCTCATTTTGTGCAATATCTCTAATAATCATCTAATTCAATAATATCATCATAATCTTCATTCTGCGTCTCAAACTTACTCATCCCAGCCATTTCCAAAAACCCTTCTTCAATATCAGCCAAGAACCTGCTTACAGAGTTATTCAAAAACGAACCAAAATAAAGTCTTCTTCTTGCATAAGAAAAATACAACTCTTCCATCGCTCTTGTCATTCCCACATAACAAAGCCTTCTTTCTTCTTCCAGTTCATGCCTGTCCAGCAATGATCTTGAGTGAGGAAACATTCCTTCCTCCATTCCAATCATAAACACCATCCTAAATTCCAAACCCTTGGAGGCATGAAGAGTCATTAAAGTCACTGAATTGTCTTTGTTTTTTACATCTGTTTGTTCCACCAATGCCACATTTTCCAAAAACTCAGTTAAATCACTAAATTCCATAGCCACACTAGAAAGTTCTTTAATATTCTCCAGCCGAGCCATATCCTCTTCATCCTCCTTATTAAATTTATCCAAATAAGTAGTTACTTCTAACACTGTCTCCAAGATCTCACGACTTTCCATTTTTTTATAACTCCCTCCCTCCCTCCACTCTAAAAATTTCTGTAATCTTCTTTTTCCAATCTTTTCCAACCTTTTATAACTCACACTATCTTTTGGATTACTCAGAAACCTTAAATAAGCCAAACAATCTTTAACTTCACGCCTTGAATAAAATCTAGTCCCTCCAATCAAAACATAAGAAATCGAAGCCTTCATTAAAGCTTCTTCAATTACCCTTGATTGAGCATTTGTCCGATACAAAATTGCCACCTGAGATAGCTGTATTTTACTATTCTTAATAGTTTCTACAATAAATTTTGCCTCCTCCTTTTCATTACCTGCCTCATAAACTTTTAACTTCTCTCCACCGCTTGCTTTTGTCCACAGTTTTAAGATGGGGTGAGAAGTTATCTTAGATATTACTTGGTTAGCCGCTTTCAAAATATTTTTAGTCGAACGATAATTTTGTTCCAAATTAACTACCTTTAAATTAGGAAAATCACTATTCAATCTTTTTAGATTCCTGTAATCCGCCCCTCTAAAGCTATAGATAGATTGAGAAAAATCACCTACAGCACACAAATTACTCCACTTAGATGACAGCATCTTCGTCAAATCATACTGGGCCTTATTAGTGTCCTGATACTCGTCAACCAAAACATACATAAATTGATCGCGTAATTTATTTAATACTTCTTTTTTTTGATTTAACAACTTAACCGTCATAAACAATAAGTCATCAAAATCCAAAGCATCATACTGCTTTAGTAACCTCTGGTACTCAATGTAAACTCTAGCCACTACTTCCTGAAAAGAGCCTCGCTTATACTGACTATATTCAAGAGCAGAGATTAACTCATTCTTCGCTCCAGAAATACTCACCTTAACCGATCGAGGCTTATAAGTTTTATCGGAAACATCCAAGTTAGAAAAAGCTTGCTTAATCGCTTCCAAAGAATCACTCTCATCATAAATAGTAAAACCTTTTGGAATATTAATTAAATGACCATGCTCTCTTAATAGCTTTGCACAAAAACTATGAAAAGTACCGGCAAAGGGTAGTTCATCTTTTTTGCTCTTTCCAGAACCAAATTTTTTCAACAACTTTTCAATCCTAGTCTTCATCTCTCCAGCCGCTTTGTTAGTAAAAGTAACCAACAGAATTCTTTCTGGTGAAATTTCTTTCTCCAAAAGCAGGTAAGCAGCCCGGTAAGTCAAAGCTCTAGTTTTGCCACTTCCAGCTCCAGCCAAAATCAATAATGGGCCTTCACCAAAAGTTACTGCTTGTCTCTGTTCTGTATTAAGGTCTTTTAGCATGTTTTCAGTCATGTTAGAATCATAACATAGCCCTCCATTCAGGAAAGATCAATTTATGTCTAAGTTAAAACGCAAACTTTACAAACACTTATGGTTTTTTAAACCCCTAAGTTACACCTCTTTAGCAATACTCACCATTTTCTTATTAATTTATCTAACTCCCAAATCCTTCACTTTAATTAAAAAATCACTAGCTGTTCCTAAAAACTTAATTTCAGCCATCAATCCCAGCATTCAGCACTTGAACTCCTACAAAAACAGAACCAATATCTTGCTTCTTGGAGCCGGCGGCGGCAACCATGATGGTGCAGACTTAACCGATAGCATCATGGTCATCTCAGTCGACCAAACCACTGCCGACACTGTTTTAATATCTCTTCCCAGAGATATCTGGGTAGAGTCTTTGAGTTCAAAGTTAAATGCCGCCTACATGCTTGGAGAAGAAAAGCAAAAAAATGGTGGCCTAACTTTAACTAAATCAGCCGTCTCTGAAATCATTAATCAACCAATCCACTACGCCGTTTTACTAGACTTCTCTGGCTTCAAAGAAGCTATCGATGTAGTTGAAGGTATCTCTGTTAATGTTCCTCACAGTTTTGTTGACAACCAATACCCCATTCCCGGCAAAGAAGCTGTCATGCCAGAAGAGAACCGTTACGAAAAGCTTGAGTTTAAATCAGGCCAACAAACCATGAATGGTGCAACCGCTTTAAAATATGTTCGTTCTCGCCACGCCGAGGGTATTGAAGGCACTGACTACGCTAGATCTCAAAGACAACAACTCATTATCTTGTCATTTAAAGATAAGCTCTTAAAAGCCAACACCCTCTTTGATCTTAAAAAAATTCGCCAGTTAAAAACTGTCTTTAATTATTCTGTTAAAACTGATCTACCCTCGAAAACCTACCTAGATCTTTTCAAGCTTGGAGTTAAGCTTGATCAAACTAACATTAGAACTGGTATTATCGACCAGGGGAGTGAAGACGAAGACATTCCAGCCCTACTCTACAACCCCCCAGCCTCACTCTATGGTCAGTGGGTTCTACTTCCAGTCAACGACGACTGGCAGGCCATTTTTGACCATGTTGAAAGCATTCTTTACCAAAATCGCTAATTCCAGGTTCCGAACCTGGAATTTCCGAACCTGGAATTTATTCTAGTTATTCTAGTAGTAATTTTTTTAGCTTCTCAAATTGTTTATTATCCATTGGCTGCTCAACAAAGATTTGATAATTTTTCTGTAGTTTAAACACATATTCTGGGTGAAGCCATTTAGGTAATCCAGTTTTTTGAATATATGCTTGATATGATGAAAATTGATATTGACCAGGATTACGGGGATTAAGGTGGATATATTTAGACAAGTAAACTAACTGCTCATCTAAATCAACCACAACATTTTTATATTTTCCTTGGAACACTGCCCCCTCATGTTTATACTTATTTTGAAAATACATAGAGTAAGTAATCATTAATCGACGCATCAAATTTGAAATATTAGTTTTTTTATTGATACCTGGCAGTTGCTTTAATAATAAGTGAAAATGATTGGGCATCAAACAGTAGGCGACTAAATGAACAGTTATCTCCTCTTCCAGGTTCGGAACCTGGAATTCATTTATTTTTTTCTTGTAGGCAAAGTTTCTTGTTCGAGGAAATTTTAGATAATATTCCATTATTGAAGTAAAAATTTCGTAATCTTCATTATCTAAAAATATCTTATTCTTGTAAGCTCCGCGGTTGAAAACATGATAGAAATATTGTGATCGAAAATTACGATTGTAGTATTTACTGGGCATAATCTAGTATAACACTAATATTCCAGGTTCCGAACCTGGAATATTTTAGTCCCTCCTAATTCGTAAACCAGCTCAAAATTATCTTCAAAAAACTCTTCATTTATCTTCCTCTCTCTTTCCAATCGTCCAACCACCACGTAATCAACTTCATATTTTCTCATCCACTCTTTTGCTTGGTCTCCACCTTCAAACATTTTTCCAACGGCCTGTTCTTGAATTGAATAGTCCAAGCCATATGTCCACAACCAGCCTTTAAACCCCAAAACTATCTTTCTTCCAGTTAACACCGGCACCCAGTGATCATGATTATCAGCTGTTAGAAATCGCGAATCTCTTCTAGTATTTTTCTTCACCCACTCAGCCAACACCAACTCTTTATTGTCAAAAAATCTCAATCTAAGGTTCTGATACTGAGTTAATCTTATGGTATCCAAAAAACCTGACCAAATACTTAAAACCAATCCCACACTTACCAACACTTTTACCAATATTTGTTTACTTTTTAAACCACTTGTCACCGTCACTGCTCCCAAGACACAAGCCATCAAGTACCAGTGGGTTAATACCTTGGAATTATCCCACTCCCAAGGTTGAAAAATCCATAAATTAGCAATTAAAAACATTCCCCAAAAAGGCAAACTAAATTTTCTTAACTTACTTTTTGCCACCTTCATTCCAATAATCGCCAAAATCAAGCTCCCTCCAAAATTTTTAATCCAAAACCACAAAACATTACCTTCAGCCATCCATCCAGGTTGCCATCGGATAAAACCTTCGCTTCCAAGAGATCCACCATAAAAAAACAATACTTGAGGGATTCCCAAAATTATCACCGGTACTCCAAAGCCAATCCATTTTTTAACCTGTTGTATAGTTATTTTTTTTGTCTTAATCACCTCCATTAATACCAACCAAAAAGCTACCCAACTTACCAGTACAAATGAGTGAGCGTGAATCAAAGGCAATGTGCTGGTTAGTAATCCAGCCACCAATAACTTTCTCGACTCTCTCTTACTCTCGAACCCTTTCCATAGTAACCAGTAAATAAACACAGCAATGGGGAAACCCATCAAAAACCCTCTTTGTGGCACCACCTGAGAACTAATAATATTAATCCACTCAATATTTGCCAATTTTTCAAGGTGGGTGTACTCTCTTGGTAAAGCCTTCATTACTTCAAGCAAGCCAAACTCTTTGATGTCTCTAAACCACCACCAAAACCCCAGTCCACCATTAAACAAAAACAATAAAGTCGTTACCATTCCACCCTTCAAACTCCCTACAATTTTCTCACCCACAAACATCAACCCAGCTACCAATAACATAGATAAAACCAAACTAGGCACCAACATTGCCAAAACCATGTCTACTCCAAGTCTCATCAACCCTCCAGAAACTAAATCAGCAAAAAATGGATAAGAAAACTTAGCTCCAATTAATAATGGCATTTCTGGAGGTAAGTTCTCTCCATAACCAAAACTAGTTGCATAAGAAAGATGAGCTGCCCAGTCACCCCAAATATTAACCCAGCCAGCATACAAACCATTAGGTTCTCTTACCAGCATTTTGCTCCAGATAACTACAAACAAAACCAACCAAAAAAGAAAAAAGATTGTTACTTTCTTTTTCCTTGTTACAATACTCATATGAAAAAAATAAATAAAAATTACCTACTCCTTATTCTACTTCTTCTTACACTTATTTTCCGACTACTTAGAGTTTCTACTCCAAACAGATATATTTTCGACGAAGTCTACCATACTGTCACCGCTCGGGGCTACTCTCAAGGTATCAAAGAAGCCTACAATCCATTTTCAAAAAGCCCAGAACCCAACACCGCTTATGACTGGCTTCATCCACCCTTGGCAAAATTAATCCAAGCGACTTCAATCAAAGCGCTAGGGGACAATAGTTTTTCTTGGAGGCTTCCCAGCGCTATCTTTGGTACCTTATCTGTCTTTGCTCTTTATTATTTAGGTTTAACTATCTTCAAAAAAAAATCAACTGCTTTGTTAGCCGCCACCTTACTTTCCCTAGATGGTCTTCACCTCACCATGTCTCGTGTCACCATGAATGATGTCTTTGTCACCACCTTTATTATCTTTGCTCTCACTTTTTTCTACAAAGTAATTAGTTCCAAACTTTCAGATTATCGCAAGAATTTATTCCTTACCGGTCTATTTACCGGCCTTGCCCTAGCCACCAAATGGTCAGCCCTATTCCTCTTCCCCATCTACTCAATATTTTTACTAAAAAAAATCTTAAAAAAACCTAAAAAAATTATCTACTTACTTATTTTTTTACTAATCCTACCCCTTACTATCTATCTTCTTTCTTACTCACAATACTTTTTACTAGGATACACTCTAAAAGACTTCTACGCCCTTCACCAACAAATTTATTGGTACCAAACCGGCCTTACCGCCACTCACGACTACCAAGCCCCTGCTTGGCAATGGCCACTCTTAATCAAACCAGTCTGGTTTCATGTTGAGTATCAAGCCACCAAAATCGCTAACATCTACAATCTTGGTAACCCAGTTATCTTTTGGGGTGGCTTACTAGCCCTGTTTTACACCCTCACTCACTCACTCAAAAAAAATACCTACATTCTAATAAGTTACTTCTTCCTCTTCTCTCCTTGGCTTTTTTCTCCTCGAATTCTCTTTCTCCATCACTATCTACCCGCTTTATCTCTATTATGTTTGGTCATAGCCAACGCTTTAGATATAAATAAAAAACTAATCAAACCATTTTTATTTTTAACCCTTTTTATCTTTATCTTCTTTTATCCTATCAACACCGCCATACCCATACCAAATAACCTTCTTAAGTTTTGGTTCTGGCTCCCCACCTGGAAGTAGTTTGGTTCCGAACTTTAAGAAGTTCGAGTTCGGAACCTTCAATTTAGAATAATAGTCCCAATATCACCAAC
>Ga0008651_10001841_pt1 | contig 11984 bp, 9 predicted proteins | sample SaaInlV_200m_DNA_6_FD_59173 | JGI IMG/M metagenome (GOLD analysis project Ga0008651, IMG submission 59173) | Marine microbial communities from expanding oxygen minimum zones in the Saanich Inlet - SI037_S2LV_200m_DNA | ecosystem: Environmental > Aquatic > Marine > Intertidal zone ...
CACGGGGACGACTTGAGCAGTTGGTGGCGCGTTTTCCGGCGGCGGACCTGGCCAGTGTTCGGGAGAGGCTGGCAGGCATGGCTCGAGGGGGGGGCGAGCCGCGCACACCGTAAGCGGGTATCCCCTCCTGTTAGTCAGGGCTCTGTCGGCCGGCGTCCTGAGCCGAGCCGCGTACACCGTAAGCCGTCCCCCCGACTCGACTCACGCAGCCTGCCGTCCGGGAAGGAAGAGAGAAGAGCCGGCGCCGAGGAGCAGGGCCGCGGTGCCTGCTACCGCGAATGCCGGTGCCACTGAGCCGCCGCTGTCAGCGACGATTCCCCCGATCGCAGGGCCGAACACCTGTCCGACACCGAACGCGACCGTGAGGACTCCCAGGGCCGTCGGTGCGAGCCTCGCTCCAAACGCATCCCCACACAGTGCTGTGACAACGGCAGGAATGCTCCATGCCGTACAGGCGAACAGCACACCCGAGACCATGGCCGGTCCACTGCCGTGGACGAGTCCAACGATGAGGAAGGCACTTGCCTGGCAAGCGAAGATCAGCACCAGAGCCATGCGTCGTCCCCAGCGGTCCGAGAATGCGCCCCACACGAATCCACTGATGATCGAGGCGAGGCCAATGCGCGTCCAGATCGTTCCTGCGGCGGCGGTGGTCAAGCCGACGTCCCGCACGAGGTGCTTCACGAAGAAGGTTGCGTAGATGCTGTACGAGAAGCCAAAGGCGAAGTAGGCGGCGGCTATCTTCCAGAACAGACCTGAGCGAAGCAGATCCGTCCATTTGATTGCCGGTTGCGTTTCCGTCTGGGAATCGGGGGATGAGGGGAGCGTATGTGGGCGGTCGCGCAGAAACAGGGCGCACAGCAAGCAGATAATCAGCGTTCCTGCCCCGAACGCATACCAACAATGACGCCAACCATCAGGACCACCACGCTCGAGGATCATGGGGACGGTCGCCCCTGTGGCTGCCAGGCCGAGACTCGACCCGCCAACGGCACATCCCGCTGCCAGACCCCGCCGTTTGCCTGTGAACCAAGCTGCCAGCAAGGCCATCGCCGGGATGTTGGCTGCAGCTCCTCCCGCTCCGGAGAAGAAGCGTCCAACACAGGCTGCGGCAAACGTTGGGAATGCCCCCGTCGCCAGCATGGCCACACCTACTACGCCGAGGGCAATCGTGATGACTACGCTGGGACCATGTTTGGTCGCAAGGATGCCTGCGCCGACCGCGAAGAGAAGGTACCCCAGGGAGTTCCAGGACTGCAGTTGCCCGCTCTCTGCGTTCGAGAGCCCCAAGGCGTCCTGCATCGCCGGGAGGACCATGCTGAAGCCAAACCGGCCCAGGCCCAGGGAGGCGAACACCACGAGTACGGTGAGGCTGAGTGTGAGAGCTGCGCGGCGGTTGTTAGAGTCGGACATGGAGGATCCCTTCAGATGGTTGTACTCCACGAATGTACCGGGAGGGCGCGCTGCGTCAATCATCGCGCAACCGGTGAGCAGGCGAAGGTGTGCCCGGTTGACCGTAGCGAACTCCGGGCGGAGTTCTTCTACCTGCAAGCCGCCGCTCAGAGTGCGGCGCTACTTCGGACGGAGTTCCTCTGCTGTCGGCATCAATCGGTCGCCTATTGACGCTGTGCTGCCTCCACCATGGCCATGAGGTTGTCTGGATTGCAGCTGGAGTGGATGCTGTTGGATGAGCTGAGCATGAAGGGACCGCCTGCGCTTCCGTCGGCGACGGCCTGGCGCACGGCTTCGTGGACCTGTTCAGTCGTGCCTGAACAGAGCAGATGACCACAGTCGATGTTCCCGACCAGGCAGACGTGGGGGCCCACCCGGCGGCGCGTCTCGGTAAGGGTCATGCCGGCGACCGGCTCGATGGGATTGAGTCCGTCCGGTCCGGTGGCCATGATGGTGTCAAGGATGGGGTAGATATTGCCGTCGGAGTGTTTGATACAGAAGGCACCCTCGTCGTGGATCAGGTCCACCATGCGATTGAGGCGTGGAGCGATGTACTGATCGAAGACCGTCGGGCTCATCATCGGGCCGTGGTTGTGAGCGTAGTCATCGCCCAGGACGACCACTTCGGCCCCAGCACGGATGGCGTTCCGCACCACCCCCATATTAGCTTCCAGCACTTTGTCCATCAGATATTCAGCCAGCGGCGGATCCGCAAGCAGATTCATGAGCAGGTTGTCGAGCCCCATTAGGTAGGCGGACCACATGAATGCGGCTCGATGGTGGAAGCAGATTGCCCGTTTGCCTCGATAGCGCGCAACGTAGTCACGCAGTGTTGCCAGGCGATGATGAGCGTCAGGGTCGGGGGGAACCCAGGCGCGTGCGTCGTTCAGCGTGTTGACCGGGCCTTCGAGGGGATGTGCAACGGCCTCGGGGCCGGGCAGGTAGCGGACCCCCCATTCATCGATGTAGGTACCGTTTGGGCATTCCTCAACGCGCTCGAATGTGGCCCCGCAGCCCACCCCGTCGTAGCCGGCACGGTCCATGAAGTCGGCGCAGTCACGCGCGTCGGGCATGGCTGCTCTCCAGACCTTTTGGTCGATCACGAATTCCACGATCGGTACCCGGTCGGGGCGTTCCCCCTGAAGGGCCGTTCGGACGCGTTCAGCTGAGTTCATCGTTCGGGTCTCTCATTGTTCTTCGTGTTCTGTAGGGCGCACGCCACCTGCGCTGCTCTGCGGCCCACGTCACACTTCTGCTTCGGATGGATGTCTCCGAGATCTCCGAGCCCGGTTGTGGCTACCAGAGCCGTCCCGGTCGTGGATTCCACAGCTGACGCCTGCGCTTCCTGCAGGAGCTTCCAGGCTGCACGGCCGTCGTGTGAGTCGGGGCGGTACTCGGGCAGTTGAACGACGGCAAACGGAAGCTTGGGATCGCCCCAGGATGCCCGATAGGTCTCGATCAGGGCTTCCAGCCACGTGCGGTATTCACGAGCGATTTCGAGCGTGTCGGCGTTGCTTTCGCCCTGATACCAGAGGATGCCATCAATGGGGATTCCCACCAGCGGTTCCACCACCGTCCGGAACAGCGCTTCGGGCAACGCGCGCCCCAAACCCCAACGGGCGAGTCGGTGTTGGCCGTAGGGGAGGAATTTGACTTCGTCCTCCTCGGCTGCCTGGCTTGCCGCCGGATCGTCAGCCACGGGGCCCAGCGTCCGGCCCCGGACTGTGTCCGGGAAGGCTTCTCGAGGGAGCCAGGCCTCGATGCCTGTTCCTCCCTTGGCAGCGACAACGACCGCGATGGGCTTGTTCTGCAGAGCACAGAGCTCTGCCGCGAAGAAGAACGGGACGGCTGGCATCGTTTGGACATTTGCAGGTGTGATGTCTGTCCACGTACCGTTCCGCCGGATCCGGACGTCGACAGCAGATGCCAGTTCTTCAGCGACATCGGCATCCGCTGTCTGTGAAACGGGCATGGCCATATTCGATTGTCCGGCACAGAGCCATATGTCGCGGTCGGAGGACATCCACCGGGCCTTTCCCTGAGTCCAGTTGGGCGCTGGGGCAGTCGGTTGCGGGCTGATCTGTGGAAAATGATATACTATACTGGTTGGGAGGGACTGTCAAACGAGGGAGGCGCGGCGGTCGGGGCTTGTCCTGCTGCACAGAAGGGACGAGCCTCCTTTGCCCAAGGGGCTGCGGAGGCCAGGCGCGCTCTTCAGGAAGACCGTTCCCCCTTGAGGGGCGATGTCCTAAGCGGCCGTCCCGCCCTTTTTGCTGCCGCAGTTCCCCTCAGGCATTCTTCGCTTGACCCTTCACGTTCTTGTGATACGGTTCTCTGCGCGTTCGATGATATATCAAAGGACTGGCCAGGATCAAGGAGTGGATCACATGTCACCACGGCACATTCAGCTCGGAGTCGTCTGTCTCCTGTCTTGGCTTTGTCTGCTGCTGCCCACAGAAGGCGGGACGGTTGCCTACTGGGAGTTTGACACGTATGTGGCGGGGCTGACGCCGGCGACGGTTGGGGGAGAGCGGATGGCGTTGCGGAGAGCTGGTGGTGGTGGGGATTTCGCGTGTGTCGATTCTCCGGCTCTCGCGGCTCTGCCCAATCCCGATAGCGCGGCGAGTTTCGTTGGCGACCCGAAGACCAACGCCGGGTGTCTGCGTTCCCCCGGGAATCCCGTCGAGAATCGACTCCTGACCACGGTTTCCGGGACCAACGTACTGAAACTGCACGACACGGCCTGGACCGTCGAAGGGTGGATTCGCTGTGACGGTGAGGACCCGGACGGTTTCGGAGACGTCATCCTGACCACGCGCGATGAGCCGCGCTGGTGTGGACTGACGTTGATGGTTGTTAGACCTCTGCGGCCGGGGGAGGGGCGACGTCTCTCTGCGTATTTCGCGGTCAAGGCTCAGGACGATGGTGAGGCAGGGCAGGCGTTTGGCCTGCGAACCGAGGGGGTGCTGGAATCCGGGCGCTGGCACCACATTGCCCTTTCCTGGGACGGTCGCGGCGACGGTCCCCCCGCAGCTTGGCTCTTGGTCGACGGGGTGATGGAGGCCCGGAGCGAGGCCCCGGCGGATTTCGACACGGTGTTGGCTGACCGCTACGCCATCGACTGTCTGCACATCGGGGCCCGCCAGGGATCAGAGAAGAACAGCTTCGCCGGTGATCTTGACGAGTTCCGCATCTCGGAAGGCGTCCTTCAGCCTGTTGACATGCTGGTCTTTCCCGAACGTGTAGGGCCACTGTTGCGTGCCCACCAGGTGGCCAGGAAGCGGGACCTGCTCCCGCGCACGCCGCGCTTGAGTGACGTGCTGATGCGGGCATTGCGTTGGCGTCCCATTCATGCCAAGGACCCGCACGACACGATGCAGGCCATGGATGCCTTTCATGTCACGGGGCTGGTCTGGGCCTACATCCACGATCCCAAAGTCATTGCCGAAGTCAACACCAGCGGCCGCTTCTTCCAGGGGGCGGTGACCAGCAGTCTCTCCACGATGCGAAACCTGCTTGGACTCTCCCAGAAGGCAGACAACGTGGAGACTCAAGCGTTCATCCAGCGCTATGGGTGTCTGTCCCTGGACGGCAGTCCCAATGAGCAGCCCTGGAAGCGGCATTGGCGGAACGCATTTGCACGCTGTTCCGGCTGTTGCAGCAACCCGGACTTCGAGAAGCTCTACGTCCGGGCCCTGCAGACTTACACAAAAGCCGGCGCCACGATGATCCAGCGGGACGAAGGGAACGGGAACGACAATCGCCCCAATTACGGGGGCTGTTTCTGCGACCACTGCATGGATGGGTTCCGGACGTTCCTGACTGAGCGTGTGGGTGCGACTGAGCTGGCTGAAGGGGGCATAGAGGACATCAAGACGTTCGATTACCGGGAGGCCCTGCGTGCCGCAGGAGCTCCGGTTGGGGATGCGTTTTCACGCTGGGACGGCGGAGCACTGAAACGGCACTTTCGAGCCTACCAGCACCAGGTATCCATTGGCTTCATGGCCCGGACCAGAGCCGCACTTAATGAAAGTGCGGACACGTCGGTGGCGATGTCCTGCAACAACGGCGTCCGTACCTTTGACGATGTCATGCAGCAGTTCGACTGGTTTTTCGGCGAGCTGTCCCGGCACCACGCCACTCCCGCGAATCTCTACCGCACGGCTGCCATGGCCGGTCGGCTCAACCGCCTTCAGATCGTGACCATGCCCAAGAAGGGAGCGCACAGCCTCTATGGCGATCCGAAGGGCTGGGAGCGACACACCAGGCAGACCATCGCCGTGTCCTATGCGGTCGGGGCGATCTGCATGGTTCCGTGGGATGTGTACATGCCTAACACGTTCTCTGAGAACCGGGAGCGTTCCGAGACAGCCCGGTACTTCGGCAAACCGGCAGACTACGCGGATTTGTTCGGCTTCATCCGTGCGAACGACGCCCTGCTGCATGGCTATGAAGATGCCGCTGCGATCGGTCCAGGACTGTTCGAGACGCGCTGGGGGCGCGATTTCCCAGTCGTGACCGAGGAAGGCGACGATGTCTATGCATTTGTCCGAGCCAGGCCGGGTGACGCGAACGCGCCTGTGGTGGTTCACCTGATTGACTGGCGTGACACCCCGACTCCCTTTGCCGTCAGGCTCAACCCCGAGGCCTTCTTTGGGGACAAGACGGTGGGCGCGACTCTCGTGGCCCCCGTGCCCTATGATCCTGCCCGACATCAAGCCGCGGAAGCTGAGGCACAACGCCTTCGGAAGATGGCCGGGAGCGCACAGTCCTTCAGCCCTGAACAGGCATCGGCATTCAAGGCGCTGTCGCAGGCTAGGGATTTGGCCCTCGTTGCCGACGGTGACGACCTGGTCGTGAGGATCCCAGCCATTCATCCCTGGGCACTGCTCGTCATCGAAGATAGGTAAACACGGAGCTGACAATGGCTTCTTCCACGGCTACGCTTGCGGCCAGGGCCTATGGGGCATTGCGCCGTGAGATCACCTCGGGTGTGTTGAAACCAGGCGACCGCCTGGTTCGCCGGGACATCGCCAAGCGTTTGGGAGTCAGCACGATTCCGGTCATCGAGGCCCTGTTGCGTCTGGAGCACGACGGTCTGGTCGAGTCCAAACCGAATTGCGGGGCGCGGGTCCGGCCATTGACGCTTGAAGCCATCGAGAACGAGTGTGTACTCCGCGAGGCCATTGAGTGTCAGGTCGCGCGACTGGTGGCCGAGACGGCCGATGACCGCCAACTGGAGGAGTTGGGGGCTTCGGCGCAGCGTCTGGACGCCATGATGCAGCGGGTGGACCCGGGGTCCGTGATCGGGATGGAGCGGCACATGGAATTCCATCTACGGCTTGCGGAGATCGCAGGATATCCATTGCTGAGGGAACAGCTCGAGGCGATCTGGTTGCGCCACCTCATGCAGCTGAATTGGGTCAACGCCGCCATACTGCCAGTCCCCGAGAAGTGGCACGGGAAGCTGATGAATGCCTTCAAGGCACGGGATCCGGATACGGCCGAGGCAGTCATGCGGCAGCATGTGCGCTACGGGCAGAGGACCCTCAGCGAAGCGATTCAACGCATGGGTGGACACGTGGTTCCAGGGGAAGAGGGGAGCTGAGTGTATGACGGCGTGCAGTGAGCGAGTTCGACGGATGCGTCAGGTTCTCCGGCTGAGACGGCCCGACCGGATGCCGTTGATGGGAGACTGGCGCAATGCCGAATACCGGCCCGACGTGTATCACCTCGGCGAGCCGGAGCTGGTCCGTGATGGTGAGGTGAAGACGTCTGTCGACGGCAAACGAACCTTCACTCGGGACGGGGGTGTTTGGGCTGTCGGGGACAAGGACGTGTATCGGGAGCCCGAGGACGTACTTGACGTTGACCTGGAGCGGTTCGAGGTGGAAGAAGTTGGTCCGGCAATGCTTGACGAGATGCGGCGGCTTCGGGACCAGCTTGCCGAGCAGCGTTACGTGACGGCTTGGCACTACGGGACGTTGGTTACCCGGGCCACCCTTGAGTTCGGCTGGGAACCGTTTCTGCTGGCATCCGCTATAGATCCGGAACGGTTTGGCGAGATCTGCGCGCGTTTTGGTGAGGCATCTCTGGCGGTGGCACGAGGGTGGACCCGGATTGACGGGATTGATCTCATTCTCATTCACGACGACATCGCGGCCACGCGCGGCCCGATTCTCAGCCCGGAATGGTACCGGCAGTACGCATTTCCTTGGCACAGACGCATTTTTGACGCGATTCACGATGCGGGAAAGAAGGCCGTTTACGTGAGTGATGGCAATTACCTGCCTGTGCTGGACGATGTGCTGGACAATGGGCCTGACGGGCTCTACATCGAGAGCACGTCCATGGATCCGGCTGAGCTGATGGGGCGAGCGGGCAAGGACATGATTTACCTGCTCAAGAGCGACTCCCGCAACATGGACCACGGAACACCGGACGACGTTGAGCGTGAGATGAGGCGGCTGCGCGACCTGCACGCGGAGTATCCTGGCATCATGATGTACCGTGGAGGGGGGCGCATTCCGGAGAACGTCCAGGCCTTTAATCGCTGTTACCAGGAGTACTTGGTGTATGGAGATTGAGGGTGGTATGGCCTCTGTGAGTAACCTCAGGCTGTCTGTCAGAGCCGCGACTATCGGGAGCGGTCGCCCGCAGCGTGTGTTCCGGAACCCGCTCCCGATAGTCACGGCCCTGTTCGGACTGGGGCACAACCCCACGCTGCCCCCAAGTTGGGGAAGCGTGGGGAGTCGTCGTCGACTGATGTTCATCTGCGTTTGCGGCTGGTTCGTGTGGGCCGAGATCGCTCATGCGGAGCCCGCACCATGGCAGTCGTACCATGTCTACCGGCCGCGGATTGAGCATTCGACGGTGGTCGATGGTGATGTGTCGTTCCTCAAGTACAGCCACGGGAGCACGGTTGGCCGCTTTGGGGATCACTGGATCTGCCTGTGGAATGCCAACACCGTGCCGATTGAGGGGAAACCGGGCCAGCGGATCTACATGAGCACGAGCGCAGACGGTGTCCGGTGGTCGCTGCCGGAGGCGGCGTTTGGCAAGAATGGCCGGAGCGTGAACGCGATCCCGTGTCCGCGTGGCGTGCAATGGCAGCCCAATTTGTTGACGATAAACGGGGAGCTTTGGGCGTTCTGGAGCCAGCTTTCCAGGGACGAACACTATGGATGCTACGTCTCACGGCTGACGGATCCCGACGGCAAATGGGAGAACCGACGACTGCTGTGGGATGGCCGTCCCGATCCGGTGGTTGATGGTCAGAAGTGGCGCGTCCTGCCGTTGGCAAACGCTATGCGACTCGCGACAGGCCGGATTCTCGTTCCTGTGACCCTGACCGGGCGGCGAGCCGGGGATGCGGACGGGAGCCTTGACCGTTGGACCGCGTTGCACAAGCGCAGCAGCGTGCTCTACTCGGACGATTCAGGAGTGACGTGGCACGTCTCGCCGGGGACCGTTCAGCCGGAACGTACGTGGGCGCAGTGGGAGCCAACGGTTTGGGAAAAGGCAGACGGAACGGTGATGATGTTTGCCAGAAACCAGGGGGCTGCCCCAAAGGAGGACGCGAAATCCCTCCTGTGGTCAAAGAGCGAGGATGGGGGAGTTTCCTGGACGCCGCATCGCTTTGTTCCGCTGCAGACGACGGTCTCGCGGATGCACAATCTGTCGCTGCCGGGGAATCGCTATGGGATGGTCCACAACGATTGGCCGGCGGGACTCTCGAAGAATCGGCGCTGCAACTTGGCGTTGTTCTTCAGCCAGGGCGGTGGGATTGACTTTGCCGCGGGCCCTGGCATTTCAGCTTCCGAGCCGTTGGTGATGTACCCGAATGCATGGCTTGACGGGGATGCGTTGTCGGTGTCCTACAGCGCGGGTTTTCCGCCTCGGGTGATCCGAGTGGCCCGGGTGTCTCCCCTCCCGGATCCCGATCGGCTCTACCTGCTTCCAAGGGACAACGTCCGACCGCCAAACGCCCCGGCCCGAGTACACAACTACTTGCGCTTTGCCGGACACGAGCGCCTGGAAGCTGTGGAATCGTTTGCTCGATGCCGGGACGTATTTAGCGCCGGGGCCTGGATCCGGTCGACCGGTGTCACGCTGCTGGATACACGCCAAGCTCGACCGAAAGCCGGCTTCGTGTGGGCCATCAAAGACGTCCGACCGGTGGTCAGTCTGATCGGCGTGCCGGGAGAGATTTCCCCGACACTCCGGCTTTCTTGGCACGAATGGAATTACGTTGGTATCACGTTGGAGAGGCGGGAGGGACGAGTCTTGTTCGTCGTCAACGGGGAAGCGGAGACGGTGGCGTTTTCGCCTTCGGCCCTTCCGCTGGTAGGGGAGCGTGTCTGTGTCGGAAACACATCGCTGGCGGCGAGTGCTCTGCGTGGTTTTCGGGGACATCTTCGGGCGCTAGCGGTCTACGGTAACCAAGCTCTGGATGGCGCGGAGCATCGCTGGCTGCATGATCGCTTCGCCGGTTCTCTGGGAACCCTGGCTCTGGGGAATGGACGAGCACCTTCAGAGGAGCCGGTTTTCCAGCTTGACGCTGCGGATTCCGCACGTCTGCAGGCTGTCGTGTGGCCGGTAGATCCCGAGCGGGGCGTCACGGTCGTCACGACGGCGGCCGGTGCCGTGCTTCGGTTTGCCGGGGAGTCGTCGGCAGGGGTTGAGTTGTCCGAGAACGACCGGAGCCGAGGAGATGTCGTTGAACTGCTTTTGAGATTCTGGGTCGGCAACGGAAATAGGCACACCATCTGCACAATCGGTGATGCGGACACTCCTGCCCGTGTCACCGCGGCGGCCGGTCGTGTGCATCTCCGTGTCGGGGCGACGTCGATCGATGCCGGCCCTGTCGTTCCCGGCGAGTGGACCTCGGTTGGTCTGGCAACCGGGAACAGCGTGACGAGTTTGCGGGTAGGGTACGGAGAATCAGTCAGTGTGCCACACACGCCGGTTGCGACATGGATGTATCTTGGCGAGGGATATCCTCCCAACGGGATTCCGGATCTCAATAGGTTTGAGGTGGAGACAGCGTCTGTCCGCTCGCGGGTCAAGCGCCCCGCCGCGATCTTAGAGAAGCAGAAAGGGATCGATCCATGACTGCGGATGTGAAAGCAACGTTGGCTGCCGAAGTGCAGCGTACACAGCCGGATTTTACAGTTTACGTGCCCGAGCACTATGACGGGTCGACCAACGATGGGTTGAATGAGCACTTTCTGGTTTTCGATGGGCCCGACGGTAGTCTGATGGGGGTTTGGACCCAGTCAGTGGTGGCGACGGGCCTCCCGGGAGGCCGACAGGTGAACCGGATTGTGTTCGCGCGCAGCGACGATGAGGGCGTGACCTGGACTGAGCCTACGCATGTTGTTGGGCCCAAGCCCGCATCCGGAGTGGACGGCATGGCTAGTTGGGCCTTCCCGTTGGTCTCAAAGAGTGGGCGGATTCACGTGGTCTATAACCGGAACGATGGCCGGGCCGGTTGGATCAGCATGCACACCGGCACGATGGCAGCCGTGTGTAGCGATGATTGCGGGCTGACGTGGTCGGAGCCGCAGGATATCCCTATGCCCGAGAGTCCTTACGACGACCCGACCGGGGAGACGCCGGCTGAGTGGATCGTCTGGCAGGCCCCGATGCGTGATCTCTCGGGCGGTTGGTTTGTCGGTTACTCACACTGGGTGAACAAGGCGGTGGCGACGCTGACAGAGGTGAAGGGGTGGACTGAAATCGAGTCGGTCGTCGAGTTCATGCGTTTCACCAACGTGGACGAGGATCCTGCACCCGGTGAGCTGAGCGTTCAGTACTCCGGCTGGGGCGACCAGGCGCTACGTGTGCCGCACTGGCGGCATCCGTTGCTGAGCGTCTCCCAGGAGCCGAGCCTGGTGCGACTGCCGGATCAGCGGCTGTTCTGTGTGATGCGCACGTGCAGTGGGTACATCTGGTGGAGCGAATCGAGTGACGACGGCGAGACATGGTGCAGCCCGAGGCCCCTGCTTGACCGGGATTTCGGCCTTCCGCTTCTCAATCCCGTCGGTTGTGATCCCATGTATGAACTTGCCGATGGCCGGTATGTGCTGTTTTACAGCAATAACCGTGGGAACATCGATGGTGCTGGAGCGTCGGATGCCGGACCTCGGCGGCCCAGCTTCATTGCTCTTGGGGAGTTCCGAGCGGACGCGGATCAGCCTGTCTGGTTCAGTCCACCCAAGCAGTTCATGGACACCGATGACACCAGTGTTGCCGGGACCCCGGCAGGTACCCCGGGCATGCCGAGCAACACAGGGCTCAGCCTGTACTCGAGCTTCACCGCGCGCAACGGGCGGAACGTGCTTTGGTATCCGGACCGCAAGTTCTTCCTGCTGGGCAAGAAGGTCACGAACGCATTCCTGAAGGACATGGTTGTGCCGGAGGTCCGACCGTCATATCGAGGGGTGTAGCTGCCCCCAGATATTTGGGGCGCCGGTTCTCCGTAACCGGCCTGGCCGCATACGGAGATGCGGCGCCTCCAACGGGGTGTC
>Ga0008651_10001843_pt1 | contig 11978 bp, 10 predicted proteins | sample SaaInlV_200m_DNA_6_FD_59173 | JGI IMG/M metagenome (GOLD analysis project Ga0008651, IMG submission 59173) | Marine microbial communities from expanding oxygen minimum zones in the Saanich Inlet - SI037_S2LV_200m_DNA | ecosystem: Environmental > Aquatic > Marine > Intertidal zone ...
AAAACCTTTAAATGATTTTCTTGGGGGCCCTAACCCCCCCCCCCCCTCGGGGGTGCTACGCTTTCATGGTGTGTACGGTCACGTGTTCGCTCCCTTGTGGTGACGAGATACACACCAACTCAACTCAAACTCGACCGCATCCCTCGATCATGGAGCCGCCCGCGTGTGTTCTCAACAACCGCTACTTCAAGCCGGACACCTACAAGACCATGGAGTGTAAGTCGTGGATGAACACTGGACAGTGCCGCTACGGAGAGAAGTGCTTGTACGCCCATGGCAAGCTGGACTTGCGCAAAAAGCTCATGTTGCCATCGCTGCCTCAGATTTACCTCCCCGTCGCCAAGGCCATGCCTTCTCCTATTCTCCCGGCTCAGTATGGAGTGATTCCGCCACTTCCGCCCGGACCGCCTCCGACTCACGCCTACCAGCCGATTCTTCCCAAGCTCCTTGGGAGCCCCCTTCTGCTGGCACTTCCGCCGCCGCCACTGCCACCCCCCACGATTCTCGAGCTGGCGCCTATCCCTCTTTCGGACTGGGCCTCTCTCGTCAAGACGGTCGAATCTCTCGTCAAGACAGCGGTCGAATCGTTGCACGAGCAAATCATGCCGAAGAAGGTCTCCTGGTTCTTCGAGGAGACGTGTGTCGTCTGCCTGAACAACGTGCCGACACACGCGTTCACTCCTTGCAAGCATGTCGTGGTCTGCCAGGAGTGCGCCCCTGATTACGACAAGAAGGAGGTGAAGAAAAGGGGATGCTACATGTGCCACCAGCAGGCCGAGTTGCTTCCGTTTGCTTCGTGCTGACGTGCTTCCACCACCAAATGATTCTATCACTTGGTGGTAGAAGGAGAGCAGTGAGGGAGAGATTATTGACGGAGGAGGGTGTGATATGATGTTAGACTATGCGTTTTGAAGTGGTTTGTGTGTGCCGGTGTCGGTGGGTGATGACTTAGAATGCTGACATAGTGACGCGTCTCCATGTGTTGTCTGCAATACAAACATAAAGGTATTGTGTGTCCACTGTAAAGATACCAGCCGTTCCGGGGTCGGAGGAGGTTGCGGGTGGATTCGTCAGATCTAAAAACAAACTTGCAGTACTGATGTTACCGGAAACAGTCAAACCTGCAACATTTTCAATGGTAAATGCACCACCAGGACCAGTGTAGATGATGTCTTTCACAAAAAGTTTTCCTTCAATAGTCAGATCACCCTGAAAATGTGCGTCATCCTGGAAATCGAAAGATTCATCAGGATCTGTCGTACTTACCTGTTGAACGAAAAGAGTATGAACGGATAGTTCTGATACATATGCATCACTGACAGAGAGCATATTGACGTGAAGATTTGCAACAGAAATAAGATTCATTTGAGCGTCTCCTCCAAGCGAGAGGTTATTTTCAAGTGTGAGATTCTGACCTGTGACAAGAATATCTTGAGTGAAAAGTGCATCTGAACCAATTGAAAGATGTTCCTTTACGTGTACTAAATCTATGAACGCGTTTTGAACGGATATCGTTTGTGAAATAATATCGTCTAAGTAGGAGGTAGCAACAAACATTGAGTTTGTTGAAATGGAGGTGGTTATTGTATTCGACACGGAGAGAGTGTCTGCAACCATAAAAGTATTTACGGATAACATTCCAGAGACAGTAGCGTCAAATCCAACAGAAAGATCCTCTAACAGAACGAATCTTCCACCCACACTGAGTGTTGGGGCTCTCTGACCCCCAGTCAGGCCGGGTGTATCTACATTATTGTGTAACACTGTATTGTTTCCATTACCAAGTTCATATTCGACCTGAACAACTTCATGTTCGGTCATGTATCTCAGTTGCGGTACATTTACGTTTTCAGATAATACTAATTTGAATCCACTAATCTGTCCAATGCCATCTGTAACACCGGCGGGGTTGTCTACTTCAGTGACAAATGTTCCCTGTGCCGTTTGCACTGCAGCTGGGCGACCTACGTCACCACTGTTGGTGATTAACTTCAATACGTGTGGGTAGGAAAGCTCAATGCGCAATTTCACTGCCCCAATACTGCTCGTGATTGGCTGGTTTAGGATGAAACTATTCTCACCAATTGCTGGTGACGCTACAAGTGAAGCAACAGACAGACTCTGGCCAATGGTCATTGCGCCACCAACACTTGTCTGTCCAGCAATTGTCATCAGGGTACTGTTGGTACTGAGTCCAAAACGAACATCTCCTGTGACTTCCATGTTCCCTCCGACACTTGTATGGCTTTCTACTTCAAGAGAGTCACCAATGAAAGTGAAACCATTTACCGATAGCGTGGAGTTCATTTCAGCCGCGCCAACAAGGGCTAAATCCTGACCCACAGACAGACGCTCACCAACCTCCAAATATCCTCCAATTCCTGCAAAATTCTCCACGGAAAGATAATCACCGATTGTGGCGCTCCCACCGGTCGATAAATGTGATCCAAAAGTGAGTCCACCAACAATTTCTAAGTGGCCTGATACACTCAAATCATCATCAATTGTTGTTAAACCCTGCACAGAAAGGGATCCGTGAAGCCTGCTGTTCGATTTTATATCCAGATCACCATTTACACTCAGGTGATTCGCAAATCTTACTTCATTAAAAACATCAAGATCACCCTGTACACTCAGCTTACTCGAAATAGTTGTGTTGCCCTGAACGGACAAAGTGCTACCAAAAATTCCAAGAACCCCTACCGAAAGACTTCCTCCCACGCGCTCATCACTCGCGACATCTAAATCGCCATTTGTTGACAATGAGTTCGCTAGATATACCGCCCCAGACACAGATAGACTATTCCCAATTTGGGTACGGCCGGTGACATCTAGAGTGCTCCCTACTGACAAGAAAGTATCCACACCATCTTTGCCAATCGTCATGTTGTGTCCCACAGAGAGAGCAGTCAAGCCGGGCGGAATGGGGGCGGTCGGACTCGACCCTGGCAGACCAAAGTCAATCGGCAAAAACGTATCTGTGACCAGATCACGTATATCCAAAAAGTCACTTTCTTGAACAGAAGCATTGACTTCTATCCAGTTGACAGCCACGTTCTGTGGCGATCTAACGAAAAAATCAGCCCCCTGCTGAAACGAGACTACGGAATAAAGTCTTCCATCAGCTAAATCGAAGATAAATTCCTGACCAGCTGATGTCGTTTTGATCTCTAGCCCGGCATTAGATGGCTGGCCAAGTAGGTAATAACGTATCTTGCTCCGGGCGCGATCAAGGACAAGCCCACCCACTGAGATATTTCGGCCCCCGGTAATAGTGTCAGCAACAGACAACTGTCTCGAAACCGTCATTTGACGACCAACACTGAGTTGTTTGTTCACGACTGCCGTCTCTCTAACATATAGAGCTGATGTCAACTCGGCAAAGCCACCAATGCTCAAATTTGACGACAAAATTGCCGCACCAGTAACCGAAAGAGTGTTGTCGAGTTTAGTAACGCCACTTACATCGAGCGTGTTGTTCACTAGTGTTGCACCTTCCAATGTTGATGAGTCTGTTACTGACAACTTGCCATCCATGAATACATCTGCTGCAAAATCAGTACGATCTCCCACTGACAAAGAAGATCTATGATAGACACTTGATGCAACAGAAAGGGTTGAACCAATTTCTACCTTACCATGAAGATCAGATTCACCAGTGTTTGTTATAGCTCCGAGGGTTGCACTCTCAATTGACTGATTAGCAGCAAAGAATTCACTGACAGACAAAACTTGTGCTGTCACACGAGCGCCAACCGAAAGGTCTACCCCGATAATCTGGTTGAAAGCAACAGAAAGGTCATGATTTAGAACAGTGAGTCCAGAAACTGAGAGAGAGTTGTTGAGAACAGTATTACCACCAACTTCTAATTCTGACTGTACGGAAAGTGAGTCTTTGATCTCAACATTGTCTTCAAAAAAAGCAAACCGTCCAACACTCATTTCGTCAGCAATGACTGTCTTTCCACCAACTGACAGTGATTGACGTGCTGCAATGTCCGAGCCGACACTCAGAAACGCGCTTGAACGACCACCAATAATGACACGTTGATTGAGATTCACATCATCATTTACGGATAGTTTTCCTCTTATACCTACCTTTTTTGTTGTATTAGAAAATAGGGTGTTTCCATGACAATGGATGTCGTGGCCCACAGACAATGCTGATCCAGCAACAATATCACCAGAAACGGAAACGGTTGGTATAAAATGACCACTATCGGTAGTAAATATGTCCTTGGGTACCAGATCTAGTGTGTCATGAATGTAAGCACTCGTTAACATGTTACGAATCTTGAACGCATCTTTCGATACATATGGACGTTGCATTTCGATCACAAAAGAGTGAGGAACTAACGCGGGACTCACTGTTCCATTGCGGTATTGCAGTGGCAAGACCCACTTTTCAATTGTATTATCGTATGTTATTGGTGGTGCAGTCACTGTTCCATTAACATTAACACTGTATTCAATGTTGGTTTTCCCCATCTGACTTAATGTGACTTGGATTGGTGGCTCACTAAACTCGATCTGATGAATTGCATCTCCTGCATTGTCTGAAGTTAATTGGATTAATCCAGTGCTTGCAAGATTCACAACAAAGTCATTGCTTCCAGAAGACGGTGTCATGACAGCCACATCCGACACAGATAAGGACTGGCCAACCGTACCGTTTCCTGACACTGAAATATCATCATCAAGCACAAGCTCCCCGGAAACGGAGAGAGACCCATTTACTACTGCGAATCCACCCGTGGACAGTGTATCTTTCAATCTCATCTTTGCATCGACCTGAAGATCAGTTCCTACTGACAGATCACTGGCAAAAGTCACGGACTGAGTGACCGATAGTTTCGAAGCGATCTGTGTGATTCCAACAATGTCCGCCATGCCCTGCACTGACAGATTGCCTCCTGATGTAATATCTGAACCAGCACTCAATGCACCATTTATTTCAAGAGAGCCATCCATGTTAGCGCTACCTCCGATTGAAAGATTCCCCTCGGCATGTACAAATCCACTCAATGAAAGATTTTCTTTCACGTATACACTATTGGGTACATCAACCCGTCCACCAACCGACAGGGCTCCACCAAGGAAGGCCCCCGAACTGGTAGACAACTGTGCCGCGCGGAAATCGCCAACAGTCTTGATGATATTCAAAGAGTCGGTATCATTGAAGTCTTCATAGACCGCGAAGAAAGATGGTGTAGTTCCATCATCAGATTGTTTCTCACGGAAGATACCGGACTGATTGTTTGCTGCAACTGTGTCTTTGACGATTTTGATCCCGGCAAGAGATTCACCACCTTGTCCAATCTCAATAATTGGATCTTCAATATCGATCTGTGAGGTGTTTAATGTTATTGTGTTTCCTTCAACAATCAAATCACCTGCTACTGACAAATTTTGCCTTACCTGAAGGACATTCAGAGTGCTCACTCCAGCAGATAGTGTGCCAATGGTGGTCAATCCTTGTACAGACAGAGTGTTCGCTGCTGTGATTGCTTCTCCTATTGACACAGTACCCTCCACATCGAACGGGCCATGAACTGACATTCTGGCATGAAAAGTTGCAATACTCATAACATTCAGAATGCTCGAAAAACGAACGGCACTACCCACTGAAAGTCTGTTGGCAGTGGTCAAGTTGCCCTCTACCGATAAGGTCTGGTCGAATACCGCGTCCTCACGAACAACAAGTTCACCACTTACCGAAAGATCTGTACCGAGTGTAGTATTTGATCCACTGACCGAAAGATTCCCGCCTACTTCAGTATCAGAAACTACGGCAAGCGTTCCTCCAATGGACGTGTTACTGACAATTGCAGCAATGCCTCCTACAGACAAAGATCCGCCAATATCAGCAAAACCACCCACTGACATGGCTTGTCTGCTCGTGATTGATGCACCACACGACAACTCACGCTCTACATCGAATCCACCCGCACCCTCGATAAGGAACTGTCCACCCGCAAAAACGACATTACCAGCAACAGAAAGTGTATCTGGTGCAAAAATATTCATAGTACCAACATCGGCAACCTGAACAGATATGTAAGGTGCATATATGTTACCGCTCACGCTAAGATCAGAATTTACACCATTTACGGACAATTCGTCTACGAATATCTTACCCGATGTCGAGATATCCTGAGCAAGAATGGTAGAGACGGAGAGTGTGGTCATTTCACTCGTAGATCCAATAACTGAGAACATATTCACTGATGTTCCATTGTCAAGACTACTGCTAAACTGTAGTCGCTGGTTAGTCAGTGTGAAATCGACAGCAAGACTAAGTGACTGCGAGTCATCCAACTCACGCAAACTCATAGACTTCAGTCTTAAATTACCACGGTTTGCTGGATTCAATGCACTCGGTATAATCGGCAGTGCCGGTGTAGTCATGATAATTTTAACATAGATTTTTATTTAAAGGATGATTATTAAAAGCATGTAGGTAATATCCAACAACCGGATGCCATCTTCAAAGTACATTAACAAGTCGAACGACTACATAGCAGAGGAGAAGTCCATTCTTGTTCCTAAAGTAAAAGTGAACAAACACGTGGTCTCGTTTGATCAATGGTGCGATCACAACGAGGACCATTTGCTTACTATATATAATATTCTTCAAGAGGCATGCAAGTCATCAGGAAGACATGTATTTGATTCCGAAACTTGTAGTTTCACAAGTTTTTGTAAAATAGCATACGACAACAGCTACAAGTACAAGAAAAACGACACGAACTATGAGACGGAAGTATACCCAGATGATACTTTTGTTTTTTGATATAGAATCAATTGACAGAAAATTTGATAGGATGTGGGGTGCACCTGAATTGTGATGACTATTATTGCACTAGTCATTGATATGGTTGTTATAAAACATCAAGGCCATGGTGCATCATCTAAATCTATATTCAGCGAGCCTCCATATGTTCTGCACCAAAATACTTTTTCACGTCTTTGAATCTAGAACAATTATAACAAATATGCGTGTCTGTATCAATATGAGTGAAGTATTCTATGTGCATGAACATTTCATTATTTTTATCTGTTAGCAATACACATTCACATTGTTGACATATCAAAAGTACTTTTGGTTCTTGTATAAATTCATGTATCAATCTTAGTACATCTTCATTGAGTCGAAGGTGCTGTGGCCCTATGGTTGATATTTTGAGAAATTCAAAGAAATCCATGTAAAATTTATTTTGCAATATTTTTTAAATAGTTAATACAATAATGCAGTCTTCAGAAGTTATCATCAAACAACAACAAAGTCTATCTCTTTTAGCAAAGGGATTGATAATACATTCAATTATTGTTGTGTCCTTTGCAACAATATATTCAGTATATACATATCACATTCATGACGACTTTGGTTTGATGAGAGATAATACGTTTTATACAGCAGTGAACGCAGCAATGTTGTCTTCATTTGTTAGTGCTGGCTCCATGCCTCCACATATCGATCATACCAGTTCCTTTTCACGAGTTCTTCTAATATGCAATGTTCTGTTATCTTCTTTGACTAAAGTTTGGTTGATTACTTCCGAGGGCTAGATTTAAGATGCTTGGAAACAAAATACGCAACCGTGGCTGCACCAATTAGAGAAAATGCCACCAGCAATGGGTAATGGTCGAACTCATTGTCTGCTTGAAGTCAAATATTGTTTTTAGAAACATTATGCTGAAATACAATATTTTAATCGTCATTATCTATCTGCATATCCGATGAATCAATGTTTATTGTTTGTTTCCTCTGACCAAGAGTTTCTGTCAATTTTTTGCTATCAAACACAACATTTTCAATCAATTCATATGGAGGAGGCATCTCCAGCCAGACGTACATGTCACACACGCTCACGTCAAAAAGCTTGTATTTTGTGTCTTTCTTCAAGCTCTTCATGTGCGAGTTAGCATCCGCCTCATTTTCAAACGTACCACATATTTTTACTATTAGATGATCCTTCATCTTCTCATACTTTGTAGTCTTTATAGATGCTATCACTACGTATTTATCCGTGCACAATGGAGCGTCTGGCTCCATGGAATCTGAAACTTCATTGCTTGGTTCTATCTTTGTCATATCCTCAGGCAATATGGGCGCACTTTGCGCCTCACTTGCGTCCAGCTCTCCATTGGCAATCTTTTTTGTGATTTCATTGTGTCTTTTCACTTCGTCCATCATCGCCTTCTTTCTGTTGTTGAACTCTTCTTTCTCTTCATTCAAAGCCGTATACTCCAGTTTGATTGCAACGTTCATTTCAGAGTCCACATCTTGTGCCAGTGGCGGAAGACAAATGAATTTGAACATCTCCACAACAAAAAGTGCGAATTTTTTTTCCTTCTCCTGAATAAGCTCACACATTTGTGTTGCTTTCTCCTGAGAGATTGTCGAAACTTTTACTTTCATCATACACTTTCCGCTGCTTTCGTGTTTCTGAGGAAATCCTTCTCCAACTAAGCTTACAACTGCAAACCTGCGAAGACCAACAGGCTTGTCCTCAAATACATAAGAATTTACCTCCGTTAAATTTTCAAAAGGATTGTATAAAGACAGTTCCTTCTCCTCCTTTTTTGTTTGAACCATCTGCTCCCAAGTTAATGCTTCGCCCACTGAATAATGCGCATTTAGGTCTTCCATTTATCATTTATCAATATTATATCTTTAAACGAAAAAACGAAAACTTAAAAGCATAACAAATCAAACCACCAATGGTCAAAGTCACCAAAACTATTATAATACCTTAAAAGCATATAAAATTTTAACTTGTATTAAATACCTTCACTCCACAACCTTTTTGAAAATATTTCTTTTAGTAACAAATCAAAATTTCCATTTGATACATTTTCAATAATAGAAGCATCTCCAATTTCTTCTATCCTTTCTTTGACTGTTGAAAATGTATGACATTTTATGCTAGTGGCAAAAAGACAGATATTTTTGATCCTTTCACGTTGACTTTTGTCTTTGATGAAGAACAATCTATCGTGTATGTCAGATATGCAATAATCTTCCATGATTACTTATCACCAACCTTCCTCTTTTTAACTGAAAAATTCACTGGAACTTCCTCCTCCTCTTCTTCCTCCTCCTCTTCTTCCTCCTCCTCCTCTTCTTCCTCCTCCTCTTCTTCCTCCTCCTCTTCTTCCTCCTCCTCTTCTTCCTCACTGTCCCCATCCTCGCTATCCTCTTCCTCCTCTTCCTCCTCTTCCTCCTCATTTTCTGCAGACCACTCATCATCGGAGTCGTCACTATTGATGTCTTCAATGGGGATGATCTCATGGCGATCCATATACACAAACCCTAACAGCTTCCATGCTTCACGTTTCTTTCCCTTCTCCAATCGGATGAAACGATTCACAGACTCTTTGGGTGCTTCATAAGTGTCGTATTGAAAACTGTAAACGTTATCTTCATCAGCTTCAATATAAGTCACCAGCGGTTCTACACCATTGTACCCGTTGATCTCAGCAAACCAGGTTTCATCTTCACCAGCCATGATTTCTACAAGTGTGCCTACTGCAAGCTTCTTTGTGCCCGTGTGAACACCATTTATATCATCATTTGAAGATTCAAGATAGTGTAAGACGTCTGTCATGAGTTAACAGTCGTTTCCAGCATTCTTTTAAGCTGAATTATAATCCAATTTGTACTTCGCCTACATTCACTGTTACGCGCCTGGCAATCGATTCAGTGTTTGGAGTTTTGACTTTCAATGATTTCACCATGTCTGCTTCGAGCAACTCTATATTGGCCTTACAGTAGTCCAGCACGCCACTCTCTATCGCCCATTTCATGAAATTAAGCTGTGCAGTTGTGGTGATGTAAGTCTTTTTCTCTGGATCGCACTCGAACTGTAGCATTATACGTTCTCTCCTACAAAATGGATCAAAACTTTTCTTTGAAAATGCTTTCAGGTTTGCTTTGTAGTCTAAAAACATGTTAATCGTCTCTTTGAACCCATTTCTGTACGTTTGAAGCATGACAGTATGCTTCTTTGACCAGTTAGTTGTACTCCAGTCCAACACTCGCAAAGATATATTGCATTCTTGAGTAAGCATCGGTTTCAATTTTTCAAAATTCTCATGCTTATCAAAGAATCGCTTTACTTTTTTCATTATTAAATCATGTTTGTTAGAAACTGAACTGGTAATACCATTATCAGTCTTGATTACTATTTTTGTTTTGTTCTGAGTAATTACAATGTGATTGCAATTAACAGGAATGTCTTCAGGATTAAGATCAATTGATTTGATGTTGGACTTTCTCTTAGACATTATGATTAGAATACAAATTATTCTTTTAAGTATGTGTTTTTATCTCTTAGGGCACAAACATAAATATGATTGTATAAGCTTGGAAGTTCAAGATTCGAAGCGTGAATCATATCACATGCCACTGTACCCACTACTTTGTTATTGATATTTCTCTGCACAAAATGTATCTTTTCACCATCATTACATATATGGGTTGGAATATCAAATCCTTCATCACCAACAGGATGAAGAGTTGTGTGAATGTGACTAGGGCTCCCATCAAATGATTGAATCATTGATTGCGAGTAAAACACATCTGTATCGCGTCCCTCACGACCCTCATTGTAAACACAACCAAGCATTCCTGGTATTTCAGAAATTGATACGTTAGATTTTTGAGCGGAACGCAATGCAAGATAGAATAAGTCTTTGTCCCCGAATGTCAATGAGAAATAATATTCATAATTCATTACCATGTATCTTAGCATTGCGATACTTTTGTATGCGTGTTCACGATCAAAGAAAACAACACCAGATTCGAATTCAGAAATATTGTAATCAATTCCATGTAAAGAATAAAGGAATGATGTGCTTGAAGATTTCTCGTGTCGTCTTTCCACAAAATGCCAGAAGTCACAGAACAAGTGAGCGTGAATTCCAGAGCACTTGCACTTTGCTATGATGTAACGAGGATCCCTCATCCACAGCAAATCAGCATCCATCATTAACACACGATGCGCTGGTATCGCCACTAGCGCAGCAAGCTTAATTTGAAACCCTCTCAACGAAGAGGCCGTCAAACGAGACTCCAGAACCAGGGTGGTGTCTGCAACATTGAAGAACTCTAGCTTCAATTTACTAAAAGTATTTCGAAACTTTGTCATTTCTGTCTCAGTTATTTCGTCAGCATGCGCAACAACAATTGGAATCTCCTGTAAAGCACCCCAATATGTATCTTTGTATCGGAAAACTTCAAGAGATTTCAGATTACAGTACAATTGCTGTAGTAACTTATCACCCCCCGCACATACAAGAATGACATCATCCCAAGTGCAGGAGGTCGAACGGAAAGCAGGCTGGTGCTCGGCTTCTGTTAAACACCCGTCTTTGTGCTGTTGGTGTAGTGCAGTGTTCAACATGAAGTGCGCAAGCTGGGCTTGCTGAGTCATGTCATTGTTGGGTATCTGAGAAACATAATTCATCAGAGATGCGTCATGTAACGCTATCCCACATTGCACTAAAAACTTTGCAAGCTTTGGTTTCTCCGATTCAGATATATTTTGGTGCAAGAATCTGAAGATACACGATGCGGCAAGATACTGAGGTGGTGTGGATTGCATTAAACTCAAGGCAAACTGAACATAATCATTGGCAGTACGTAGATGGTTAGGGTTAGGGTTCAAACTCATTCTTGTATCCTATTCACCATATGCTTTTAATACATAATGCTTTTAATACATATTCTCAAATCGAAACCATAGCCGTAACCTCCCCTCTCCACCTGTTGGGGTACACATGTGTGAAATTGAGTGCATTTGAGGGGTAGTCAAGTGGACGACCCCCCACTGGTACCAGATGGTTAGAGAATAAAAATTTGGAAATGTTTTCGATCAACTTTTGGATTTTTTTGAATCCCGAAAAAAAAATCCCAAAATAATTTTTGAGGAAATATGTTTTTGAGTTTCCCTCTGGGCCTTGCCCCCCCCCCC
>Ga0008651_10001856_pt1 | contig 11939 bp, 9 predicted proteins | sample SaaInlV_200m_DNA_6_FD_59173 | JGI IMG/M metagenome (GOLD analysis project Ga0008651, IMG submission 59173) | Marine microbial communities from expanding oxygen minimum zones in the Saanich Inlet - SI037_S2LV_200m_DNA | ecosystem: Environmental > Aquatic > Marine > Intertidal zone ...
GGCAACAGTCACTACCCGGATACGATTCGCCGTTACGAGATGCTCAAGAAGAAGGGCATCATGTACATCGGCACGGGTGTCTCGGGCGGCGAAGAAGGCGCGTTGCTGGGTCCCTCGATCATGCCCGGCGGCAGCCCCAAGGCCTGGCCGGAAGTGAAGGACATTTTCCAGTCCATCTCGGCCAAGGCTCCGGACGGCTCGCCCTGCTGCGAGTGGGTTGGCAAGGATGGTGCGGGGCATTTCGTCAAGATGGTGCACAACGGCATCGAGTATGGCGACATGCAGCTCATCTGCGAAGCGTACCACATCATGAGCCAGGGCCTGGGCATGAGCGCCGATGAGATCCAGAAGGTCTTCGCCGAGTGGAACGAAGGCGTGCTGGACTCCTACCTGATTGAGATCACGCGCGACATCCTGGCCAAGAAAGATGAGGACGGGACCCCGCTGGTGGACGTGATTCTCGACACGGCGGGCCAGAAGGGCACCGGCAAGTGGACCTCCGAGGCCGGGCTCGACCTGGGCGTGGGTATTCCGCAGATCGCGGAAGCGGTCTTTGCGCGTTGTCTCTCGGCGATCAAGGAAGAGCGCGTGGCAGCGTCTTCGAAGCTGCGCGGACCGCGCGTCAAATTCCGCGGCGACCGCACCAAGTTCATCGCCCAGCTGCAGGACGCCGTCTACGCCTCCAAGATCTGCTCCTACGCGCAGGGCTATCAGCTGATGCGGGCGGCCTCCGAAGAGTATGGCTGGAAGCTGAACTACGGCGAGATCGCGCTGATGTGGCGCGGTGGCTGCATCATCCGGGCGCAGTTCCTGGACGAGATCAAGTTGGCCTACACGCGTCGGCGCAAGTTGCCCAACCTGTTGCTCGCGCCCTACTTCAAGCGCGTCGTACGTCAGGCCCAGCGGCCGTGGCGCAAGGTGATTCAGACCGCCGTTAAGCACGGGATTCCGATTCCGGCGATGAGCTCGGCGTTGAACTACTACGACTCGTACCGCTGTGAGCGTCTGCCGGCCAACCTGCTGCAGGCCCAGCGTGACTACTTCGGCGCACATACGTATGAGCGTCTCGACAAGCCGCGCGGCGAGTTCTTCCACACCAACTGGACCGGTCGTGGCGGCACCACCGCGGCATCCACCTACGTCGTCTAGACACACAACGGGCGCCAGAATTCATCGTGAACTCTGGCGCCCGTTTTCTATCCAGCCCTCGTTCTTTAGAACGTATACGACAAGCCCAGAGTCACAACCGGATAGAGCACGAATGGATCGACGTCTTCATCGACCTCTTTGATCTCTTCGGCAATAGCCGCGTTGAGATTATCCTGGAGCTCCTGATCCGAGGCCGTGGCCTTGATCGAGATATCCGGGCTGCCCTGAATCAGCACGCCTAAGTCGCACGAGAAGTGCCAGCGCGTATCCTCTTGCGCCGCGTTGCCCCATCCCAGCCCCACATAGGGCGAGAGGGTGTTGAAATTGACAACCCCATCCAGGCTCTGCAGCTTGAACGCCTCGTTATTGATACTGACCGTATCATCGGCCGACGCGGAGAGGCGGCCCTCGTTGGCATTGTAGTAGACACCACCCGACAGACGGAATGTGCCGCCACCCGGATGCCAGTCCAGCAATGCGCCGACAGTGAAAAAGTCGATGGTGGCCTCTACGGTATCCACAAGCTCATCGATTATTGCCTCATCCTCATCGAACTCATAGTCGTCATAGGTGTATTTTACTCCGTTAGCTGACAGGCGGACATTGGTTTTTTCGCCCAGCCCCACGGTCAGGTCTGCCCCCAATCCCAGCGTTCCCACTTTTACCGACAGCCCGACATCCCCCATGGCTGCGGAGGCACTAGCCGTTGCCAGTGCCATGATGATCCATATGGATAACCATCGTTTCATTGTGACCCTCCCTCTCTATATCCCGACACCGGTACTGATGCCGACAGTCCAATAATCACGCTCGCCGTCATTGGAACTCCACGTGTAGCGGCCCATCACTTCGAGGAGCTGCAGGCGGGAGTTAAACCAGATCCGCACCCCAGTCTCGACATGGCCGCCCCAGTAGGACTCGCCAGCCGCGCTGTAGTCGTCGCCCTGCACGACCAGGGCGCCGTCACTGGCGTTGGCCTCGGCGCGGTTAAAGGAGTAGTTGTAGCTGCCGCCCGCCCCCACGAAGGGGGCCACAGTCCAATGCGGCATGAGTCGCAGGGTCATGCCGATGCCGCTGTATGTGGCTTCCTCAATGCCGTTGTAGAAGAGGCGCACGAAGTAGTCGCCAAAGATGGGGGTATCGGTCAGCCAGGTGCCGGAGCCAAGGCTGATGCCCCAGATATCGTCGGACGGATTGAGCAGAAAGGCGAAACTGGGCCCGGCCGGCTCCTCGTAATCTTCACGTTCATAATCATCATTCCAGAAGCTACCGGCCCGCAGGGGCAGGCTCAAAAGCGGGATCGCCAGAAGAAGGACAACTAGCTTACACTGTCGGCTCACGTTACGCATGGAGATGTCATCATGAACCGATTCGTTGTGGTCCGCAAGCTTCCTTCACTCCTTCTCGCGCTCCTTTTTCTGGGCAGTGCGGCCACCATGGCAGGGGCCGCTAAGGCACCCGACCTGCTCGACCGCGATGATGTGATTGAAGCGGCCGAGGCGGTAACGGCCGAGGTGTATCCCAACGCCGACGATGTGGTGGTGGATGAGCATATCCATACGGTCTACCAGGCCGACGGGACCTACCAGACCTGGGATGATGAATACATCAAGGTGTTGACCGAGAAGGGCAAGCGCAACCACCAGATGCTATCGCGCCATTATACGCTACCGTACGGGACGGTGGAGGTGACGGAGCTGGCGGTGATCAAGCCGGACGGCACGCTGATCGAGGTGGACGTGGCCGCCAACAGCCGGGTCATGGTGAATCCGGGTCAGATGAGCGCCAACATCTACAACCCCAACAGCAAGATTCTGCAGGTCAGTGTGCCGGGTCTCGAAATCGGCGACACGCTCCACATCCGCTCGTTCCGCGACACGGTCAAGGCGCGCGTGCCCGATACCTTCAGTGACTACAATGTCTTCGAGTATACCGCCCCGATCAAGCATATCGAGCTCGAGATTCACGGGCCCAAGGAACTGCCCCTGGTCAACATACAACTCTATGACGCCGTGACCAACTCGGTCACCTTTAGCGAGAAATCCAACCGCAAGGGCCACCACTACCGCTGGGAGGTACGCGACGTGCCGCGCATGTTTTCAGAGCCACGCATGCCGGCCCTGCACACCGTGGTGCAGCGCCTGCTGGTCAGCACCATCCCGGACTGGGAATCGATCTCACGCTGGTACTGGGAGCTCAGTGCGCCGCACCTGGATGCGGTCACGCCCGGGATGAAGAGCAAGGTGGCCGAGTTGATCGACGGGGTCACCGAGCGCCAGGCGAAGATTGAGCGACTCTTCACCTTTGTGTCGCAGCAGATTCGCTACATGGGCATCACGACCGAGACGACCGCACCCGGCTACGAGCCGCACGATGTGAACATCACATTCGACAATCGTTATGGGGTCTGCCGCGACAAGGCGGCGCTGCTGGTGGCCATGCTGCGCCTGGCCGACCTGCCTGCTTATCCGGTGCTGATCAATGCGGGGCCACGCAAGGATGAAGAGGTGCCGCAACCCTATTTCAACCATGCCGTGGTAGCGGTCGGGAACGAAGACGGCTCCTATATCCTGATGGATCCGACCGACGAGAACACCACCGAACTGTTCCCGCCTTATCTCGGCCACATGAGCTACCTCGTGGCCCATCCCGAGGGGGAGGGGCTGCTCACCTCGCCGGTATTACCCGCCGCGGAGAACCTGCTCACGATTGATACGCAGGGCACATTGGACGGCCTCGGAAATATCGCCCTGACCAGCCGCCTGACATTCAACGGCATCAACGACAATGCCTATCGCGGCCACTTCACGCGCCTCAAGCCGGAAGAGCGCCGCCAGTTCTTCGAAGGCCAGCTCAAGCAACGTGTGGCCGGGGCGACCTTGACCGCTCTTGAGATCACACCGGCCGATATGCAGAATACGTCCGAGCCGCTGGTGGTGCAGCTCGACTACAAGGCGGCCGACTACCCGATCGCGGGGGCGCGTCACAGCATGCTGGCGGTGCCGTGGCTGGGCAACGGCATGGGGTATGCTAATTTTCTGCTGGGCAGCACCGGTCTCGATAAACGCAAGTACCCGCTCTACACACGTCTGACGGCCGGGGTTGAGGAGTCTTTCACGCTGACACTGGATCCGGCCATTGGCCGGCTGGCGGGAACCCCCGCCGCCGCGTCACTCAGTTCGGACGGCCTGCGCTACACCCAATCGTTCGGGGTGGTCAGCAACCGGCTCAACGCCACGGCGGCCTTCATGGTGGACGCGGTGGAGTTCTTACCGGCGGCCTATCTCGAGCTTAAGCAGCTGCTCAAGGCACGTGAGTATGAGCAGCGCAAGCGGGTGGTGTTTGCCCATGCGGCGGACACCGAACGGGCCAACGATGTGCGCATCCTCTCCGATGACATCGTGGTCGAGCTGACCGATGCCACACACTGGACCGAACGACGCTCGATTACGAAACAGGTATTGACCTATGCCGGCAAGAAGGACCATTCAGAGCTCAAACTCGGCTTCAACCCGGCCTGGGAGACGGTGCGCCTGGCATCGGCGCGTGTCGTGAATCCGGATGGCACGGTGCACAAGGTGGTCGATGATGAGATGAACCTGATGGATGCACGCTGGGTCGGGAGTGCGCCGCGCTATCCTCCCGCACGCACTCTGGTGGTCAGCCTGCCCGGCGTCGAAGAGGGAAGCGTGATCTCCTACGACGTCATCCGTGAAGTCAGCGGCAAGCCCTTCTTCTCACTGAACAAGAGCTTCCAGGGCTTCGATCCGGTTGATGCGGCCTCGGTCAGCGTCACGACCCCGACCAACCTGCCCCTGCGCATTACGGATCGAACCGGCACAGAGAGCTACACACGGTCACCACGCGGCACGACGGTTCAGCACCGCTGGAGCCTGGGCCCGCAGGCCGCACTCAAGCCGGAGAAGCAGCTACCACCGAGCTGGGACTACCTGCCCTCCCTGCTCATCTCGGCAGGGAGTTGGGAATCCTACATGGATGCACTGACGACCGTCTTCGATGCTGCCATGACCAATCAACCCGCCTGCGAGAGCAAGGCCCGCGAGCTGACCGCAGGTGAGACAGATGCACGGGCACAGATCCGCCTGCTGCGTGACTTCGTCGCACGCAATATTCGCAGTGCGGGGCCGGGACTGGCCTCCCTGCCGCTGAGTGCGGTCACGGTCGCCGACACCACGCTGGCCGATGGGTATGGCAACACGACCGACCGTGCGATTGTGCTGGCCGCTATGCTTAAGGCGGTCGGCCTTGAGCCGGAGCTGGTCCTGACCTCCGCCTGGGCACCCGAACTCGAGCCGCTGACCCGTCCGCTCCTGCAGACCCCGCAGCGCGGCGCCTTCACACATGTGCTGGTCAAGGTGATGGACGGCCGACGACCGCTCTACCTCAATGAGACCGATCACTACGCGCAACTCGGCAGCACCCCGTTTGAGGGTCAGCCCGCTTTGGCGCTGGATGGTAGCCTGTCGGTTATTGAGCCGCCGCGCGATATGACCGAGCGATCACGGGCCGATTACCTGCTTGAGCTGAGCGCCAATGGCGATGCCCAGCTCACGGCCACACGGACCTACTACGGCATGTCGTTCGGCGCCACGCGACGTCACTATGCCGAGCTGCCACCTGAAGAGCGGCGGCGTCACTTCATGGAGTTGGTCGCCGGCCTATCGCAAGCCGCCGTGCCACGCGGCGCGCTCGAGACCGACTTCGAAACCTACCCCGGCTTCCGCGCCTTCACGGTTGATATTCCGCGCTTTGGGGTACGCGACGGGAAGTATCTTTACGTCACGCTGCCGCACGGCGTGGGGGATGTGCTACAGCTCGCCACTGACTCCCGTGAGCAGGCCTTCTATCGCGGAGCGCCGCTACGCAGCACGGTGCGTTACGATGTGAAATTGCCGGCCAATACCAAGGCCGTACACCTCGTCCCGCCCGAGATCGACTGGGAGGGGCCCAACGACTTCGGCACGCTCCGCTTCACCCGGCAGCCCGGCGAGGCGGCCAACCACCTCACCCTCCTGCAGGACGTGAACATCAAGCCGGCGGTCGTCCGGCCAGAGGCCTATCCCGTCCTGCTCAACCTGCACCAGCGCCTGCGCCACCCCTCGGCCAGGATGCTCCTGGTCGAGTTGGAGTAACTCGTATAACTGACTGGAGTGTGACCCATGAGAGATGACCTGAAGCTTGGTATTATCGGTGCATGGGGACGTGGCATGGTCGGGCGCCACGGACATAAGCCTGGCGAAGGATCCCGCATTACCATGTGCTGCGACATAAGGGAGAAAGCGATCGATCGCTGTAGAGAGCTGTGTGGACCCGATGTGGGATTCACAACGGATTACAGGGAGATGCTTGCCTCTGATGTTGATGCCGTTTTCATCGGTACCCCCGACTACCTGCATGAGGAGCAAGCAATCGCTGCGCTCGAAGCGGGTAAGGCCGTCTATCTGGAGAAGCCTATGGCCATCACGATCGAAGGATGTGACCGCATCCTGGCGACGGCCATGAAGACAGGCACCAAGCTCTATCTCGGGCACAACATGCGACACTTCGAGTCGATCCTGACCATGAAGAAGATTATCGACAGTGGAACCATCGGCGCGATTCAGGCGGTATGGTGCCGCCACTTTATAGCCTATGGCGGCGATGCCTATTTCAAGGACTGGCATTCCGAACAGCAGTATGCCACCGGGCTCCTTCTGCAAAAGGGCGCGCACGACATCGATGTGATCCACTGGCTGGCCGGCGGCTATACAGAGCGGGTAACCGGGATGGGCAAACTCTCCGTATACGACAAATGCAAACGCCGCAGCGCTGACCAGAGGGGTGACGCGACCTTCCATGCCGAGAACTGGCCACCACTGACGCAGACAGATATGTCGCCCGTCATTGATGTAGAGGATCACAGCATGATCCTTATGCAGCTGGATAATGGTGTGCAGGCTTCATACATGCAGTGCCACTACGCCCCCGATAGCGTCCGCAACTACACGTTCATCGGCACCAAAGGACGCATTGAGAATGTTGGGGACAGCGGTGCATGTCAGGTGGCCGTATACACGACGCGCACGGACGGAAATGCGGCTCTGCCGGACATTGCCTACAATCATAAACCCCAATCAGGCGGACATGGGGGGTCAGACCCCGCCATTGTGCAGGAATTCGTTGAGTACGTGCGCGACGGGAAGAAGGCTACCACCTCACCCGTGGCGGCCCGCTATGCCGTCGCCTGCGGATGCTGCGGCACTGACTCGCTACGATCAGGGTCAGCCCCTCGCGACATCCCGCCTCTCGATCCGGAGATTGTCGCCTATTTCGAGAACAACTGAGCACCACCACAGAATGACAGGACGAAAGCGATAGAGAAACATCCAGTATGTTTAGACCGGCTGAATTGATGCATCATCAGATCCGCGGCGGCAGTTGCCGGGGAGACCAACGATGAGGATATCTACGAGAGCAACATGGGCCTGTATGCTGGCGCTGGTATGTGGGGTGAACGCAGCGGAGAAGAGTGTGCCTGATAGAACATTGACCTACAAGAAGAGCGGCGCGGTGGAACTGAAGCTTCATGTTTTCAGCCCTGAAGACCACAAGGCGTCCGATCGGCGACCGGCCATCGTATTCTTTTTCGGAGGAGGCTGGCATAGCGGAACCCCGAGCCAGTTCTATGAGCACTGCACCTATTTGGCCTCCCGCGGCATGGTGGCCATGTCCGCTGAGTACCGCGTGAAATCCCGCAATAAGACGACACCACGCGAGTGCGTCATGGACGGGAAGTCGGCGGTCAGATGGATCCGGAACCATGCCGAGGAACTTGGTATTGATCCGAAACGGGTTGCGGCAGGTGGCGGATCAGCCGGGGGACACGTGGCGGCGGCCACAGGCACCACCAAGGGGTTTGAGGAGGAGGGGGAAGACCTGACTGTCAGCTCTCGCCCCAACGCCCTGGTCCTGTTCAATCCTGTCTACGACAACGGACCCGGTGGATTCGGCCACGCGCGTGTCGCGGGGTACTGGAAGGATTTCTCTCCGATGCACAATATCAGCAAGGAGACCCCTCCGACCGTCGTTTGCCTCGGCACCAAAGATAATCTCATACCCGTGAAGACGGCCAGGGAATACAAGCGCCTTATGGAGGCAGAGGGCCGGCGTTGTGACCTGCACCTGCATGAGGGGCAGCCTCACGGGTTCTTCAATTACAGCCAACGAGAGAACTACACCAAGACCGTGATCGAAATGGATCGCTTCCTCGCTTCACTGGGATATCTAAAAGGTGAGCCCACATTGTAGAACAATGTGCACCACCACGCCGGCTGGCGGGTCATGATGGAGGGGCGGGGTCATTTCGATACAGGAGGATGCTATGAAGCCTTGTAGAGAGTGCCAACACGAGATATCAGAGCAGGCCATGGCGTGCCCGAAGTGCGGGGCGCCTTTTCCGGCCAAGGAGCAATGGGATGGATGGGGCTTCGAGTACAAGTCCAAGGTGATGGTCTGCGGCTTGCCCTGGCTGCACATCTCATTCAAATACAGGCCCAACCGTCGGCCGGTTCCGGCCCGGGGCGTCATCGCCATCGGGCAGTTCGCCTGCGGTATCATTACGATTTCCCAATTCGGCATTGGTGTGCTCAGTGTGAGTCAGTTCACGATCGCCGGCTATGCCGTGGCGCAGTTCGCCCTGGCCTATTCGCTCATTGCGCAGATGGGAATCTATATTCACGAAGGCCACGGACAACTGGTTAAATCCGTGACGGAATTGCTGGAAATGCTCTGAGGACAGCCTAGGATATGCGCCGGTGATTAGAAACCGCATCGCATATTCTAATAGCCGCCATGGCCCCGTGTCTCATAGCATCGACCCCAACAGATAAGGAGGCGGCATGCGCATATGGATTATACTCTTGGTGACGATGGTTCTCGTAGCGGCTACAAGCTTCGCAGAGGTGTTCGTCTTGAACAACGGCGAGGAAGTCGAGGGCACCATCGCCCGGACAAGTGCCGACGGGCGGGTCACCATCAAGATGAAGTCGGGCGTTCGTACGTACCGTGTTACGGAGTTTGCAGAGGCAACCAGGGCGAAGCACTTCGCGGACCTGAAGGTCACGATGCCGAAGCAGAGGCGGAACGTCCGGACGTCCAGTGCAAAGGTCGCTGGCGCGTCGCTGGCTGACCCTTCCGAACAAAAGCAGCTGGCCGGCCTGATCATTGCCGGCATTGTGCTGATCTGTATAGGCGGGTTGTGGATGACCATTGCCGCCTTCGCCGAATCGCCGATCTGGGGAATCGCATTCCTGCTCTCGGGAGGGGTTGCTGAACTGGCCTTCATGGTCCTACATTGGGATCGGGCCAAGGGCCCCATCGCTACGCAGGTGCTGGGAATAGGTCTTTTAATAGCAGGCGTTGTCCTTGCAAGCTAGCTGCAGCAGAAAGGAGTAGCCGCATGATCGTATTCGGATCGCGAATGTATGGCCGCAAGCATCTCGTGAAGGGGTGGGGCTATTGCGAGGCCTGCGCCACCTATGGCAAGCACATCAGCTACACGGGGCGTAAATGGGGCCATCTGTATTTTATTCCGTTGATTCCTCTGGGGTCCCGCATGCGTGTCATGAAGCAGTGCAAGAGCTGCTCCAACGGGGTCCATATCCCGGAGAAGGACGTCCCGACGACCTTGAACGAGTTGCGCCAGCGTACAGACCGTGCATTGGCGGCACTCATTGCGGGGCAGAAGGAGTTTGATGACAATGGAACCATGATGCCCTGCTCGGCGTCGCTGGTAGGGGCGATCGAGTTGCTCTATTGCATGTCTGCGCAGGACTACGTTCGACTGGTTCTGGCCGCGCTGGAAGAGAAGGGGCTCACCTACACGTATCACCTGGTTAGAGGTGAGGCGGTGGAGTTTGAGGGAAAGCCCGGCGAAGCCGCCGGCGCCTATAAGCTGGCGGCAGACTGTGAGCCCACCGAGACGCTGCCTCTGATGGCCCTGGGGGCAGTTCATCTCAACGGAGGTGACCTCGAAGATGCGCGGGCTGTCTATGAGAAAGCCCTGGAGCTGTCGGACGACAAGTTTGGGGTCTTGCGGGTACTTTTGAAGGTCTATGGTGCCCTCAAGGATCACGCGAAGTTGGCTGAGACCTATGAGGCGTGCTTCACGCTCGTGCCCGAACTGGCCCAGGACAAGAAGAGCGTCAAGGCATACAAAAAGGCCTGCAAGAAGGCGGGCAAACAACCGGCGCTGAAATAGGTGTGGTGAATGGTTGCGGCATGTCGCAGGTGACTATGAAGCAAACGCTCAAACTGTTGGCCCCGTACCTGGCCGTTGCTGTGTTCTGGTGTGGGCTATCCAACGCGTGGCTTGCCATTCTTGCCTATCATGCTCAAATCCTATTCTGGTCGCGCCGTGACCTCACTACGCTCGGGAGAGGTTGCAAGAGACGTATCATGCTGCTGGCTCTACCTGCCGCGCTGGGGGGGCCGCTACTCTACGTTCTGTTGCCGTTCATCACGCACACGGAGCTCGCGGAGTGGTTAAGCAACCACCACCTCACCGGGTGGTCCTTCATGCTCATGATTCCCTACTTTGGTCTGCTTCATCCGTTGCTTGAGCAGGTTCACTGGGCGTCACTGCGGGAGCAGACCCCGTTGGCACATCCCCTGTTCGCGGGCTATCACCTGCTGGTACTTTACTCCCTTCTGACCGGGCCCTGGCTGATCGTGTGCTTTGCTGTTCTGACGACGGCCTCTCTCCTGTGGCAACAGATGGCGCGACGGTCCAACAGTTTGGCCGTGCCGGTGGTGTCACACAGTCTGGCGGATCTCGGCATCATCATGGCGGCCTGGATGAGCCTATGAAGAGTGGCGGCCCGCTCGCCGCTGGACCGCGTTCCGTTCCGTTGGTAGAGTCACGAACAGAGAGTCACGAACACTATGATCGATAGGGGGGAACCGTGAAGAGCATTACAGGCTGGCGCGTCTATGTTTTGATGTTTGCAGGTATGGCACTTGTGGGGTGCGCCTCCATGAGTAGCGACATGTACTCTATGCGTGACGCGTCCATGCCCTTTGGCGCGGAGATGCTCGCCGACGCCGCTCCTTCGGACAGTGCGGCGGACTCTGAGGCCGCGTCGGAGCGGCACACCATGGCGGCTGATCTCGCGACGCCTAAAGACCGGCTCGTGATCTATTACGGCTCGGTGGCACTGCTGGTGGAAAGCATCGCCGAACAGATGGATCGGATGCTCGTGCTTGTCAAAGAAGCGGGCGGCTACATGCAGTCGCTGAACGACAAGGTGGTTGTCGTGAAGATCCCCGCCGCACAGTTCGGTGATGTTGTGGCGCGGATCGAGCGTTTGGGAGAGGTGACTCATAAGAACATTGTGGGCGAAGATGTTACCGATCAGATGCGTGATTTTCAGATCCGGCTCAAGAATGCCGAACAGATCCGCGATCGACTCGCCGCCTTGTTGGATCGCGCCGAGAAGGTTGAAGATGCGCTGAAGATCGAACGTGAGCTGGGGCGTGTTACCGAGGGCATCGAGCTGCTCAAGGGGCAGATCCAGATGATCGCGAACCGCATCGCGTTTTCCACGCTGACTGTGACTTTCAATTCGCCGCTGCCGCAACAGACCGTCAAGCAGGAGATTCCCTTCCCCTGGGTTTTGCAGCTGGGCGGCGACATGGTAACCGGTAGCCGAGGCCGGAGCCGCTACCACAGCGCGAAGAGCCGACGACGTGTGAAGTTCGATCTGCCGGAATCTTTTGCTAAGTATGAGGAG
>Ga0008651_10001864_pt1 | contig 11915 bp, 10 predicted proteins | sample SaaInlV_200m_DNA_6_FD_59173 | JGI IMG/M metagenome (GOLD analysis project Ga0008651, IMG submission 59173) | Marine microbial communities from expanding oxygen minimum zones in the Saanich Inlet - SI037_S2LV_200m_DNA | ecosystem: Environmental > Aquatic > Marine > Intertidal zone ...
TGTGGAAAGGAGATGCTCTCCATGAACAACTATTAGTAGAAGGAGGTGTGGAGACGTTGTCTAATCCGCTTTTTCATCATGTTTATCGTGAGATTTCAGACCAGGTGGTTACCATAAATAAATTTTCCGATGTTTATGCTGCTGAAAAAGGTCCCAGAGAGGGCTGGTTTGTTTTTGTCGGTATCATACATGCTGCAGGTAAATTCCTTGAATGTTATTTCTGGAAACTCGGTATGTTGGATGGTATCGCAGGGGCTGTAATAGCAATGAATTCTGCATGGTATATTTTTTTAAAGCACGCAAAAATGTGGGAGCTTTCCTCTGGTGAAAAAGATAGTACTGGCGATTGAAAATTTCAGCCGTTATGCAGGCGGGGCGGAATCATACGGTGTTGAGCTTGCAACTACACTTGTTGAAAACGGGTGGGAAGTCCATTTTTATGGGGAAAAATGGGACGGTGAGCCTAAAGAAGCTGTTTTTCATGAAATAAGTGTTCCCAGATTTCTTCCTTCATGGGCAAAAATCCTGTTTTTTGCCCTGAAACATAAAAAAATGGTTCAAGGTAAGGATTTTGATGTAGTTTTGGGTTTTGGAAATACTATATATATGAATGTGTACCAGAGCCATGGAGGTGTGCATAAATATTCTACTGCAAGAAAGGTTTATTCCGAAAATTTTGCAATCGGTCGTTTTATCAAACGCCTTATTATACCCTTGTCCTTAAAATACTGGGTAAGACACTGGATAGAATCAGCGCCTTTCAGGCTGAGACCTGAGCCGAATATTATCGCTATCTCTGATATGATCAGTGATGATATTGAAAAGCATTTCGGGTTAAGCCGCGACCGTATTGAGATAATTTATAACGGGGTTGATACCTCAAAGTACAATACCGGTTTTCGTGGCCGTTTGCGCGGCCCTCTTCGTGAAAAGATGGGTATTCAGGATGATGATGTTGTTTTTCTTTTTGTATCATATGACCTCAAGAAAAAGGGAATAGAACCCCTTGTTGAGGCTTCGTCATTGTTAAAAGATTCACATGGTAAGTGTTTCAAAGTTGTTATTCTTGGCGGGGAACCGTACCCGTCACTGTTGAAAAAAGTTAGAATGCTTGGAGTGGAGAGTAATATTATTTTTGCAGGAAGAAGTCGCTCTATAGAGGAATATTATGCGAATAGTGACGTACTTGTTCTTCCTACATATTATGATGCCTGCTCTCTTGTCGTCATAGAGGCTATGGCAAGCGGCCTCCCGTCAATTACAACTATTTATAATGGGGCATCAGGCATTATAAATGATGGAAAGGATGGATTTGTAATATCTCATCCTCCGAAAGCCGAAGAACTTGCAGAAAAAATGAAGTTGTTGTTAAATTATGAAAAAAGAGAAAAGATGTCTGTCAATGCTCAAAATACTGGTGGGAAATATACAACAGAATGGAACCATCGTGAAATGCTGAGGATATTTGATAAGGCATAAAAAAAATCAATGGGATCAGAATGCTCGCGTAATGCGTATTTATTATTTCTGTTTCAGCGTGATAATGAAACTTGAATATAATATAGCGTAATAAAAGAGCAGCCTTTTGATAAAAAAAGCATGTTGCGATTCTTTCAAGTAAAACAGACCCATGGGTCAATACCAATTAAGGGCTAAATATGAGATTATGGCCAAAAAAGAAAACCCGATACACTAAAGATATCCTTTTAGGTGATATCTTTGAAATTGGTGATTTTACTTACGGTAAACCCGAGGTTTTTCATTTTGATAATATAACAAAACTGAAAATCGGGAAATTCTGCTCAATAGCGGGTGAAGTTCAGATATTCCTTGGAGGGAACCATAGAATTGACTGGGTAACAACCTTTCCTTTTCCCAGCATGGTAAGATGGCCAGAACATTTAAAAATAAAAGGGCATCCCGGTACAAAAGGGGATGTTGTTATAGGCAGTGATGTATGGATTGGACAGGGAGCAATGATTCTCTCCGGTGTTACTATAGGTGATGGTGCAGTAATAGGTGCTAAAGCTGTTGTCAGCGAAAATGTACCCTCTTATGGTATCGTTGTGGGAAATCCTGCCACAGTGATAAAGAAAAGATTTGATGATGATACAATAGAAAAGCTTTTAAAAATTAAGTGGTGGGACTGGCCTTTTGAGAAGATAAGACAAAGTGTTCCCTTATTATGTAGCCATGATTTAAGTGGTTTTATTGAATTTGCTGAAAGTATATAAATAACATCCTTGATAGTTGTTTTATTTGGATAGATACTTTCATAAGAAAAAAGTATGTATATTGAAATTTCTTGTATTCGGTGCTTATAACATGTGAAGACCTTTACAATTGACGTATAGATTCAATACCTGATAATTATATCACTCTTTGACGTTAATGGGTGTGCATAAATTTAAAAATACAATGTTAATGGGAAAAATAAAATATGATGAGATATATATCTCTTGTTAGAAATATTTCAAACTGGTGGCTGCATTTTGCTGTTAAAATGGGTTTTTCTTTTAGTGATCCCCTGATATTCAAGGCCCGCAATAATATTATAATAGAAGTACCAATAAGACTTCGCCATGAATTTAAAGAGATATTTATGGAAAGATGTTATTCAAAAGGAATTACAGTTGAGGTTCCGGACCAACCGGTTATTATTGATATCGGAGCAAATATTGGTTTATTTTCATTATTTGCAGCATCAAAATTTCCTGGTGCCAGGATCTTTTCCTATGAGCCCATACCTGTAAATTTTATCCAGCTTAAACGGAATCAGGATATAAATAAGGAAAGCAGAATTATATGTTACCAGCAGGCAGTATCTGGCTCGTCAGGTGAAATTGAATTGCATTTTGATTCCAGCGACAGCTTTACTACTTCAGCAAGTATAACCAATGGGGAAAATCAGGGTGATAAAATTAAGGTGCAATGTGTCACTTTACCTGAAATATTCAGAAATAATGATATTGAGCATTGTGATCTGTTAAAAATTGATTGTGAAGGTGCGGAATATGATCTTTTGTATAACTGCTCATCTGAATATCTTAATCTGGTTACCCAGATGGTTGTTGAGGTCCATGAGGGAAAAGAAGAACAACATAATATTAAGTCTTTGGAAGAATATCTAAAATCGTGTGAATTCAACACTAAATGCATGGATAATATGCTTTGGGCATGGCGTTAATAAATACACTGGCTCTAAATTCTACAACAATGAGAGAATGGTCTATTGAACACAAATAAAAAAAAGATATATTCTGTTTTACTCATATCTTTCTTAGTTATTCTGGAATTTGTACTTCGTTATCTTGCCGCTGCAGATATTTTCCCTTATCAGCATCACCCCGCAAGTTTTCATCCGGTCTACTGGGACGATGTGGATCCTGTTGTAGGTGCGTGGCGATACAACAATGCTGTACTCAGACATAATGAGCCGTGCTTTGATGTTACCTATAGTACAAACTCCTATGGGGCAAGGGACATTGAACGAGAACGGCATTCGAGTGCTGTAAAACGGGTCGTTGTTCTCGGGGACTCATTTATTGAAGGGTTCGGTATTGAAACTGAAAAAAGAATGACTGATGTTCTTGAAAAAAAGACAGGAATTGAACACCTTAACTTTGGAGCCGGAGGAGGTTTTGGTTCAATTCAGGAATGGCTTCTTTATGAAAATCTTGCTTCAAAATATGACCATAGCGACATATTCATTTTCATGCTTCCCCGAAGTGACTTTTCAGATAATAATCCTGCGAATTTTCCAAAAGAACGTTACAGACCATATTTGAATAAGATTGATGGTGAGTACAAGGTATATTATACGGTTGATTTTGATAAAAGAAGAAATGCTTTTAGAGGTAAATCGGAAACAATAAAGAATATTATTGACAATAATGTTTATATTGCCAACTTCCTTCGCTGGTCTGTTCGTGAGTTTAAGATAAGATACGGAAATAAATACAAAAATATTTCAGATAATAATTCTTCAATTTATGATAGTTTCAATAAAAATGACCTTGAACTTTTACTTTATACATACAGGCAAATTCTTAATATTGCAGGAACACGTCAGGTTTACCTGTTTACAATACCTGTTGAGCAGGATTTTAATGCGGCAAAAAGAAACGGATATAACTTTAAACTTGTTAAAGAGCTAAAATCATTTTCCGCTATGTATACTAATTTGCATTATGTGGATTTGCTTGATGATTTTCTAAAGCATTCGGAGGAAAATGGTTTGGAGTTTCGGGATTATACACTTGATTGTAATCCTCACTGGGGTGAAAGGGGAAATAAATTTATAGCTGATGTTGTAGAAGATAAAGTTTATAAAAGGTAGGTTTAACGGTTAAGAACCGGTTACATTGGTTCCATTAGTTTTTATCGGTTTGATTGGTTAACTAATCAAACCAGCTATAACAATTAGACGAATAAAACCAATTCATTCAGGCATCTTCATATTCCTTTCTTATAATTGAAGGCAGGTGTTGTTTTTCGAAAGATACGGCCTGGTCCTTAAGAGCATTTAAAAGATTTTGAATATTACCTTCGTTGATTAAATATTTTTCGTTTTTCAAATTTTCAATAATATACTCGTTTATTTTTGGTGAATAATGCATGATATCACAATAATTGTTAAAATTATGTGTTATTGATTTTTCTATTTGAAAATCAAAAAGTTTGACATTTTTATATTTTTTTAATGAATTATATATGTTGGCTTTAAAAGTTAGTTGATCTTTTAAATGGCCGCTCTTTGAATATCGGGCCCAGTATAATATTGAGTATGGCGGAAAAAATACAAGAAATTCCGTGTTCGGGTTCTTTTTGATCATAGGCTCAAAAATATATTCAAGATTTTTAGAAACGTTTTTAATTAAATCCGGCTTAAATTCAAGGTTTTTGAAAACAGGACTATGGTAACTATCAAATAATGAAATTTTTGAGTATACTTTTGAATCGCCCCAGTATCCAACTTTATCAAAATTATATTCATACTTCCTGCCATTATATATACTTAAGAAGTTTATTTTTCTCATTTTTTTCAAAAGATAAAAATCAAAAAAATATTTATATATATTTGTATGGTTTAAATTATAAAGGTGGTGAGGAAATTCATCTCCTAAAGATTCTTTGTCATTGCTGAAAGATATAGAATCTATACTAAAAATAACAAGTTTTAGCGGTTGCTTTTCTGCTGCATGCTTGAAGACAAATTCCTGCTCAAGTATTGTAGCTGCAGGGAAACTCAGTTTAACTGCTTTTACATTATATAATTTATCAACTTGACTCGGTTTAGAATTTTGCATCATTGATGTGCCAAGCAAAACGGCATTAAAGTCATATTGTTTTATAATACCGGGTGTTATATGCCGTTCGTTAAAATCATAAAATGGCTCATATTTCATCTTTCTGAACATTTGCAGTGGATCGATGATATAAACAGATGATGCTATTAAACTAAAAACAACAGCAAGGATACTGAAAAAAAGGAAAGACCATTTTTTATATGGATTCATTGATACCTTTGTAACAAAAACCATTATTAAAAGTTGAAATATATAAAATCACTGGTTTTTGAAAATTGAAGTACTGAGATTACTATGGATGTTACGGCAATGAAAATATATTTCAATGAAGGCTTAAATCCGGTCTTCATGTCAATTGAGTTTTTTGCGAAAACTGAAATCAACCCAATAAAAAGAATAGTAATAAAATAACCGCTTTTTGCATTATATGAAGCCCAATTCCCAAATTCAATACCGTATTCAGAAAGAAATGACAAGGAAGTGGAATATTCGCTTTTAAGTACTATTCCGGTTAGACCTGCCATGCCTTTCAGAACTTTCATTGCATCATTTAATGAATTGGCTCTGAAGAATACCCATGAACAATTTATAAACAGGAAGGTTGTTAACCATGCTATAAAGACAGGAATTCTGATATCAAAATTTTTATAGAATCTATGGAGAGCTAAACCAAAACCGTGTAACATCCCCCAGATTATAAATGTCCATCCTGCTCCATGCCATATCCCGCATACTAAAAAAGTAATCAGAATATTTCTATATGTATTGAAACTACCGTTTCTGTTCCCTCCTAACGGTATATAAAGGTATTCTCTTAGCCAGTGGCTTAAGGTTATATGCCATCTATCCCAAAAATCCTGTATATTTAAGGCTTTATAAGGTGAATTAAAGTTTATTGGCAGCTTAATATTAAAAATATAACCGGCGCCTAAAGCCATATCAGTATAACCACTAAAATCATAATATATTTGAAAGGTATAACTAAGGGATGAACACCATGATTCCAGAAATGTGAGAGTTTGAGTTGTTGAATCAAAACCCAGGCTTACATATTCAGCAAGGTTATCAGCAATTATTACCTTCTTAAAAAGGCCGATTGATAAAAGAATTATGCCCGTAAATATATTTTTCCAATCGGGATGAATGTTATTTGTCTTCAATAATTGAGGCATCATTTCTTTGTGATTTACAATTGGCCCTGATATTAATTTTGGAAAAAAGGAAATAAATAAAAAATAGTCAATGATATTAGTTTTGCCGGTTTCGTTATGGTAACTATCAACAAGGAAGGCAATTTGTTGAAATGTAAAGAAGCTTATCGCTAGAGGAAAGAGGATGTCGGGTGAAGTAATCGAAGTGTTAAAAGCATTGTTAATATTTGATATTATAAATATTGTATACTTAAAATATCCAAGTAAAATAAGATTAACTAAAATTCCAAATCCAAGAGTCCATTTGCCTGAAGCAGGTAGAGATGTTTTTGATGTATGTTTAGTCAATAATATGCTGACTGAATAATTAAACATCATCGAAAACAGTATTATTGGTAAATAACTTATATCCCAATAAGAATAAAAGAATAATGAACAGGCAATTAACCAAATCTTACCTGTACCAAAATACTTCATTCTGTTTAAAAAGAAATAAATTATTGATACAAGAGGTAAAAAAATGAATAAATATATGTAGGAATTAAATATCAATTGTTCAAATTATTAAATAATTAATATACAAGGCTATATAAAAAAAAAACTTATATGCTCATGTAATATGGCATTGAGGAGTATTGTCCATAAAGTATTGAATTTATATATATGACGGTCTATTTATTGTATATTCATGTTGTGATTTAATGTTGCTTAATGGTAATATTCAATGAAATGTTATTAGCATATAACTGTGTGAAATGAAAGGTTTACTTTTATGTTAATAAAAAAATATGAACTAATGACAAAAGGGTTTCAAGTTAATGTTGCAGGTCAAGGCTAAAGTGGGGGGTGTTTTTTCAGATGCAAAATCACAAGTTTTTGAAAATATTAGCATTGACACTTTACTTTCATAACTTTATACATCCACTTACAAAATATTTTTTAAGTTTATTATGCTCCTCTTTTATTATTAAAAATTTAAGTTCTTTTTATTCTTATGAATTTTGATGTAATTACCTATAATATAATAAAGCTATTTTTTTTATGTGTTGGATTAATTCCCCGAAAGATGACTATTGTCTTGAGTGGTTTTATAGGACAGCTTTGGTTTATTATCGATAGAAAACATCGTGAAATTACAATAGATAATATGACTCGAGCATTTGGCCGTGAAAAGAATCAATCTGAGATACATGATCTTGCAAGAAAGGTTTTTAGTAATATCTGCTTGATTATTTTTGAAATGGGGTGGTTTGTAAGGCTGAACAAAAAAGAAATTGTTAAAAAGATCAAGATTGAAGGTTTATCGAATTTACGGGCTGCGTATGAAAAGGGTAAAGGGGTATTAATAGTTACAGCTCATTTGGGGAACTGGGAAGTTGGGACTGCCGCTTTATCCAAAACGGGCTACCCCGGCAGTATTATCGGACGTCCAATGGATTTTAAGCCGTTTGACAAATTTGTTTCCGAGGCAAGAAAACGCTTCGAGGTGGAACTGATTCCCTCAGTAGGTTCCATGCGCAAAGTTTTAAATAATTTAGGCCAGGGTAGAATAGTTGTAGTCCTGCTGGATCAGAATGTCGATTGGTATAACGGGGTTTTTGTGGATTTTTTTGGCAGGCCGGCATGTACAAATAAAGGATTGGCTTTATTGGCAAGAAAGACCGGTGCTCCAGTGGTACCTGTATTTATGGTGCGGGACCGATCTTTATTCAGGGGAGAAATCGGGAAAGAAATTCCGCTTGTTAAAACCGCTGATAAGATAAAAGATATTGAAATAAATACACAAAATTATAATGATATTATTGAAACTTATGTGCGCCGTTATCCTGAGCAGTGGTTCTGGGTGCATCAAAGGTGGAAGACCCGGCCTTACCAGCCGTGGCCTAAGGAACAATAATTGATTAGGAACTCTTTACGGCGTCGTAAATCAAACTATAGCGAGGGTTACTTAGTTATTGATTGTTTTTTAAGAGCTCATAACTGTTTTTAAGTGTTTAATAGATGAAAAATTCTGATTTAAAAGGTGCAAAAAAGATTCTTATCCGTTCTGCAAACTGGATAGGTGATGCCATAATGAGTACACCTGTTAACAGGGCTGTAAAATTGAATTTTCCTGATGCTCATATAAGTGTCCTGGCAAAACCCTGGGTCGCCCCAATATTTTATAATAATCCTTATATAGATGATATCTTATTATATGAAGATAAAGACAGGCACAAAGGGCTGGCAGGCAAAATAAGGCTCGGTAATGATTTACGAAAGCATGATTTTGAACTTGCTATCCTTATTCAGAATGCCTTTGAGGCGGCTTTTGTGACCTTCCTTGCAGGGATTCCAAAAAGGGTCGGTTATGATACTGATACACGCGGGATTCTTCTTTCCAATAGTATAAAACTTGATCCTGTATTGAAAAAAGGACATTTAATTGATTATTATCTCGGAATAATGGAGGGTTCTTCACTTAGAACAGATGACAGAAGACTTGATTTGTTTTTAACTGAAAAAGAACGTAGTCTTGCTGAAAAAATATTGGGTAAGTATGGTATTTCCGGGAAGGACAGGCTTATAGGTATAAATCCAGGGGCAGAGTTCGGGACTGCCAAACGCTGGCTTCCCGAACGATTTGCTGAATTGAGTTCAAGACTTGCGGTATCAGGCAACGCAAAGGTTATAATTTTCGGAACGTCAGGCCATAAAGAACTTGGCAATAATATTTCAGAGATGTCGGAAAATATTTGCGTAAATCTTTGCGGGGATACCAGTTTAAGGGAAGTTCTGGCTTTGATTGAAAAATGCAACCTCTTTATAACCAACGATTCGGGCCTGATGCATGTTGCTTCTGCTTTTGATATACCGCAGGTTGTAATTATAGGTTCAACCGACTATATTGCAACCGGCCCGGTCAACCCCAGGAGCAGTATTGTTCGTGTTCCCACATCATGCAGCCCATGTCTTAGGCCGGATTGCCCGGAGGATCACAGGTGTATGAAGAGAGTCACTGTGGATATGGTTTTTAATGCTGCTGAAAAACTTCTTGCGGAGAATAATAAATAGCTATGGCATCGTAAAAAGTCTCTATCTACTGCGTTATAGTGCTTGACCAGATGTTCTACATATCGTTATTACAGGACATTATATGACATTTTGAGTGTCACAAGTGCAACGATTTTAACCTGTATCAGTGAAAGACCTTTACATAAAATAGCTAAAACTAAACTGAAATACCCCATTAATACGCTGAAATAGAAGCTCTAAGACTGGAGAATAATTACATAGAAAATAACATGTCAACAGAAATGCCGTAGCACTTGATATGCTGATATTTTTTAATAGTACAAATTTTAAATAATCTATAACTATAATATCATTATTTAGAGTGTGGTCTCAGTTAATAAAACTATTTTGGAGAAAAAGTGTGAGTACAGAAAAAATTTATAATGTAACTCTATCACAAATGGAAAAACATTTTGATAATACCGGTTTACTCGAACATCTTGATATAGGTTCTGGTTCTGGAGATTTAATAAGCCTATTGAAAACTAAATTTAATATCAACTCAAAATGCTGTGATTATACAGATGAGCTAATGCAGATACCAGATCAAAAAGTTGAAATTATTGACTTAAATATCAATAAAAAACTTCCATATGATGACAATTCTTTTGATATCATTACGGCAACAGAAGTAATTGAGCATCTTGAAGATTTTCGTGCAATTTTACGAGAAATCTATCGCATACTCAAGCCAAACGGAATGATAGTATTAAGTACGCCTAATACCATTAACCTTAACTCTCGTTTACGAAATTTATGGTTCGGCTTTGCAGAACTTATGGGTCCGCTACCAATTCAAGATAGAAAAATTGAGTCATGTGCAGGACATATTAATCCTGTCTCTCCTTTTTATATTATCCATTCGCTATATGAAATGAATTTCCGAAAAATTGACTTTACGTTTGATAAATATCAAAGGTCTGGCATTGGAAAGGCATTATTCTTTTGGTTACCTATTAAGATATTTGGTATGAAAATCTGGTATCAAGAAGTAAGGAGATATAAAACTATTGATGAATCAAATAGGCATATTGTTAAAAGCTTAAATTCCTTACCTGTTCTTTTGGGTCGTACAATTGTAGTGTATGCAATTAAATAGTAGTAAGAGAATAAGATAGCATGTATATCTTTACACTTGGCCAAATACTATGCATAGTATATGAAGATTATTACTTAGCCATTGTTTATACTTTTTTATGAGTGCATCAATAGTGAATGTGGAAATCAAAAATATTCTTATCGTGAAACTAAGCGCCATCGGTGATGTAATCCATACTCTCCCAGCGTTAACTGCTTTAAGAAAGAAGTATCCTGAAGCCCGAATAACATGGCTTGTTGAAGAGACAGCGTCAAGTATGATTGAAGGTCACAACTCTTTGGATCGTGTTCTTGTATCTAAAAGGAAACGTTGGCTGAGAAACCTTAAAAGTCCGTCATGGCGGAAAAGCTTTTCAGAAGCATACAATTTCTTTAAGGAATTACGTGATACAAGATATGATCTCATACTTGATTTTCAGGCATTGCTCAAAAGCGGAGTTTTGATTGCTATAGCTAAAGGGAACCGCAAGATAGGTTTTGATAAAGGCATGGAGCATATGGAGCATAGTTATTTGTTTTTGAATGAGCGTATAGCACCTGTTGATATGGAAATACACGCTTTGAAAAGAGGGCTGATGCTTCTTGATTCTATAGGTATTTATACGGATGAAATTGAATATAATATATCTGTTGCCGAGCATGAACTCTTAGAAATTGATAACCTGCTGAAGCAGTATGGTATAAAACAGAAAGGTCTTCTTGTGGCCATAAACCCTGTAGCAAAATGGGACACAAAGCTTTGGAGCAAGGAGAAATTTGCTCAGCTTGCCGACAGACTTGTGGAACAATATGAGGCTGAAATAGTTTTTACAGGCGGACCTGAAGATTTTGATATTGTGCAGGAAATAATTTCATGCATGAAATGTGATGCTGTCAATCTTGCAGGAAAGACAACCTTAAAGACCCTTGCAGCGCTTTATAAAAAAGCTGATTTACTGATTTCAACAGATACAGGGCCAATGCACCTCGGAGCTGCTGTAGGGGCACCTGTTGTGGCCATTTTTGGCCCCACAGCCCCATGGAGAACAGGACCTTACGGTAAGGGCCATAAGGTTATACGTACTGAGCTTGAATGCAGCCCTTGTTTTAAACGTAAATGTGAGACTAATGAATGCATGGAAATGATTAGTGTTCAGGATGTCTTTGAAGGCATTAAGAATACTGGATTGCTGAATAAAGGAATTGTCGATAAAGCTGGCAGAATCGGTTAAACGGTTACTAGGTAGTGCCCATCCGGAAATGATCTTTTTGCCCAATATCTTCGTTATGCTCAAAAAATAATCCTCGGAATATCAAACATATG